>Ga0114925_10001319_pt1 | contig 12139 bp, 15 predicted proteins | sample SumtaG_2_FD_87287 | JGI IMG/M metagenome (GOLD analysis project Ga0114925, IMG submission 87287) | Deep subsurface microbial communities from Indian Ocean to uncover new lineages of life (NeLLi) - Sumatra_00607 metaG | ecosystem: Environmental > Aquatic > Marine > Oceanic > Sediment | place...
ATCTGGGGATTTATTTCCTGCTGCGGATTGCTCAACATCGATACCTCTATGAATTATGACGACATCAGGTGTTTCTTTTAGAGTACTCAATTTCTCAATTGGATTCTGAACTTCCATCGTATCGACAAAAGCATGAATACCGAGACGTTGTGCTTCAAGGATAAATTTATCAAGTGAAGCAGTAGCGGCTAAACCACTTGCTACCACAGCATCGGCGGTTGCATCAAAGGCAAAATCAACTTCTAATTTTCCAACATCTAATGTTTTTAGATCAGCTACGATAAATTTTTCTCTTGCTATTTCTCGAATTTGTTTTATCGATTCCATTCCATATTTCTTTAGAAAGGGTGTTCCCACTTCTAATATAATCCTGTCACTCTTAGGTAATTGTTTAACCACTTTTATTTGCTTTTCTATAGCTGGATGATCCAATGCTACTTGAATATAAGGAGGCCTCCATAATCTAGGAACCCTAATTCCGGCAACAGGGTGTTTTGCTCGATCCTTATCATAGAAGATCTTCTCAATTGGAGGATAATTTTTTAAAGCTCTCTGGATTGCTAATTTTGTAGCTCCGTAATTATATTGATAAATTTTTCGATAATCTTTAGCTGCAGGGTGGATAAATACACTCACAATGATTAGCCAATCATCCAATTTATTTATAGGAATTAAGCCTTCTTCGACGGCATCTGCGATTCCTTTCGCTACTGCTGCTTGAGCGGGACCAAAGATTTTATTTGCATCTTCCATATCCGAAACTGTGACTTTTGGAATAACAATCGAATAAGGGCGTGTCAATAAATTAGGACGTATTGCTGCAAGCAATGCTCCATGACCCTTTGAAGGAGAACTAAGCGCATTAGCGAATGAAATTCCTACAGGTCCATCTTTTGAACCTATTATCAAATCTACATGAGCTAAATTCTCTTCAGCCCCTACTAGAGCTTCTCCAATAAAGTAATCTGATTTTGGCATATATTTTTCCTTTTATAATTATTTAAATATTCTTTTTATAATTTTGCGGAAACTAATTATTTATAATAGTGTATTTTTGAGATAACACTATTATGCCTACAATTAATTAGAGTAAATCTTGTCTTAATAAAATTATTGATTGGTTTATCTCTCAAATAATAAAAAAGAGTCCAAAATTTATCGCTTAATTTCCATAATTAAATCATGTATACGGGTCAGTCCGGAGGTAAGGTAATCTTCAGGCAATCCATAACTAATCCGAAAGAATTTATCCATCCCAAAATGATCTCCGGGTACAAGGAAAACACTCTTTTCTTTACGCAATCGTTCTGCTAATTCAGTTGAGTTGATATCTAAATGATATCGAACAAAAGCAATCGCAGCTGCTTGGGGAGGTACAACAGTGAAGGTATTTTCATGGCTTTCCATCCATTTTTCTAAGATCGGATATCCTTTTCGAATAAAACTACGAGTACGCTGTATAATCCGTGGTCGCACTTTGGGAGAGAGCGCGATTGCGGCAAGTTTATTTGAGAGCATTGTAGCGCTAATGGTTGTATACTCATGTCGAGCCCAAATATCATTTATAGTATCAGTGGGCGCCACTGCCCACCCAATGCGTAACCCTGGTAACCCGTACGCTTTACTCATACTTCCAATTGCTATTACTTTATCATATCGTCCATAAAATGACGGTGTTTCATTATCAGTTAGTCGTTCAGCTCCAGTATATACCTCATCAGCTAAAATCCATGCTCCTGCCTCTTCTGCTATGTCAGTAATCCCTTGCATTTCTTTCTCAGTAAGAATATAACCTGTAGGATTATTAGGATTGCACACAGCTATTAACTTGGTATTTTTAGATACAATTTCATTCAACTCATCTAAATCTGGTGACCAACCGTTTTCTTCGCGTAGGTGGAATGTTTTTATTTTAAACTCAAAATTTTTAGCGATCCCCCATATTTGCATATAGTTGGGGAGCATTATGACGATTTCATCACCTCTAGTAAGAAGTGTTTGAACAGCATTAAAATTGGCTTCGATAGCCCCATTTGTTACTAAAATATATTTAAGCTGGCACCATCATATAAAGCAGCTATATTCTCTCGTAATATAGGGATTCCCTCAACATGTGGATAGTTAAGATCCGTTGCAAGTAATTGATTAATATTATCAGGATCATCTTTTAATAATTCGCTGAGCAATATTGGATGCACTCCACTCTCAGATAAGTTGAAATCGACTTCCTGTTCAAACTTGGACATCCATCGCTCCATAAGAAAGGATTGAAATTCTGGCATTTTCTTTTTTTTCTTTTTTTGAAATCTTAAAAGAAAGTATGAAATATATTATAAAAGGATCATTCATAGAATTTTTCCAGTTTATCAAATTCCTTTCTAAGGATGAATAATGTAGTTTTTCCTCTAGAATCATAAGTTATATATATGCAAATTGACATTTATATCAAAGAAAAAAATTTAAGTTTTATTTATAGAAGGGGTGAAAATTAAATCACATATACGATTGCTGAAGGTAAATTCCCTAAAAAGCCAGAAGATGGAAAAGTAGTAATAGCATGCAGAAAAGATTTTAAAAATTTTAAAGAAGATAGGGAAAATAGAATTACTTTGCTTTTAGATGAAAGAATTGAACAGTTTGCTCAGATTGGCTTTAATCCTAAGATAATTAATAATCAGAAAGATAATCTAGAAAGCATAAAGAATCTAATTAAAGAAGGAAAAGAAGATACTGCATTTTCATTATTTTTTAGGACATTTCCAACATGTTTGCCTCATAGATCTCAGCTATAAAGAGCCCAATCTAAATATTTTCAATTGAATTTATATCCCAGAGAAATTTCTTCAGATCAATTTTAAATTCATCTGCAAACTTCACACCTTCAAGTTCTAAGAGCTTTTTATGATATTGCTTATCTTCAATTGAGGTCATTGAAAGTTTCCCATTTGAACTTATTACACGATGCCAAGGTAAGTTATATTTTTTGCTCGAGGAATGAAGAGTCCATGAGACCTGTCTAGCGGCTCTCGGGTTTCCTGCTAATTTGGCTATTTGTCCATATGTAAGAACTTTTCCTTTTGGTATGTTTTTGATTATATGTATTACATTCTCAGTGAAAACACTTGGAATCTTGAAGCACCTCTTTAAAAATCCAACTCAATCTTTTTTGCAAGAGAATATAGTTTTTCTAATTTTATTAAATTTAAATCTGGTGTTTCAAAGATGATATGATTGCAATCATATTTAGTAAAATCACTTTCAATGATTTTAATTTCAAAGTTTTTTCTTTTATCCCATAATTGAGAACCAGGATAGGGAGTTGCTATGAAATAATCTATTTTATCTCCCTTTTCTAAGGGTAGTTGCTCTATATATTCAAGAGTTTGTTTAAAAGTAGCTTCAGTTTCTCCAGGTAACCCTAAAACAAAGTAAGCTTGGATGGGTATATTAAACTTCTTTAAATTAGTTAATCCACTCTTTACCAGATCTGGATCTTGATACTTAAAATTCTTTTGTAAAACTTCTATACTTGCAGATTCAATCCCCGTTGCAATTAATCGGCAACCTGCTTTTTTTAATAGGTGAGCATCTTCCTCGGAGATTACATCTACACGTATTTCACATCCCCATGGAATTTCTAACTTGTTGTCAATAAAAATATTGCAAAATTCTCTAAAGAACTCATTATTTATATTGACGTTATCGTAAAAATTGATGTAATTATAGGTTTGTAGAGAAATTATATCTCGTATTTCAGATAAAATCGATTTAGGGCGTCTAATTTTAGTATTTTTGAAAAGTTTTTGCCTTGAGCAGAAAGAACATTGATTTGGACATCCTCTATTAACAATTACATTAGCAATTGTATAGTAGTAATATTCATGAGAAAGTTTATACCTTGCAGGTAAAGGTAAAAGTTCTAAATTAGTTTCAACGGTAGCTTGAGTAACTATTAGGTTTCCCTTTGAGTTGTTAAAGGCAATCCCTGGAATTGATGATAATTCATTTTCGATAGTTTCTAAATTAGCTTTGTTTGGTGTTAAACCGATTAATAAATTAGCTAACTGCAGAAAAGAGTTTTCGGCTTCCCCAATACAGATGAAATCAATCAAATCTTGATTTTTAGTATCATTTTCTAATATTTCTCTATACATAAAGGTGACATGAGGCCCTCCCATTACAATAATATTATCATCATCTTGTTCCTTTATTATTCTGGCAATATCAAGAGCCAAACGGAACGTATTTGTTAAAGAAGTAATCCCAAATATCTTATAACAGTTAGATTTTTCTTCAATTAGGTGTTTTAATTCTGAATCACTCAAATCTAAGAACTGTTCGAGATCTAATATATCTACAGGGATATTGCTTTGGTCTAAAATTGCTGCTAAATAGAGTAAACCTAGATTAGGTTCTCGAAAATAAAGTTTTTGAACCTCAGAAGATTTTGAAGTTTTAGGATTGATTAGTAATATCATCTTTGGGGGCGGTTTCTTCTTTATTATCTTCAGGTAGTTGGTTTGGAATTTGAAAGGCTTTAATTAACTTTTCGATTGAACCTGGTTTGTTAATTTTTTCTTCATAGATTACGGGTATCTTTAGTTCTAAGGGGGGAGATTTATCCTCTTCCCTAACGTATAATTCTATACCTTGTATTTTGCGATCTTTAATAATTAATCTTGTGGAATAATTATGATCTCTAAAAAGAGTAAAACCATTATTTAATCTACCTAATTTTACAGGTCTAATTACATTTATTTCTCCTTTCACAAAGGCTTCTGTAATTTCCTCATCTGCGAAAATATTACCCCCTATAATCATAAATCTTCGAGTCAAATTTTCTGGTTGTGGAATCTGATTGATATAATCAATTGCCTTTTTCATTTGAGGATTTTTAATTGTAGAATCCATAATAAATCTATCTGGAAGTGGTTTTGAGAATTCTTTTTCTTCTATAGGTTTCGCGCGTCCAGGACCTAACTGTTTATTCATTAATTCTTGAAATTCTTTGTCATTCTGAGAATACAAATTCAAGGGATATACCCTATAAAACAATTTTAATTGTTGCCGAAACTTTCCCGCTAAAATGCCGCCATATATTTGGATTTTAATTGAACTCATGGGACTGTTATAAGTCCAAATTCTTTTAGTATCGTGATCTACGAGTAAAAATACCTTTCCATTATTTAGATCACCAATTATATCACTAACTACGACTCCCTCAACAATTTCTTTTGTTTCCATATATGGAAATTCTGTTATCTCAACTACTTCGAATAACTGCATAATGGGTGTTACATGAAATTCCTGTATAATTTTTATAGGTTGTTATGATTAAAATAAATTTCATAAAATGTATGTCCTTTGAAAATAAATCTAAATCCTACAAATTTCATAAAATTTTTATGAAAATATACATTTTAGAAGTTAATCTTTGTTTTCAAGGTTATTGATGTATTGTGTCTTCTGAGAAAATTGTATATAAGCTAAATATAAGCGGTGGAAAAGAAGGTCCTGGGAAGGGTTTGTCTAAACTTATTGAGATTGACGAGAAAAAATTTAGATTTGAAGGGATGAAAATCGGTGATACCATCAATGGAGGGCTAATAGGTTTTCCAAATTACGAGTTTAGTATTACGGGTGGTAGCGATTCTAGTGGATTTCCGATGAGAAAAGATGTACATGGCCCCGTCAAAAAAAAGATTCTTGTCTCAAAACGCGGGATAGGCTATAAACCCCGAAGGGTGGGAGAAAAAAGGAGAAAAACGGTAAGAGGCAACGAAGTGACCTATGATATGACGCTAATAAATCTCATGGTGACTAAGTATGGCGAGGCCGAACTTTTCAAGAAGGAAAAAGAATAAATATTTTACGAGATGAATTACCATGGTCAAGGTTAAAAAATGCAGTTTCTGCGGATTTGATGTACCAATTGGTCGCGGATTTATGTTTATTAGACGAGATGGAACAATTCTAAACTTTTGCACAAGAAAATGCAAAAAATCAATGCTGGATTACAACAAAAAAGCAAGAAAGACAAGATGGACTGCGCATTACGGAAAACAATAGTTAAAATAAAGTAATCTACTTATTATTTAATTATCTAACTTTAAAAAATAGATTAATTATTGCAATCGAGGAAATTTAAGTAATTCATCGATAAGATCAACGTGCGAAACTATCATCCTTTTACAGCACCACCTCTCAATTCCTAACTCTTTAAAAGCTATTTCTGAGCTTTCTCCTTTCTCAATATATTCTAAGTAGGGCTTATAAGTATGTGCTATTAATTTCCCGCAACTAAAACAACGTATCGGAATAATCATATTTAAACTAAAGAAGCATCGTAAAAAAATTTTAGGTTTTACATCTCAAATGCCAAATTTTATTTTTAATAGTATCTTAATTATAATATCAAATATCGATGAATTATGAAAATATATTAATTTTAAAGTATATTTGAAGGAGATGATTAAAAATTTCATATGTAAAATTTCAAATCCCTGATCAATTAAAAAATCAGCTAAAGAACGCCTTAAGCAAAGTTGCTGAATCTCGAGATTCTAAAATCCGGAAAGGTATGAACGAAGTTACCAAATCAATTGAAAGACAACTTTCAAAACTTATCATTATGGCTGAAGATGTAACTCCACCGGAAATCTTATTCCACATTCCACTTCTATGCGAGGAAAAAGGAATTCCTTATGGATACTTATCAACTAAAAAAGAACTAGGAAATACTGCAAGAATTAATGTATCCGCAAGCGCGATTAGTATAGAAAACGTTGGAACAGGAAACGATAGCGCGGTAAATGATGTAATCAAAAAATTAGAAGAGATTAAGAAATAGTAATCTTGGTGAACCCAAATGGTTAAATTGGATAAAAAAAGTGTTAACGTTCGTGATCTATCCATTCCTGCTCAAGTAATTCAAATTATTGGGCGTACTGGACTCACAGGCGAGATTACTCAGATAAAAGTGAGAATATTAGACGGCCCTGATAAAAATAGGATATTAACCCGAAATGTAAAGGGTCCTATAAGAACGGATGACATAGTCATACTAAGAGAAGTAGAACGAGAAGCTCGTAAGATTCGAAAGCGTAGGAAATAATATTATATTTTTTTTATTAATTTTTCAACTTTCATTTTTTGCATTTTAAAAATTTTAGTTTAATTTAAAAATTTTAAATTAAACCACTTGGTATGGTAGCTTCAAAAAGGCTTTACAAGACATTATTACTCTCAAGCATACTAGTGGGAATTACCTGCATTTGTTGTTTATATCTGTTTTCGTTACGCCTCGTATTAAAAGCTTTTGCTGAATATGAAGGAGCATTACAGATTGTCTTAATTATATCCGCTAGAATAATCATTTTATCAATTATTTCTTATTACTTGTTTCATAAATGGTTCAAACAAGAAGCCCAGTATCTATCTGATATCCCATTCTTATTAGGATTGTTCTTCCTTATTCTCATTTTTGGAAAGGCAATTGATCTCCTGTGGGATCTTACCTTTTTTACCTTAGTGATGATATTGTGTTATTATTTTTAAAATTCAGATTCTTTATCATCATTTTCGAAGTAGCACCTTTAGTATATCTTGGTATGGAGATAATTTTCTTTAGATTAGAGGACCGTTTTAGTAAATTAAAAGATAAAAAATATATGAATACTCTCAGAACTCGACTTATAACCATTATTGTCTCTATAGAATCAATAGTAATTATTATCATACCAAATGTTACCCTATTAGGAATGGTCTTGCCTATGATGCTCATTCCCTCATTATTAGGGATCGTCTATATTTTTTATTTAGCTTACAGGTTAAACAGACTCTCGGTTGTAAAGCCCAAAATCTTAACAATTGGATTTTTTATGTACCTAATTTCAAATATTTTTCGACCTATTATGCAAAGTCTTCTTGGTGAAAACGCTAGCTATCTTATAGTTGTAGAATTTGTAGACTTGATTATTTTTGTAGTGATATTTTTAGGCTTGTATAAAAAAGTGTAAGCCTATTTCTGAAACCGACTCGCCATTTTTTATTAGCTTTCTTCTTCCAAGTGTTTCTTATCGACTAAGATTTTAACTTCTGAAACGAGCCAACATAATTCCTCATATGTAGTTGAGGATTTAAGAATTTCATTAGATTTTTTAATTATTTCTTTTTCTGACGGTTTTCCATTAACTCTCAAGAGAGTAAGTTGTAGTTCAGCTAATTGGCGAGATAAATCTTCATAAGAAACTTTATCTTCTGAAAGGTTATGAGCCGCAAGAGTTATTTCTGCTTCAAGATCCATTTCCAATCCTGAATCGATAAGTTCTAAAGTATCTTCAATTTCAATCTCTAATTCCTCTCTTGTAGGGGGAGATACATTTTCTTCGAGACCCTTTCTAAGAACATCCATAATGGCAAGAAAAGCACCATATTCCTTATTCTGATTGATAATTTTGATATTTGCGGGAACTTTTCGCTTACCATTCAAAATGGTTGCTTTTTTCTTAGCAAACTCTTTCTTTTTTTTAGATGAATTCGAACCAAACCATAAATATATTGTTTTTAAATCGTCAACTAAATAGGCTTTAACATTACTAAAAACACCTTTTTTTACAAGCCTACTTGAATTTTCATAAATAGAATAGAGTTTCACGGTTTTTATTTTCCGTTTGTAATTTCCTATAGTAAACTTATGTAAAAATGCATTATTAAATTTTAACTCTCAAAAATAAACTAGGATTGAAAGATGACAAAAATCCATAAAGATTTAGGAGGGAATATCTATACTAATAGATTTACATATTATCTTCAAAAAATCCGAGCAATTTTAGATTTTTATATTCATTATGAAGAAATTCTCTTAATGCAATTCTAATAGCCTCAGACCTGCTTGGTACTAACTTCATTTTTATAAGCTTCTGAATATTTTGATCATATATGTGAGGAAGATTAATCGTAATGTTAACCATTTTAGGTTTAGTTCTCTTCTTTCCATTTTCTGTCATAGGTCTAACTCCAAGCAATATCAATTTCAAATTGTCTATGTTGAATAGTGAAAGGGTGAATAACAAATGCGGATATATTCTATACTTAAAACAATTTCTCTCTTTTCTACTAATATATTATAAGTAATGTATGTATAAAAAGTTATTTATCCCTATTTAAAGTATTTAAAGATTCGAATATCAGATATAATATATTTTGATTGTTTAAATGGTAAGATGAACGATTAATAGGAATAATTAATAGATTGATTGAACAATTTTTATTCTTATTAAAAAATCATCTTCTTGTTAATAAATCCTTTATTAAATTAAAAATTCATATTAAAGCCTTAATAGCTTAATCCGTCTTACTCTTCTCTCGGATATTATTACTAATGATAAATGGAAGAATAATCGTATTATAAACTCTTCTGTCAAAACATTTGTAAAAAGAGAGATTCCTATTTCCTATCTTCTGATTTTACATATCTCCCGCGCGTTTCGATGGTATTAACATTTTTAATAATAGATTTACACTCATTTAAGTTTAATTTTTCATATTCGGTTTGATATCCTTCAAGGAACGCTTTAAAACAGAATTCGTAATTACTCCCATGGGATGAGATCAATACCCTCTTAAAAAGATGAAGATCAACACTTTTATCTTCGATTGTATCGGAATATTCATGCAATCCGAAATCGATAAGAAAGATATTTTCTTCTTTTGTAACTATTAAATTGCTTGTAGTAATATCACCATGAATATGCCCATTTTTATGTAAAGTGGCCACCATACTTCCAATGTCTTTGAAAATTTTCTCTTTTTTAGGAATATCCAAGATTTCTATCAAATTTTTCAGTTTTTCTCCTTCGATATATCTCATAATTATAGTTGCATTTTGAGGATCAATTTCATATACTTGTGGTACGTTTAAACCGTAATTTTTTACCCTGATTAATGCCCTACCTTCATTAAGAGTTCTTTCTATTCTGATTTTATTGTCAATTTCCTCTAAACGATATTTTTTTGGGATTCGATGCTTAAAAATGACCTTTTTACCAAACCATTTACCCAAATAAAGACTCGCTTCAGCTCCTTTGTGAATTAGATTTTCTTTATAGATTTCAGGGTTCATGGTTATTTTTCAACCCTCCATGGAATTTCTATTTGATCCATTCTCTCTCTAGGCTTAATCATTGTTTCATTTATTTCATGTCTTCCCTCAGAGAGATATCTTAAAATTCCTGTCCATGCAATCATTGCCCCATTATCTCCTGCATATTTTAATGGAACTGCTTCAAAACGAGTATCATGCTCATCACAAATGTATTGAATCATTTGTTGTAATCTTTTATTAGCTGCTACTCCGCCTGTAAGTAAAACTTCCTTTTTCTCTGTATGCGCAAGGGCTCGTTCAGTCACTTCAGTTAACATGGAAAAAGCGGTTTCTTGTAATGAATGTGCCACATCATTTAAAGTATATTTATCATTGAACTCCGGATGTTCTAATAAGCGTTTTGCTGCGGTGTATAGTCCTGAAAAGGAAAGATCCATACCCTTTACAGCATAAGGTAGCTGAATATATTTTTTTGATTTTGATGCTAAGCTTTCAATCTTCGGACCTCCGGGATGGCTTAATCCTGCGTCCCGAGCAAATGAATCAATCATATTTCCCACTGCTAAGTCGAGAGTTTCACCAAAAATTTGATATTTATTTGATTCATAAGCACTAACAATAGTATTCCCCCCCGATACATATAAAGTCAGGGGATCTTGAATATTACACATTAATCGTCCAATTTCTACATGAGCTATACAATGATTTACACCAACAAGAGGAATGTTCAAAATCTGACTTATCATCCGGGCGACTAAAGCACCTATTTTTAATACAGGTCCCAAACCGGGGCTTTGACTGAAAGCAATTAAGTTAATATCTCTAATCGATAATCTTGCATCCAATAGTGCCTTACTAATTACATCTGCAAAACATTTGAGGTGGTGCTCCCGCACCATTGCAGGATGAAGTCCACCCTTTTCAGGCATGAAAGTATCGTTTATTAATGAATGATTTTCTCCTTCAAAATCAACTATACCTACACCCCACGTGTGAGCGGTACTTTCAATACCTAAACAGTACTTTTTCATTGATTTCTCCAAGGTATACTTTTAGAAACCTTAAAATTCTTAATTTGAGGGTGAAATAATGAGAAGTAATTATCAAATAAGGTTTAATTTATAGATTAAATCATCCATCAATTGACTTTACACGTTTTCGAGGAGCCCTTCTAACAGCTTTCCCTTTAGTAGCACCCTTTCTTTTAAATACTGCATAACCACATTTCCCACAACTTGATCGATCGTAATGGTTGGCAAGAAAATAACTTGGACCACATTTAGGGCATGACCTATGAGTTCTTACTAACTTGTCTCCTTCGATTTTATAATATTTTGAAGCATCCATTTTATAGCAACATCATTACAATTATTAACTTTCAAATAAATGTTTAAAAGGTTCATTTCTCCTTTTTAATTGATAGATTTCAGTTCGCTTTTCCTTATCAAGATTGCGGACTTTTATATGAAACGATTCAAAAAATTGGAGTTCCTTAGCATTATCATATATGTAAATTTTGCCTTGAGTAAAAGAAGCACCAAAATGAGTCTCTAGTTTTTTCATTATGGTTAGTTTTTCATCAGATCCTTGCATTGCAGAAATTTTTTTCTTTACTTCTAACCGATTTGGAGTACTTGCGCCAAAATGATCAATTCGAATTTTAATTTCCTTTCTATCAATTAATGGGTTCCTTTTTTCTTCCGTAATCTCAATATTTAATGGCATTTTGAACCTTCTTTACTTAGTGTGCTCAAATTCAAAAAATCTTAACAAGATTCTTTATGATTTATAGAATTCAAAAGAATAGATAGAAAATAAAATTTTGCTTTTTATAAAAGTAAAACCATGTTTCAACAGAAGAAGGTCTTTAACTAAAAGTTAGAATTTTTCCATCATGTCAATTACTTTCTGTACTTTTGCGTGAATATTTTCATCAATATCCACAATCATAATACCCTCTGGAATTACGAATTTAGAGTCGGTAATTGGCGGTTGACCATAAAAAGCAAAATTACCTACATTTTCTTCAACGTG
>Ga0114925_10001320_pt1 | contig 12137 bp, 14 predicted proteins | sample SumtaG_2_FD_87287 | JGI IMG/M metagenome (GOLD analysis project Ga0114925, IMG submission 87287) | Deep subsurface microbial communities from Indian Ocean to uncover new lineages of life (NeLLi) - Sumatra_00607 metaG | ecosystem: Environmental > Aquatic > Marine > Oceanic > Sediment | place...
AATATTTCGGTATACTAAGGGCTATGACCGTGGCCTGTTGCGAGAATTGAAGAGTCATATTGGTAATTTACGGGGGACACCGCTAAATCCCAGTGAAATGAAGGCAATTGATGCTATTGTAGCAAAATATGAGTATCCATTCCCGTGCTCAGCAATGCCAATCCGAGAAGGTATAGATTATGTGCGTTTTCAAGTTGAGTTGGTAATCAATCACCATCGCTTTTCAATTGGTGCACCGGTGGTTGGGGGTGACGCACGTATTGGTGTCGTAACATACAAGGGCGAAAAATTCAAAATTCTTGAGGAGGTATAATGATGCAAAATATCCAGGAAAGTGCTGCTAGTGCTTGTATACAGAGAATTGACCCGTCTCAGGTTGCTGCAAGTAGACAAGTCCCTCTAACGATAGGGCAATTAGAATTGGAGACAGAACCCGTATATACTAAACAGGACTTTGAACGGGCATTCAAAAAGGTTAGCCGCAAAGTTAAGAGGTAGTTATCTGTCTAAGAACTGTCTTGAACATTGCTCTTTCATCTTTGCGGTGGTTATAGCGGAATGTATATTCGTTTAGATAGGATTGGAGGTATTTAGGGCTTACAGCATGATACAAACACCATCGTATTGAACATCATGCCAGAGTCTATGTTCGGGGGAATATCCACACCAATAGTATTGAGGGTTTTTGGAGTCTGGTGAAGCGTGGTATTGCTGATGGCCCTATCTCTTTGAGCTGGTAGCTAAACGCTTATCCAGTGGCCAAACATTGTACTCACGTGACGGGAGAGCCACTGTTGAAAACCCGGGCATAGTATCGTTGCCTCTCTGGTTTGGAGCACTGGTTTTAATGTCGACACAGTAATCTCCCTCGTTGTCAACATACTTCTTTACCACTTTGCCTTTAAGGTAAATAGCATCGGAGAAATAAATAAAATGCCGGTATTCGGCATAATTTCTCTTGAGCCAGCCATCGTCACCCATCCAGTTAGTCAGGAGGTTAATAATCCAGCTATGACTTTGTGCGCCAGCAGTATAGGGAAAAGGTAGACCGGCAGCGTTAGCGATTGCCTTATTGAAATGGACCCCATAGACTGGTTCCCAGGCATATGTATTCGGGTCACGAAGTGCCCAGGCAGGGTGCTTGGTATAAAGCTCTAATGAAGCCCGATGAGCCATTACCTGTACCGGTGCTGCCCCCACGGTATAAGCAATCATATCCATCAGACCAAAAACGCCCTTTACTACTGGGTGGAGTTCATCGCCTACCTTAACATCCTCCCAGTATCTCGGACTGTTTCCTCGAATCTGCTCATTGAGAACATCTGCATCCACTTTTCTGAGTTCCTCTTCTGTCCAGGGATGAGGAAGCTGTATTTCGGAGTACTTGCCTTTACTTCTGGCAGCAGCCCTCTCGGCTCGAATTAACCACAGGTCAGTGAAGGCTACTAACTCGTCTCTCTGATTATAGAAATTGGCTCGCTGGTATTCTCTAACCATTTTCCCGGCGAATTTACTGGTTCTTACGTCGAAACCAGTAAAAATAGACTCCGGAGTTATAGTATCACCCCAAAATACCGGTTTAAGAAAAGTCCAGTCATTTCCCGAATGAAAGGCATGAATTCCAGGTAAACCCTGGAGGACCCAGGTCGGGAAAACGCTATAGAACCAGTTAGGTGGAGCTACCAGACCTTTATATCTGGTTTTTTGGGCGTAATCTTCGTCCTGCCATAGCGGATTGACATCTCCTATACCCAGAGCATAGTTTCTGATTGCTTCCTTGGATACGTACTGGTTAAAAACATTGCCGATGCGAAGCTTTACACCAATACGCTGTTTCCATTCCTCTAGAACTTCGTTAGTAATAAAGCCTTCTGATATTTTAGCTGGCTCGGATTCTCTCATTTTGTGCCCCTTTCAAACCTTTCCATAGACACTAGATTCTTGAGTATCTGTTCCATGCCTTGCTGGTGGGCGGCGACTATGCTCTGGCATCGTGGGCAATGATATTCAATCCTATTTTCGTAGCTAGTCTCCACTGGTTCAATTTCCTCATGACAAAATGGGCATTTCATAGTTTAAACCTCCTGGTTTTAATCTAGGGCCAGAACAACCGGCGGGCTTCCGTCCTGAGGCTTTCCTTGAAATCGGGATGGCTGATGGTAATAAGTTCCTTAGCTCTCTGCCGCTGGGTTTTGCCTTTAAGATGGGCAATCCCGAATTCCGTGACTACGATATCGGCCAGGGTGCGAGGAACAGTCACAATCGTTCCCCACTCCAGGGCAGGTACTATGCGCGAAACAGTATTACCTTTAGTTGTGGAGCGCAGTACCATTATGCTGCGGCCTCCCTTTGATAGGCTAGCCCCGACGGCGAAAGTTAATTGCCCTCCGGTGCTACTCACCATTCGTGGTCCTACTGACTCGGCAGCAATCTGCCCTGTCAAATCAATGGCTAGAGCACTATTAATCGCCACCATGTTGTCATTGGCGGCAATAACTCTAGGGTCTAGTACATAGTCTGAGCCATAAAGCTCAAACAGCGGGTTCATATTGATAAAATCCATATCCTTCTTACTACTCCCACCACAGGCGGTGGCCACTGCTTTCCCTTTGTGGATAGTCTTGCGTTCTCCGGTCATTATTCCTTTACGTACCAGGTCTACTATTCCCGGTGGTGTATTCTCCGAATGCCAACCCAGGTCGTGCTTATCACCGAAGGTGCCTAGTTGGGGTAGCCATTCCGAAGTGCCGCCGACTCCAATTTCCAGGGTATCACCATCTCTAATAAGCGAGGCAACATACTGGCTGATTCTCTGCTCTTGCTCTCCGGGCCCAACAGTCTTTCTGCCAAGCAAATCGGTGGCCCCGGGTGTTTTCCCTGAGGGAGTATGTTCCACGAAGCAGTCTATTTCTGAGACATGGATAAAGTTGTCACCATAGGTTCTGATGAGGTTCTTGTTGATTTCGGCGAGGACTATCTTGGCATCCATAATGGCTTGTTTTTTGTTCCATAATGAGGCACCAAAACTACAAAAGCCGTGTTTGTCTGGCGGTGAAAGTTGGGTCAGAATAACATCTGGTTTTTGCCTGACACCGGGCTCGAGTGCCCAGACCAGGTTGCCCACCAGATAGTCACTCCTTTTTTCGTCAATCATTTGCTGAATTATTGGTAAGACATGTGCTGTTTCTATCTGAAAGGTGTCTTCCCAGCCCGGTTCATACCAGGCAAAATCCCTTCCTGCAGCCGGTACAAAAACCTTTATACCACCAACTTCCACCCCTCTGCTGAGCAGGGCTAATCCTAATGCCAGAGGCTCCGTGCCGTAGGCAAAGGCTACATTATCCCCGGCCTTTACCACTTTAATTGCCTCCTCGGCGGTGGTTAATTTCCTCTCGTAGTCTTCCTTCCAATCCATAATCAATTTCCCACCTAATGGAAAGTAGGCGCTAAGTTACCCTTCTCCCTCATCTGGTTTCGTATGTTGATTGAGTCAACTGATAATTTTAGCATCTCGCCTAACCTCTGTCAAAAGCATAGGTTGAGGTTATACCCCATAGCTTAAGCGGGTCACCAGGCGCATAGGTAATCTATACTCCATCATCCTGACTTGAGTGGCTTCTATATCATAGGGAACACGATGGTGCGTAACGGTTCTGTTTTCACTATCGTAGATAGCATAGCTGGCTCGGGGGTCACTGTCCCGGGGCTGCCCGACACTACCTGGGTTAATAATCAGGCGGTTCTCAGCCAACGTAATTTCGGCATCAACCGGAAGCTCTTTAAGGGAGCAAGTCCCAGTTTCATTATACTCAAACACTAACGGCCTATGAGAGTGACCTGCCAGGCAAAACTGTGACTGGAAATAAGCAAGATTTTCCTCGGCGGCGTCGGTTGACAGCAGATATTCCCAGATGGGTTCCCTGGGGCTACCATGCACCAGTGTGAAATCATCCCTCTCGATAACCAGTGGCAGGCTGCCAAGATAGTCTACGTCCTCTGGGCTTACTTGTTGGGCTGTCCAGTGACAGGCGGCAGCAGCCTCAAGGTTAAAATCAGAGGTACTTATCCTGTTGATAGCTGCCCGGTCGTGATTTCCCGCTACACAGATATGCTTTAGCTGGCACAGGAGTTCAATACACTGGTGCGGGTCTGGTCCATAGCCGACAACATCTCCCAAACACCACACTTCCTCTGTTCCTCCGCGACGTTCAATGTCATCCAGCACCGCAGTAAAAGCAGCTAAGTTGGCATGAATATCGGCAATAATTGCGTAGCGCATCCCCGTTTCTACAATATAACAACTTCTAGCCAATATGGCTAGAGGAGCGTTTATCCTCTAGCTTTTTTCTCACATTACGCAGCAGGAATGGTGAATTCCTGGAAGGGGCTGGTGCACGGAGTGCCGTAAGTAGCCAGCATTAGCCGGTCTTCGGGCCGATAGATGAGTGCCGAAAGCGTGCTGTATACTCCACCACGCGGGTCTTCGTGACGGCAGATGCTGTTCGGGTAGTTGGCATGGTCTCTCATGACCTCTTTAAGCGCTTCAAGGTCCAGCTTACCGAATTTAGCTTTCAACAACTGGTACATCCGTCCGGAACGTACCAGCGTATCCGGCAATATTTCCGGCTCCATATCGAGATGCTGCAGTTGGGGGGCCTCATAATGATTGGCATGTCCGAAGATTCCATCCTGGAGGTACTTAAAATCGTACCTGGTGGCACTGGTTTCGATGTTGACGGCGGCGTATGGCGTCCCGATGACGTAGTTTTGCCCGTGAGCTCGCGGTGCCATGATAATAGCCCCGATGAAGTCGCTCAGGATGGTTTGTTGCAGGGCCTTTCGCACTACAACTGGGTAAGGAGCACCCGGCCGCTGGTCGGAAGGCCTCAGGGTATTTTCCACAATCGCTAGGCCAGCAGCATTAACTCCCGAGACACCAAGTACACCAGCGTGACTGTAAACCAACTGCTCTGGTTCATCACTTCGGGCCCCAATTCTGAAGATAACCGGGTCATACAGGATGCCTACATCATAGCCCTGACCGATGTAGGCCTTCCCGTCCACGGTAGCCTCACCGAAGGCAGCGAAGCTGGTACAACCTGGTAAAGGGAGAGTACTGGGGGGTAGAGGCTGCCCGGTCAGCTTGGTGGCTAGCTCAGGAGATATCACGCTCCCCACTTCATCAAAGCAGTTGATAAAGAGCACCTTGTCAAAAGTGAGTCCGGCTCCCTCGGCGATGCCTTCCATTTCTTCATAGAGGTCAGGGGCAAATTGTCTGGCATAAGGCCCGTGCTTTCCCGTAAAAGATAAGATATCAGCCTCGGTTAATTTGAGGGACGACTCGTCTTCCGAGAGCTTCATAAACGTTTCGTAGAAGCGGTGGATACCATCCTTCAGTGCCTTGCCATGTTGATAGCCGCGTTCACGCGGGCTGCCGGTTAAGGTGAGCGTTGGGAGCTGCTTCATCTTTGTTCTCCTTTGTTTTAGTGATAACAAATACCATAATCTGAAATTCTTAGAATGTCAATTGAAGTTGAGGGAAATTGAGCCAAGTTGTGGCTGAAATACAGGAATGCTATAATCTATTTTAAAGGTATTGGCCAGGAGAATTTTAGCAGAGCCAGGCAGGATATTTAAACTAGCTATCAAATTGGGAGATTGAGATGACTCAGGGTCCATGGAAGAAATTGCTCATTTCAGTTATGATTCTGCTGGTGGCTTCTATTATCTTTAGCGGTAGTTTGTGGTACCAGTTAAGGGTCATTAACCAGCAGCTAGACGATACCAAGGTGCAGTTAAACGATATCAAAGCGCAATTGGATTCTGTTAAGCCAGAAATGGAACTCAAAGCCGAACAGGAACAGATGCTTAGTGACTATACCAGTTTAAGAGAGCAAATAAACTTGCGGCTGGGTTTTAGAGAAGACGGCCAGCGTTTTATTATTCCGGATGCCCCGGAGATTTCAGCCAAAGTGCAGGAAATTACCGAAGGCTATTCCGAGGATCCTAAGGAATTTTGGGGAGACTATGGGCGGCTGTTTCGGTGGATATTAAAGAATATCGAATACAGTTCAGATAGCCCTACCCCCATTCTCCCCGAATCCATAGGTGGGACCTTGGAATGGAGAGGTGACTTCTGGCGGACACCAGTTGAGACCATAAGAGATGGGACGGGGGATTGTGAGGACCTGTCAACACTGCTAGCCAGTATGTTGTTGAATTACAATCAGCGAAGGTTCACCGTCTGGGTAATGGGGATTCAGACTTTTGGTCCCACACCCAAAGCACATGTTGCCGTTGCCATCCCCATTGAGAACCATCAGCTTACCATTTTTGACCCAACAGGTCGCTATTATACTCCTTTCACTACCATTGGTGGTATCGGAACCCAGGAGGTTACTCTAGCTATTGCTGACTGGACAACTCATCTGAAAGACGAAATGCCTGGTGCTCAAGTATACGTCATATTTTCTGAGGATATCTATCAAGAGTTTTCCAATACCCAAGAATTTATAGATTGGGTGTATCAGTCTTAAGCCAAAAGCCATTACCCTCCGGCCTAAAGAAGCTAGTCTTAGCAAGTTTCCCCTGTTCTTTTAGGCCTTGGTACGTGTTGTTACTCAAATAGAAGGCATGCTATAATCAGTCCTGCTATGAAGGTTTCGGAGTTGGGGGAATTTGAGCTGATTAACCTTCTGGCTAAAATGGTTGATGGCTCACAAGATAAGAAGTTCGCATCATGGCAGCAGCTTATCATTGGTATTGGTGATGATGCCGCTGCCTGGCGGGGTGACGATTCAACCCAGCTAGCCACTATCGATTCCCTTATTCAGGATGTACATTTTTCCCTGGCTATAACCTCTTGGGAAGACCTGGGCTGGCGGTCAATGGCAGCTAACCTGAGCGATATTGCCGCCATGGGTGGTGTGCCCAGGTATGCGTTGGTCTCATTAGCTTTGCCTGGAGATACCGAAGTTGACGATGTTACTGCTCTTTACCGGGGGATGATTGGACTGGCACAGCAGTTTGAAGTAGCCATAGTTGGTGGGGATATTAGCCGTGCTCCACTGGTAGCCATTACTATTGTCATCCTTGGTAGCACTGAAGGCCGGGACAGCCATGTACTCACTCGCTCGGCAGCAGTACCGGGCGAACAGATAGCGGTTACTGGTTACCTTGGAGCTTCAGCCGCTGGTCTGGAGATGCTTACCGGAGAGCTCCAGTTTGATTCTGAGACTACCGCCTGTTTAAAGAGGGGTTTTCTACATCCCTATCCCCGGATAGCTGAGGGTCAACTATTGGTAGAGCACGGGGTGAAGACGGCTATCGATATCAGCGATGGGTTGATTTCAGACCTGAAACATATCTGTGAGACCAGCCATGTTGGTGCCCGAGTAGAAGTTGACCGTGTGCCTGTTGAGCCTAAAGTAAGAACCAGCTTCGGTGATAAAGCTCTGGAGCTGGCATTATCCGGAGGGGAGGACTATGAGCTGTTGTTTACGGGAAACCCCGATGTTATTGATAAGGTCAAAGAAGCAGTTTCTTGCCCGATAACAGTAATTGGGGAAGTGGTTGCTGATGAGGGAGATGGGGTAGTCTTACTTGACAGTAAAGGCAATCCGTTTCACCTCAATAAATCGGGATGGGACCACTTTGCTACCAGGTGAAGCTGAACCATCAGATACAAAGTAGATAATGAACTGTTTTAAGTTAACCAGCCATAGTCTAGAACAAACCCAGCGGCTTGGAATTAGTATCGGTGAAGTAGCCCTGCCCGGCGATATTTTTTTCCTGGTCGGAGATTTGGGGGTGGGAAAGACATGCCTCACTCAGGGTATCGCCTGGGGGTTGGGTATCAAAGAATACGCTGCCAGTCCCTCTTTTGTTTTAGTTAGAGAGCTTCATGGTCGGCTGCCGCTATACCACATGGACCTGTATCGGCTGGACCATATAGAGGAAATTGAAGACCTGGGTTTGGATGAGTATCTTTATGGCAGTGGTGTTTGTGTTGTGGAGTGGGCAGAAAAAGGATTTGCTGTGTTGCCGGCAGAATATTTGCTGATTGAGATAAGCTATCTTGCCGATACTGAGCGCAACTTCCAATTCAAACCCGGCAGTCAGCGCTACCAGGAAGTTATTAACCAGTTGAAATGTTTTTACCCGTTAGGGAAAATATAAATGCTTTTGGCAATAGATACGGCAACCAATACTGCTAGCCTGGCTCTGGTTCAAGATAGCCAGGTACTAGTCGAATTAACCTGGCACTGTGGACAAAACCACAGCGTTGAGTTGTTGCCGCGACTGGTTTATCTGCTAAATCAGGCTAAGTTAGCTATTCAATCCGTTAGTGCCATCATCGTTGCCAGGGGACCGGGCAGCTTTAACGGACTAAGGGTAGGGGTTAGCACCGCCAAAGGGCTGGCCTTTAGCCTGGGGATACCGATAGTTGGTATCGGCACTCTGGAAATAACTGCCTATCAGCATGCTGAAACTGGCTTGCCTATCTGCCCGATACTTAATGCCGGTAGAGAGGAAATTGCCACCGCGATGTACCAGAAGAAAGGTAATAAGTGGCTTAAGCTGGCTCCCGAACATATAACTACTGTCGATGCTCTGTGCTCACGGATAACTACCAAAACTATATTTTGCGGAGAATTCGTGCCAGTTGTTGCCGACCAGTTAAAAAAACAGCTCAAGCAAAAGGCTATCATACCACCTCCAGCCGCAAGGCTTCGGCGAGCCGGTTTTTTAGCTGAATTAGGCCAACAGCGGCTTGAAGCTGGTGATTTTGACAATGTGACTACCTTGCAACCGCTGTATCTCAGGCGTCCACCAATTACTAAACCGAAACACCGTTGAAGAATGGAGACAAAAATGGCGAACTTACCCAAAATATCAGTTGATGAAAGCTACAGTATGTGCTTTGGCTGTGGGTCGGATAATCCCATTGGACTCAAATTGAGTTTTAAGTGGGATGGCAAAACAGCCAGGGCAGAATTCACTCCAACCGGGTCCTATCAAGGCTGGCCAGATATGGTTCATGGTGGTATTTTAATGTCTATCCTTGATGAGGCTATGGCTTATGCCGCCAGATTTGAAGGTATGGCTTGTATCACGGCTAAAATTCAGGTCAAACTGAAGCGTCCGGCGGTAGTAGGTGAACTTTTCATTATCACTGCGTCGGTAACCAAAAAGAGCCGAAGGCTGGTGGAAACTAAAGCTGACATATCCTTGGCCGACGGAACGCTGGTAGCTGAGGGCACCGCTACGCAGTTTATCGTTAACACAGCCCCGGCTGGTATAAAGGGCACAAGGGCGGTTATCTGGGACATGGATGGGGTAATTGCTGATACGGCTCCGTATCACCTGAAGGCGTGGCAGCATGTCTTTCAGAAACGGGGAGTTAACTTCACCGGGACTGAATTCAGGCGTTACTTTGGGCAAAGGAATGATACTATTGCCAGGAAAGTTTTGGGTGAAGACTTGCCGATGAGCGAGGTAGATACTATTACCAGTGAGAAAGAGGAAAACTTCCGCTACAGCATAAGGCAGGACATAACACCGTTCCCCGGAACAGTAAACCTGATAAAGTCACTCAAAGAGAAGGGCTTTAACCTGGCAGTGGCTTCATCCGCCCCTAGAGAAAATATCCGGTTGATTCTTAAAGGTTTAGATATAAGTGATTACTTTCAGGCCATCGTCTGGGGTCGGGAAGTTAAGGAGGGTAAACCCAGTCCGCAATGTTTCCTGTTAGCGGCTAAGAAATTAGGGGTGGCGCCAGAGAACTGTGTTGTGGTTGAGGATGCGGTGGCGGGTGTTGCCGCTGCCAAAAGAGCTGGGATGCGCTGTATAGCTGTGACCAATACTCATCCTGAGGAGAACCTGAAGGAAGCTGACCTTATCGTTGATTCTCTGGAAAGAGTAGGGGTGAATGATTTGGAAAAGCTTCTCACCCTTCAAAAGTAACCCTTCCCCCCTCTCCTGGGAGGAGGAGAGGATAAAGGGGGTGAGGTTGATAATCAGTCTCTTAATAGATAAAGGAGTTTGCAAATGGAAAAATCTTTGGTTCTTATCAAGCCAGATGCCATGCAAAGAGGTTTGGCCGGCGCTATTATTGCTCGTTTAGAGCAGTCAGGACTCAAGATGGCGGCCATCAGGATGCTTCATCTGGATAAAGCATTGGCTCAAGAACACTACTCGGTCCATAAGGATAAGCCTTTCTTTGATGATTTGGTGAATTACATTACCTCCGCTCCGATAATCGCTGCTGTCTTTCAAGGGGAAAAGGTAGTTGAGGTAAGTAGAAAGATAATGGGAGCTACCGACCCGGCGAAGGCTGAAGCCGGAACTATCAGGGGCGATTTCGGTCTGGATATAGGGCGTAACTCGGTTCACGGCTCTGATTCAGCAGAAACTGCGGAAGAAGAAATCGGTCGCTTCTTTTCTGAGGATGAAATTTATACCTACTGAATCCGGATTACAGGTGTTGCCCGGCTCCACAGCTTGTCCAGTCGGTAGTATTCCCGCTCAAAGGGAGCAAAGATGTGCACGATAACATTACCAAAATCAAGCAGGAGCCATCCCGAGTCCACGGTACCTTCATGGTGGTGGGGTAAGATACCCTCTTTCTTTAGTGCGTGCTCAACCTCATCATAAATAGCCTGAATTTGCCGCCGGCTATCACCATTACATATCACAAAATAATCGGCGAAGCTACATATCCCTCGGGCATCCAACAACACAATATCTGCTGCCTGCTTATCATTGGCGGCTTCAACAGCTTTACGGGCTACTTCTATCGTTTCCAGAAATTAGACCTCCATAGGCAACACGTTTATTTATAATTATAGCACAATCGTAATTCTTTAAATTAGGGGCTGAAGTAAGCAGCGTAAGAGTCATCAGATAATAAATACTGTGCTATACTATAAGTTGAGGATACAAAATAATGACTGGGTTGCTTTTTGGGACTGGCGGTACCCCCCATAGTTCTGAGACCAATACTACCATAGATGGGATCAGGCGTATTGCTGAGCTTGGGTTGGGCTGTATGGAGGTAGAATTTGTCCAGGGAGTAAGGATGGGTGAAGCCGGAGCCCGCTTGGTGGCGGAAGTAGCTACCAGGGAAAGAGTGAAACTTTCCGCCCACGCCCCTTACTTTATTAACCTTAATGCCCATGAGCCAGAGAAGATAAGAGCCAGCCAGGACCGTATAATTCAGACAGCCCGTATTGCCGCACTATGTGGGGCAGAAAGTATCGTTTTCCACGCTGCGTTCTACCTCGGTGACCCGCCGGAAAAAACCTACAGCAGAGCCAAGGAATCTTTAGGAGAAGTAATGCATCAGCTTAAACGGGAGAATAACCGGGTGTGGATTAGGCCGGAAATTATGGGTAAGCCCAGTCAGTTCGGGAATCTGGAGGAAATACTTAACTTGTGTGTCGAGCTGGAGGGAGTAGCTCCTTGCATTGACTTTGCTCACGGGCATGCTCGAACCGGGGCATTTAATTCTTACCCGGAGTTTGCTTCTATTCTGCAACAAGTTGAGGAACGTTTAGGTAAGGCGGCTCTGGATAATATGCATATTCATGTGTCTGGTATTGCCTATGGTGAAAAGGGAGAGAAAAAGCATCTGACCCTGAAGGAGTCGGATTTTCAGTATGCCGAACTTCTGCAGGCGCTGAAGGATTACGATGCCCAGGGTATGGTAATCTGTGAAAGTCCTAATTTGGAAGAGGATGCCCTGCTTCTGCAGGAGACTTACAATACCCTGCCAGGATAGTACCAGTCTGCAGGTCAAAATTTTTACTTTTCCCTGTCTGGTGCGTTATAATGTAAGTGGTTTAGGTGTAGGTTTAATTACTGCTTGAGGTGATGGATGAAACCAAACTGGAGGCGTAATAGTTTAATATATATAGCTATCCTGGTTGCTGCGATAGCTCTCATCTCTTTTCTCTGGCCAGGGGCTGAAAAACCGGAGGAAGTTCCCCTGAGTGAAGTTATAGCCAGGTCACAGACCGGTGAGATAGAGAAGATTGTAGTTGAAGGTGCGATGCTCACTGTTACTACCACTGGTGGTACCGAGCTAAGGACTTTTAAAGAAGTTAACGCCAGCATCTATGAGATTACAGGGCTTA
>Ga0114925_10001321_pt1 | contig 12133 bp, 16 predicted proteins | sample SumtaG_2_FD_87287 | JGI IMG/M metagenome (GOLD analysis project Ga0114925, IMG submission 87287) | Deep subsurface microbial communities from Indian Ocean to uncover new lineages of life (NeLLi) - Sumatra_00607 metaG | ecosystem: Environmental > Aquatic > Marine > Oceanic > Sediment | place...
ATTCTATATTAAAATATTTATGAAAAATCTATAGTATTCCTTTATGAGTGTTTTTAAGATATTTTTGCATATTACGAAACCATTTCAATTTTGTATTTATTATCTTATCCTCTAATTTCTCAAGAGCAAAAGCGATAGGTAATAGCTGATTAGAAATATTTATAATTTCCTCCTGTTTATTTGGAGCATCAACAATCTCAGCCATCAATTCTAAAGAATTTTGAGATTTTTTCAAATTTAATTTTATTTCGCTAATAAAATCTTCCAATTGAGATAATTGAGAAATAAATTTTATATCGTTTTTGTTTTGTATCATAAATTTAACATTAACATACTATGCTATTGATACTAGTAAGATTGCCTTTATAAAACCATAAGGACCGATTTTTGACTCACAAATAATCTAATAGAAGTACATTATTTCAATAAAATGAAAAAATGGTGCCAAGAGAGGGATTTGAACCCTCGATACCCAGATCTTCAGTTTCACCGTTGATCAAACAACTCTGGTGCGTTCCCGGGCTACGCCACCTTGGCCCAATGAATTACTCTTATTCTTAAATACTTGAATTAAGAATGAATAAGATATCCTTAAAAATCAAAAATATCATATAAATTTTTTCAGTCATTAAACTTACTCAATTCCCGATTGATTTTGATATCAATTAAGAATATTTTTTTTGAAGTTATGATCTATTAAGTATAAACTTAAATATAATACAGATTTTCTTTATTTAACATGATTAAGGCTTTCTTAATATGTGATTCCTCGGGGTATTCATTTTATTCTAAAAAGATAGATGAGAGCTTCGAGATAATTCAGCCCGAACTTCTTAGTGGTTTAATTTCTGCTATCGGAATGATTGGTAAAAAATTATTTAAAGAGGAAATTGCCACAATTACGTATGGAGATAATAATAGATTCGGGATAACAATTATTTCGAAAGAATTGTTTGGGAATGAGAGAACGCTTTATTTTGTTTTCATGGTTGATGGTGAACCCGATAAGCAAAAGATGAGGCAGCTTTGTGTAAATATTTTTATAGAGGCAAAGCAGTTCTTAAAAAACCCGAATGGTCTAACTTCAATGGTTGAACAAAAAATAGATAGACTTATTGAAAGTAAATACGATTTAAAAGATTTTTAGAAATAAATTTACTGTTTTTCTTATTATAGAATTTTCTCAATTCCACTCTGAGGGGTAGAATTTTCAGCACTTTTAATTTTTGCAGCGTAGCTTTTTTTAAATAGGTCCCACATTACAGTCGAGCGATTATTTTTATTATTTTTTTCAGCCATCATAACATTATAAAGAGCATCTTTAAAGTATTGTAAAGCGTCATCTTTATTTTTGAATTTCCAACTTGCACCACCAGCGAGATCAGAGGCTTTATATAATCCTTCGTAATGATTTATGCTTTTAAAAAGATCTATCGCCTTTTTATAATGATGTAGAGCATCTTCTGGCCTATGTTTTAAGTCCCCGAGATATCCCCACAAAATTTCGGCTTTACCACTATAAATTTCAGGTTTTAAACCCATTTTCTTAACAAACACGATTATTTCCTTCAATAGTGCTTGAGCAGTATCAGGATAATCATTTAAAACGCAAATCTTTGCGAGTTTAAGCGTAGTTTTCACGTATAACTCAAACTCCTCAACATCTTCAATATTCTTTAAAAGTAAATTAGCTATTCGATATTGCTCTATTGATATATTGATAATTCCCTTTAGATAAGCGCTTTTTGCGTTTTCAATCGCGGTTTTTGCTGTGCCGATGGGATCATCGGTCTTTGGTACTTCGATTTTATCGAACTCAACAATTCCCTCCTTTGCTTTTAGACCTAAATTGAGCGCTAAACGATGGATTGCTTTAATATCAATACCTATAGGTTTGAAAGCTTCTATTAAAGTCTCTTCAGAAAATCCATGTAGAGTATATGGTACTTCATGATAAGCTTGAGAATTTGCCGAATCTAATCTAAAGAATTTAAAACCAATAAAAGACGCAGAGACTTGAGTTAAATCAAACACTAAGCCTACTCCGTTAAGATTGCTTTGCTGCCAATATGCTTGATTTGCTGTATCCGTTCCTGAATAAAATAAATTATGTCCAGGATGTGAATGAAACCATCCACCTGCATAAATATTTTTATCGTTTAATTTTAATTTATCCTCAATCCGAACGATTTCAGCAACTTGTTGTGGGCTGGTTTCCACATAAACTAAATTACCTGAGGTTATACCTTCCGCATCAACGATAATATAATTATCCGGAGTATCTTTACAAAACATTATCCCCATAGCTTCGACCCAACTACCCCGTGGAATTACATTGAAATTAGCAAATTGTCCCATCCAATTAATCATTTTCACGAAAGCTTTTGCTTGTAATACTAGCGGTTTAACGGCGGACATGGCTTATTTCAGAATCAAAACTAAACTTTTTTATATATACTTAATAAATATGTAAATTGTATAATATATTATAAATTCAGTTTCATTATTTAATTATTTTAAGATAATATAAAAATGGCTATTTTAACTCCTATCCAAGAATTTGAATTTTTATGGACACTTATTGCTATAATCCTTGGATTTCAAATAGGTATATATTTCTTTTACCAGTATCTTAAATTAAGAGATAAGAGAATTCCATTAAATAAAATATTATTATCTTATGGTTCTTTACTTTTAGGGGGGTTTACAACGCTCCTTTTAATAACTATCATTCATGAGAATTATAATTTTTTTCCAGACCTAGTTGTCGCAGAACTCATTCAAAAAGTTGCATATATTATTGCGGTTTGTGGAGTAATACTATTTTGGTACTTTATTCGTTCGGAGCAATTTTCAGACTTAATAAATTTAAAGGTTACTAAAGTGTTAATGTATATTCTCATTATTCCTATTATTTTTGCACTAATGTTTGATACTACAACCAGACAATTTCGGGTGAGTATGGGTCTCGTTCTGATTAGTGGATTATATATCGCATTTCTCCAATATAGGATTATACAAACTTCAATAGGTAGCATTAAAAAAAGATTTATTTTAATTTTCCTCGGTGAAATAATAATGATCATATCTCTCTTCTTTGGAGCAAGAATTGTTGCTGAATTTTTTCAATATCAAAATCGAGATTTGTTATATATTATTGGCATGATTCTTATGTTTTCAGGATCCTTAATTTTCTTCTTATCTGTTTATAATTTTCCTCCTTTTTTCGAGACGGGCTGGAAAACAAATCTCATCCAATTATTCATTATTAATCAAAAGAACAATAATTGTTTATATAGCATGGATTTCAAGGAATTTTTTAAAAGAGATAAGCATATATCTGATTCTATTCTAATAGACGATAAAGATAGATTTTTTTCAGGGGGATTATTAGGTATTGACGCTATAATTTCAGAAATAACAAATACAAAAAAAGAAAAAATTAACAAAATTAAACAAGGTGACTCATTTATTTTATTAGATTATGGAACTAAACCATCTTTTATAACTTATGCGTTGTTAGTTAAGAATGATATAAATAGCATTCGCTATTGTTTGAATGATATAAAAACACAATTTGAATCATTTTATAAAGAAATCTTAATGAATTTAGATGAAATAAAAGGAAATGAGGAACTACTTTTTGGAAGTTTCGATATTATTTTAAAAAATATAATTAAATAAAAAATGATGGAAATGTCTAACGGAAATTATTTTATTTCTCAAAGTGAGGGAATAAGATTCCCACTATTACTAGTAGAATGGATTTTTTCGTTTATTTGCTTTGAGATAGCCTTGATTTTCTTAATTCGGTATATCAAGCAACGACAGGAAAAACAACAGAAGGAATTGGTAAATCTGCAAGAGTTAGGATATGCATCGTTATTTATGGGATTTTCTATTATGTGGTTCTTTTTTATTATCGGAGACTATTACTCATCAGTAGAGGTCGTATCACCCTTTTTAATTTGGAGTATAGGGAGTATGAGATACCTATTTCTCAATTGCGGCTATTTATCATTAATGGTTGGTGCTTTTCTTTTTATCTTATTAATGGAAAAGTATAAGGTTTACTTGGTCCGGAAATATTTCTTTTCGGCTTGTTTCTTAACTTTGATAGTGATTTTTATAATATTTTTTTTTATTGATATCCAATTTACTCAAGATTTAACTTTTGCATTTTGGCCCTTATTTTTTTTATTCTTTCTGATATATATTGTTGATTTTGTTAGAAAAGTACAGACAAGACAAAGTCTGGTAAGGGGTCTTTTAAAATTTCTTCCTGGTTTTCTGTTATTAGCTATTGGATTTATGTTTACAACTGATTTTATGATAGATGCTTTAGGGCTCGAATTTCGGTTAGTTGGTTCAATTCTTCAAATATTAGCTATATTCAGTATATCTTTTTTCTTTATAACATTACCTCCTTTCGCTGAATTCGATTGGCGAAATAAAATTGAGCATTTGTTTATAATAGATAAAGCAGGAATATGCTTATATAACAAAACCTTTGATGAAACTTCGGAGATAATGGATGAGAATTTGATTTCTGGGGCAATTTCCAGCATAAATTTAATGTTAAAGGAATTAACCGCAGATGAGGGAGTCTCTGTTATTAAGAAGAAGGGAAAAGCGATTATTATCTTTCCAAGTAAATTCATTGCGGGAGTTATGTTTTGTAAAGAGGATTTAAATTTTATCAAATTATTACTAAAGGATTTAATCGATAAATTCGAACTTATATACCACCATATTTTATTGGATTGGGATGGAGATGTTACTATATTCAAACCAACCGAAAAAATAGTAAATGAAATATTTTTGAAATAAAACTAATGTTATTGAGAGTTGATGAAGTTAATGTTAATTTTTCTTGAATGGATTTTTACTGATGTTGTAATCCATCGTAACATATTTCCCCTTTGGTATGTAGCAACTGGTATTATGTTCGCAATATCAATCATTTTAGCAATTATTATGCATTTGAGGAAATTTGGGTTTTGGACATTGATAACTGCCGCTGCTATGTCAACAATTTGGGAGGTTATTTTATTTACCTTCGGATTGCGAGATTATAATAACCCCTTGGCTCAATTAATTGGGCCTATTCCTGAACTAATATACCATTCTTTTTCAGAAACTGCATCAGCAGTTCTTTTAGGTCTTTTAATTATTTACAAAATTGGACTTATAGATTTAGAGAAATTCAAGGATGAGAATTGGAAAAATAACTCGAACACTAAAGGAAAAACAGAAGAAAAGGGGGAACTATAAGTTATGAGTGATATCGTAGTATATCGATTTGTGAATGTTTTCTATTATTTATTATTTCTAGCATATGCGATAATATTTTTAATCTATATATTCCCAAAGCGAAAGGAACAGCCTTACAAAAATGCATTAAAGATATTTTTAGCCACGAGCATTGTATTAACGGCTATGGAATTTTTTGGGACTTTTTCGGGAATTAGAGTCTTTTATATTGGCGGACAATTAAATATTGGATATCAATTGCTCTTACAACTGATAATGGGAATAGGGGAAGGTGGGACTATGACAAGTGTAATGTATTTAATGGTAGAATCAGTCTATGAAAAAAATTCAAAAAAATATATCTTATATTCATTTTCTCTGACAATGTTAATGCTCACTTTTGCCAGCTTTACCTTTCTTTATAAGACAATATAATTTAGAATTTGCGAAAAACTGCTTCAATTGGAGACCCAATAATTTCAATCTCTTTAAGATTTGAGGTCCCAAGACCTTTCTTTTCAGCATAATTCAGATATTTGGGGTTCCTGCCTATAATTTCGCTTCCAACTTTATCGACTGCGACTGGGTCTTCTCCAGCAATAATAAGATCCATTTGAATGGGACTCCCGCCTAATTCAAAGCCATCTGAACCTATAATGCCATCAATTATTTGAAATTTCATTTTCGATCTAAAAAGAGAAGCTAGATCCGCTATTTTTTGATGGAGTTTTGAATGCATGACTCCTTTTGGAAGTATAGCCCCCATCATATTTTTCATGGTTAAAGTTGTTCTAGCCATAGAATGTGTTTTTAATGAGGGAACTGAGATAATACAACTGGCATCTAACGCTGTCTTTGCGATATTTATAGTTTTAAGCGCAAATGGTTCTTGTATTTTAATGTCATTAATTCTGGAATCAGAATTTAAATCTTTTACTTTTATACCATATTCCTCTAATCGAAAAACATCATTAAGTTCCATAGTTTTATCCGTTATTGACGAGTCCCCGCCATCAGCTACGATTATTTTTTTTGATTCTATTCCAGCATCCTCAATGAGATATTTAACAATTCCTTCTAGAGTATCAGTAGAAGTAACGTTTCCAGTCCTAAAATGGTCTAATGTAACCCAATTTGGATTTATTAAGATTTTTTTTTCCGCATTTGTTATTATTTTTTTTAAAGGGACCATTTTAAGAGTCCTTAAAATAGTATCTTGATCACTTTCTTCGGGGGATCTCTTGATTACATAAACTTTCGTTTTCATCTTCTTTCCTACTTTTTTAATATCCGTGCTCTCGTATCTTTAGGTAGTTTTTCTGATGCATATCTAAGTGTTAATCGAGGTAATTGTTTTTTATTTTTTTCCAAATAATTTATAATGACATCAGGATCGTATTTTGAGCAAGTCTTAAGAAGCCAACCAATGCCTTTTTGAATATAATCTTCGTCATATTGAAGCATTTTTTCGACTAATGTAAAGACGTATTCATTATCAAATTCCTTTTTAATCATAACGATTTTTAACAAAATTACCATTGAAGCCCGTCTGATCCACATGTTCTTTGAATTAGACCATTCTTCAATTGTTTTTTCAGCTAATTTTTCATTTCCTTTTATACTTAAAAATGGTCCAATCACTTTTATCATCGTGCTATCGCAGATGGCCCAAGTATCACAGTAATTTTGAAATTCTTTTTTGAAAGTTTTGATGGTGGATTCATTAAAATCTTTTTTAAGTTGATTTATGAAATAAATTCCAACAAATTTCTCTTCATGGATATTAGAATCTATAAGTTTTTTAAATACTTCTACAGCTTCTTTGTAATTACATTTATTTTCGTTATATAATAATTTTGCAATCCTTTCCATTTCAGACATTTTATGACCATATCCTTTAAAATCAGGATTATCTGAATTTAAGATTTTATCTCTTCGAGATATTTGATCTTCTGTAAGCTTTGGATCGCTTTCTTTTAATTTAGTTTTTATTTTGTTTACTATCCCTTCAATTTTACTCATAGAAATCGGTCTAATCCTTTTTTTTGTTTAAATTCTTGGCTACTTTTTAAGATTGGTTCTACAATTTTGACAATAGGTTTTGTAAAGTTTCTGAGTTTTGAAAGTTCTCCTTTTTTATAAACATCAATAATAGATTCTTCTAAATTATTAAGATTAAGACCCGCCCACATCATGGTTTTATTTGATTTACCCGTTTCAATTGCTCCGATATATTCTTTATTTAGTAGGAACTCTGATATTTTGTAATTCCATTTACGGTAGTCTTTTGGAATCCATCTTCTCTCTCTTACCGCAATGTCATATTTCCTACTAAGTGAAAACAATTTAGAATGAAGTTTTTTTCCATAGTCGGCAGGAGGATGCATATTTTCTCCATATAAGTTTATTAGAGGTTGGATAATGTTCTTATAGGGGCTCTGCTTTAATTTTTTTATAAAATATTCTTTCTGTAAATCCCTTATTGTAAGTCCAGGAGAAAATAGAATAAAGTCTGCTCCTGCATTTTTAGATTGTTTAACTACATCTTCTAGATTTTTATCATCATCCTCTAAAAATGGTATAATTGGCATAAAATATGTTCCCACTTGAATAGCTGGAGCCTTAGATTTAATAGTCCTAATAGCTTTTAGACGATCCGATGGAGAAGAGGAATATGGCTCAAGAAAGCTTGCTAATTCCTCATCGGTAGTAGTTATTGAAAATCCTACTGTACACCATGTATCTTCTGCAATCTCATTTAGAATATCAATATCACGTAATATCAGATTATTTTTAGTGGCTATATTAACTGGATATTTGTGCGTGGCAATGACTTTAAGTATTTTTAATGAGACTTCTTCTTTTTCCTCAATATGTTGATATGCATCGCATACGCCCCCCGGTCCAATTACATCTGGTAGGAGTGTTCTCGCTCTCTTAAGTCTTGAATCTAATATCTTATCTATATTGGATTTAATTACAACCTCATTCTCGAAATCATCTAAATAATAACGCTGGCTTCTTGCATCGCAATATATGCATGCATGCTCACAACCCTGATATGGGTTTATAGTATATCGGCACCAAAACCAAGAATCTGGATATTTTAAAACATTAAACGCTGTCTTGAATTCTTTATAACGATATTTTACCATAATGAGAGAATATCTTATAATTAAATCTAATCTATTCCTTTCTTTGTTAATAAATAAATTGGAACATATAATAAATTCATTTACTTCAAAGTGAAAAAGACACCTTTAATATTAAAGAGTACTATGGAAATTGAACCATGAATATACCGACTTAATTCGAAATTGCATAGAAAGAGTATGAAAAAGTTATTTATTTAAAGCAAGAAAACTAAAAAAAGATAAATACTTAAAAACTTAAAATTTCTTCAGTTGGAAAGAAATAACTTTATATACAACAAAGTAGAATTTATATTACCAAAAAAAAAAACTAAAATATCAAAACAAAAAAAAGGGAAGTAAAATGTTACAATATCCTGATCCTATGGCTGGTTTTGCAGGAATAATGGCTATGATGATGATTATGATGGTCGTCGGTTGTATCATAGGTATCATCTTAGCAGTTTGGGTATATAAGGATGCGCAAAAACGAGATATGAATGCGGCCGTGTGGCTATTAATTGTATTGCTTACTGGCTGCTGTGGCTGTATTATCTATCTTATAGTAAGAAATAAAGATTAATAAAAAAAATTAATTAATTATTCTTTTTTTTATTCTCATATTTTATGGAATATATTGACAAATCAGAGTATTTTAAAAATGAGTAAAATTAAAGCTAAATTATCTCGACTCTCGTTATTTGTTTCAGATATTAAACCAATCTTTTTATCTCATCACCCGGATTGTGATCACTTTTCTAAACATGTGTATCATGTAGGCAAATATAAATTATGTATTGGATGTTTTACATATTATCCTACTGTGTTAATTACAATAATTCTAACTATTCTATTTGTAGATTTAAACATAAACGATCTGTTTATACTTCATTTTTTATCTTATCTTTTTTTTACACCATTAATATTAAATATACTCAAATTTACAGAGTACAAAATCTTAAAGATCTTAACAAAAGTATCAATTGGCATTGGAACAGGTTTTTATATTGTTTCAGTTCTTTTTTTACCTATTTTTTTAATACTTAAGGTTATAATGTTAATTCAAATAAATTTTTTTACAGGAGTCATCGCTTATGTGAGAGTTAAACATATTGAGAAACAGTGTTCTGAATGTGAGTATAAGGGTGATTGGGATTTATGTCCCTCAATGAAACCTATTATGGATAAATTAAAAGAGCATAACTTTAAGAAAAAGATAAAATAGTGTTAATCCTATATTCTACTCAATTTTTTGGAAAAAAGAAGAATTTATATACATTATTGACTCAATTATCCATAATAAAATCCTAAAAATTTAAACAGAAGTCCAAAATATGATATTACAATATGATCCTTATGCAGGTATGATGAGTTTTCTTTTAATATATATCATTTTAATGATAGTAGGATGTATTGTCAGTATAATTTTGGCAGTTTGGGTCTATAAAGATGCTCAAAAAAGAGAGATGGATGCTACAATATGGCTCTTAATTGTTATACTTACTGGCTGCATTATATATCTTATAGTAAGAAAGAAGGATTAGTAAAAAAAATTAAAAAAATTCAGTTGTTTTATACTTTTATTAGATAAGAATATTATGATAGCTATTTTTTTAAAAGGGACTATTATAGATTTTGTAAACTCTAAATCAGGCAATATCGCCTTTATGCTTGAGGATAAAGAAAAAAATTTATATTATTGTTATACAACTCAGAAAAAACCATTTGGAACTAAACTTGATGAGGTTGCTCTAATAGGTTCAATATTGACCCAAAAAAAAATAAAAATCGAGTATCTTTATAATATTACAAGAAATTCAGAGACAAGCTTTAATGAACCTAAAAATGATTGGATTTATAAGCTTTCATGTAGTATCTCGATTATATTAACGATTATTTTTATTATATCAATGATTTATGTTTTTTACATCAGCTCATATTATTCTTTTATGTTATCATATACAATTTCCATTATCATAATAATTTCGATTGTACCTAATTTAATTATTGTCTGGGCAATAACATATTTGCTTTCAAATTCGCGGAGAAGAGGAAAGATTCTTCAAAATCAGATAAAAATGTTAAAAGATGATCTCCAAAAATTAATTTCAGAAGAGTCGAGTAGAAATAATAGTAATATTGAAGCTCAAAGTGGTATAAATAATTGTACATATTGTGGGAAGGAAGTACCCTTAAATGCACGCTTTTGTACAATATGTGGAAATGAATTAAATAATGAATAAGATTCAAATAATATTTAATATTATATAAAAAACCAAAAATCTTTAAAAACAAAAATTAAACCATGAAAGGAGGAGAAAAAGATGATTTTTCAAATGGATATGTATATGATGATCTATTTAATAATATTCCTTGTTATTTTTATTTGCTGTTGCTGTAATATTATTATTTGTGTATGGGTCTATAAAGATGCAGAAAAGAGGAACATGAATGATCCGGCAATTTGGTTAGCTGTAGTTCTATTAGGAGGTTGTGTTGGATGTATTGTTTATTTAATAGTGCGAGATCCACTTCCATCATCTAATCAAGATCAAGAAACATCTTACCATACACCTCAAAGCAATGATGAGCCTAGCTTTGATATAATATACTGCCCATCTTGTGGGGCAAAGTTAGATTCTAGTGTTAAATTCTGCGGTAAGTGTGGTAATGAAATAGAATAATCAAATAAAGTTAAAAAAAAATTATTTTCTCTTTTTTCAATATATACAAAAACTGAGATAGAGAATTTATTATGATTAAAAGTTAAATTCTAAATAAGAAAATGATTAAATCAACTCAAGAAGTACATGTAAAACGATCAAGGATTATTATTTTTTTTCTTTACTTAAAATGTATGTTACCTTTTTTTTTAGCTCATCATCCTGATTGTGAGAATCTTAAGGAACATACTTTAAAGGCAGGGAGATATAGGTTCTGTATAGGATGTTTTATTGGATATCCCACAGCTGTTATTGGAATAATTCTTATAGATTTTATAGGTTTGATTGAAATATTTAGCGTTCAATTATTTTTCATTCTGGGGATTTCTTTCTTAAGTTTGATTATTTTAAGTATCTTAAATCTGACAAAATTTAAATTAATTAAAATAATACAAAAGATTTTTATAGGGATTGGTGGAAGTTTTTTATTTTGGGGTATTTATTTACTCCCTAATCCTAAGATCTATAATTTGTTTCTTATTTTTCTTGTTTTCAGCACTATTAGTAGTCTTTTGAATTTTTATCATGTTTTTTCAATTTATAAGGAATGTAAAGCATGTGAAAATTGTTTTAATTGGAATAAGTGTCCAGGATTTGAATCTATAAGATATAATCTCCAAAAATACCATTTAAATAACTTTTTCGACTTTTTTGAGGAAATATCTGACAATATAAAACAAAGGAAAGAAACTAAAGAAATATAAATTAAGAATTGATGTTCGGAGGATCATTTTTACTATATATTTTGAGAAATATTTGTTTTATTTCCACATTCAATATAAAATAGATTTGAACTTTTAGTTCCTAACGAGTCAATAACACGCTCATATTTTTTAAAATAAGATTACATCTGGTAGGAGTGTTCTTGTTCTCTTGAGTCTTGAATCTAATTTCTTATCTATATTAGATTTAATTACAACCTCATTCTCGAAATCATCTAAATAATAACGCTGGCTTCTTGCATCGCAATATATGCATGCATGCTCACAACCCTGATATGGGTTTATAGTATATCGGCACCAAAAC
>Ga0114925_10001324_pt1 | contig 12130 bp, 15 predicted proteins | sample SumtaG_2_FD_87287 | JGI IMG/M metagenome (GOLD analysis project Ga0114925, IMG submission 87287) | Deep subsurface microbial communities from Indian Ocean to uncover new lineages of life (NeLLi) - Sumatra_00607 metaG | ecosystem: Environmental > Aquatic > Marine > Oceanic > Sediment | place...
AGGTTATCCACACCAGAGATCAGCTGCTGCTTGACAAGTTAACCCAACCGAAATCGTTGGGACATTTCCAGGGCAAAAATCTTTTTTACCGGGCCTACCCCGATTTTCCCGACCTGATCAAATGGTGTGAGATAGTGCACATCGAGAAACATTTGGCGCGTTTAAAATCCTTGGGAAAAGTCCGGCAGGAATCCGATAGGTGGTTGACAATTTAATTCGTATTCTTCGTGGCAGTGATTTGTTATCAGCTGTCAAGGGAGGCAGCCCATGCCGGAAGTAGACTTAATCGTCATCGGTCAAAAAACTGAACCCCGAGTCTTTGAGTACACCTGGAAAGACGCTGTGCTCTATGCATCAGGCGTTTTTGCTGGGTCGAAAAGTGGTTATGAACAATGGTCAGGCATTCCTGCATTATATCAATGAAATAGAGGTTACAATTGCAGCGGCTCAGCAATTCAATGAGCTGAGGGGATTTGCAAATGATCTGAACACTACCCTGACAGATCTGCAGAATGTAACCCAACATCTGATAACAATTGCTCAGCAGCAGGGTCCCGAAATCTTCCTGGCGGATGCAACGCTTTATCTGGAATTTTTCGGAATTGTCACCATCGCCTGGCAGTGGTTGCTGCAGGGTGTTGCTGTGCAAAGAATGCTGAACAACGGTGCCAAAAAAGCGGTTCAGAATTTTTATAACGGTAAAATGTACACCTTAAGATATTTTTTCGGTTATGAACTTCCCAAAACACTGGGGCTGGCGAAACGCCTGCTGGATGATGACAGGTTGACCGTGGAGATGCAAACGGACTTTTTTAACGATTAAACATAATTGGGACGCGGATTGGCGCGGATGAACACAGATAAGAAATTTATTTCCTCAGGCAAGATTGATGGTCTCGTAAAAAGTCAGGAATTCGTCATTTTTTCAATTTTGCACCTAATGATTTCAATGGGTTACGAGCCCGGATTTTTGAGATTTTGACTTTTTACGAATGCATCAAGATTTGCCCCGAAATATCTGTGTAAATCCGTGATTATTCGTGTCCCAATAATATAAATGGGTTTTCTCCAGTTAAGGAGCTAAAAACAATGGCGGCTGATTCCCCATCTAAGGATGAAGGCTTAATTTCATTTTTCGATTATTTAAAGGGCTGGCTACCCCTGGTATGGCGGTTGCCAATCATACTGTACAACCGTAGAAAGGTTCTCAATGTCGACACTAAAAATCGAGAATCCTGGGGAAGTATGCTGGAGGAAAACGCGGAAAAATTTCCGGACAATCCTGCCATTAAATCCGAAGAAGCCTTCCTCAGCTATCGGGAATATAATGAGGCCGTCAATCGCTGCGCCAACTTTTTTATTTCAAAAGGATTGAAAAATGGAGATGTGGCTTGCGTCCTTCTGGAAAATCGCCCTGAACTTCTTATCGTCTACAGCGCAATGGCCAAAATCGGTGCGATCAACTCCATGATCAACACCAACCTGCGCCATGATTCCTTGAAGCATTGCCTGGCACTTCATCCGGCTATTGTCTTTATCGTCGGCGCGGAAGTCATAGAGGCCTTTGAAGAAGTAAAAGATGATTTGGAATTGCGACCGGATCAAGAGCTTTATTTCCTGCCGGACAAAGGTCAAAAGACGACTCCTGACGGTTTTGTTGATCTCAAAGATGCCGCCATGGCTTTTCCAGCGACCAACCCAGCCACCGTTTCCGACGTCAACCCGGCAGATACGATCGCCTATGTATTCACCTCCGGCACAACCGGCGGCATACCGAAGGCTGCGGTTATCAAACACGAACGGCTTGTACGATGCATGTATTTTAATGGGAAAATCGTCTTAAACATGAAGCCCCATGATACCATGTATGTGCCGCTGCCTTTTTTTCACACCAACGCCCTGGCACTAAGCTGGCCGACTGTTTTTGCAAATGGCTCAGCCGTAGCCATCCGTCGCAAATTCAGTGTTAGCAATTTCTGGAATGATGTGCACAAATACAATGCCACGGCCTGGTGTTATATCGGGGAACTATGCCGCTATCTGATGAACCAGCCGCCGAAATCTGGCGATAGCAACAACCCGCTAAATAAGATTATCGGCAACGGTCTCCGGCCTGATATCTGGAAAGATTTCAAGCAACGATTCGGGATTTCCAAGGTATTTGAGATCTACGGTGCGGCGGAATCCAACCTTTATTTTGTCAATATGCTAAATCTCGATTGTACGATGGGAACATGCAAACTCTCTTATGCCATCGTCAAGTATTATGTTGGCGAGGATGAACCCATAAGGGACGAGAAGGGATTTATGCAAAAGGTAGCGGTTGGGGAGACCGGTTTGCTCCTCGGTGAAATTTCAGAGGAAAATCCTTTTGTCGGCTATACCAGCAAAGAGGCTACGGACTCTAAAATTGTTAAAAATGTCTTTCAAGAGGGCGATGACTGGTTTAATACCGGGGATCTCATAAGGGATATCGGCTACGGTCATGCCCAGTTCGTAGATCGAACCGGTGATACGTTTCGCTGGAAAGGCGAAAATGTATCCACAACCGAAGTCGAAGAGGTCGCAGACACCTTATCGCAGATCTCACTGTCAACTGTATACGGTGTAAAGATGCCCGGCGGCGATGGGCGTGCGGGAATGATTTCAATCATTCAGGAAAGCGATGTCGATTCGTTTGATTTCAAAAACCTGGCTGATTTTTTCCAAAGCGCCCTGCCCTCTTATGCCGTTCCAAAGTTGGTCCGCATTCAAAAGGATTTTGAATATACACCGACGTATAAGATTAAAAAAGTAAATTTAAAAATGGAAGGCTTTGATATTAATAAGGTGAAAGATCCTCTATTCGTCCTGCTGCCGGGAGAATCGGAATATCAACCCCTGACCAGAGATATATACGTGAAAATAATGGCCGGGGAATATAAGTTTTGACGACAAAAGACAGAGGGTGTTGAGTTGGAGGTTAGAGGTTGGAGGTGGGACAGGCTAAATCTGCATTCTAAATAAATTACAATCCGATTTTGCCTCAAACCTCAAGCGCAGCGGTCCTCAAGTGAAACGCTCCTCAAGCGAAGCGCTCGGCAAACAGCGTAAGGGGCTTACACTCCAGTAAAGAAGGAAGGGTATAGTTTAATGACAACCGACACAAAATTAATACGTACTGTTTTCCCTGCCCACTGCGGTATCGATGCCTGCGGAATCCTGGCACATGTAAAAAAGGATCGGGTGGTAAAAGTAGAGCCGGCCGAATTCCCGGATTCGAAGTATCGGCGGATATGTCTGCGGGGACTTTCAAGCCTGGGCATCACCTATCATCCCGATCGCTTGAAATACCCCATGAAACGAGAAGGACAGGCGATGCATTTTGGAGATCTGAATGATCCGGACAGCAATGTCTCAAAATTGGTGAAGTCCCGGAACGCCTTTCAACTCAAACCCGATGAAAACACCGGACCGTGCGTGTATTACTGTCCGCCCGGGAAGCCAAGAGGTCTATAACCCGGGTAATCCGGAAATACGAAACTCGAAATACGAAATAAGAAACAAACTCGAATCTAAGCAGGCAAAAAAATCGAGTGGGTTGAGATGGGGTCGGGCCACGCTAACTATTTAGGACTATTAAAGAAAGACCGTAAAAACACCTATTTATAGAACGTAAAGCTATAATATTCAATAAGTTAGCGTGGCCCTAAGCGTAGATAAGCGTAGACTAAGCGTAAGCGTAAGCATTAAGACGGGCGCAGGGAACTCAATTGAAGGAGTAAGGACTATGGCTAAGGAAAAACTTTTTAAAGGTGGTGAATTCCTCATAATAGATGCCCTGCCTGAGGATGTCTTTACACCCGAGGATATAGACAAGGAGCAGAGCCTGATCGCCAAATCCGCAGAGGAGTTTGGCGTGGGTGAGGTCCTGCAGAGAAGAGAGGAGCTGGAGGAACTGAACCCCGAATTGGTCAGGGAGTTGCTCAAAAAAGCCGCGGATCTGGGGTTCTTGGGCACGGACATGCCCGAAATCTATGGGGGCTCTGAGCTGGACAAGGTCAGTTCGGTCCTGGTCACCGAACGCCTACCGCAGGGTGTCGCCGGTTTTATGGTGGCCTATGGTGTCCAGACGGGTATCGGGAGTCTGCCGCTTGTTTTGTTCGGCTCACCGGAGCAGAAGGAGAAATACCTTCCCAAAATCGCATCCGGAGAGATGATCGGGGCCTATGCCCTGACCGAACCCGGGCACGGGTCCGACGCCCTGGGTGCGGAGACCACGGCGGTTCTTTCAGACGATGGAAAGTATTACATCCTCAATGGGCAGAAGCAGTTTATCACCAATGCCGGATTTGCCGATCTCTTCCTGACCTACGCCCAGATTGACGGTAAAGAATTCACGAGCTTCATCGTGGAGAGACAATGGGACGGGGTCTCTGTGGATGAAGAAGAGAAAAAGATGGGCATGCACGGAACCTCCACCCGGTCCGTCATCTTCCAGGATGTGAAGGTCCCCGTGGAGAATGTCCTTGGGGAGGTGGGCCGAGGCCATGTGGTGGCCCTCAATACCCTTAATGTGGGACGGTACAAATTGGGCGCCTTTATTGTAGGCGGTTCAAAGCTGGCCATTGCCGAGGGGATCAAATATGCCAAAGGCAGAATCCAGTTCGGGAGACCTATCAGTGAATTCGGTCTTATCAAACACAAGATCGCTGAGATGGTGATCAAGACATACGTGCTGGAGAGTATGGTCTATAGAACGGCCCGACTCCTGGATCTTGCCTTAGAGGGTATTGATCCCACTGCCGAAGACGCAGGCCAGAAGACCGGTGAGGCCTTGAGAAAATATGCCCTGGAGTGCTCCATCAACAAGGTCTACGGCTCAGAGGTCCTGGATTTTATCGTGGATGAATGTGTGCAGATCATGGGGGGGTATGGCTATATTCATGATAATCCGGTGGAGGCCGCATACAGGGATTCTCGGATCAACCGGATCTGGGAGGGGACCAATGAGATTAATCGACTCTTAATCGTTGATACGGTGATGAGGTCGGCCCTTAAGGGGGAGCTGCCCCTGCTGGAGGTCATTCAGCAGATAAAAGGAGAGCTCATCACCTTCAGACCTGATATGAGCGAGGAAGAGGGCGTCCTTGAAAACGAGAAAAAGATGGTCTCTATGGCCAAGAGAATGGGTCTTTTGGGGGCGGGCGCGGCGGCCCAAAAATATATGCAGAAGCTTGCAGGTGAGCAGGAGATTGTGGCGCTGATTGCAGAGATGATTATGGAAATCTTTGCCATGGAAAGCGCTCTTTTGAGGACATTGAAAAAGGTTCAGAAGGAGGGCGAGGAGAATTCAAGAATTCAGTTAGCCGTGACCCAGGCCTATATTCATGACACCTTTCCCAAGGTGGATATCATGGCAAAGCAGATTTTTGCCGCCATTTCCGAGGGAGAAGAGCTTCGAACCCAGCTCATGGCCTTGAAAAAGCTGGCCCGATACACACCGATCAACGCCATTGCACTCCGCAGGGAGATCTCTGACAGCGTGATTCCGGTGGCTCGTTATCACCTGACCAAGGTATAACCTTGACGGATCTATCTCTCTCCTGATTTCTTGAACCCGCACCATTCAGGTTTATTATTACATCATTTTATCCGATAGAATAACTATGGAAAACAAACAATCATCATAGCATGCAGTCACACAGAGAGAGTGGAAAGGTTTTAGAGTGAACTGGTAGGGGGTAAAGGGGATGTAATTAGTGAGTTAAATGAAGGTCATGTTTGACACGAACATCTATATCTCCTTTATCCGAAACCGCTCCCATAGCGCAGAACTCCAGCGGTGTGGGACCGTAAGCGAGAAAAAAAGTAAAATTCTTTTTAATGGAGAGTTGTTTTTTCTTGACTTACTTTCTCATAGGCGACCCTACGCGCTAAGGAGAATTCGGTGGACGCGTTTTGAGGGTAATAACACTTGATGATAAAAAGACATTCATAATGCCTTCCCTGATAGGAGGTTTAAGCCATGAAACTCAATTATTATCCCGAAACAGATTCACTTTATATTGATCTATCTTCCAAACCAAGCAAGGAAAGTATTGAAATCTCAGAAGGTATCGTTTTGGATTATGATGAAGCTGGGCATATAACCGGGATTGACATTGATAATGCTAGTCATAAAATCGACCTTAAAGAAATTGTTCTGAATAAAGTTCCTGCACAGTTTCAGTCAATTACGGCTTAATCCCAAAAACGTCGAACCAGCAAGTGGAGCTGATGGCTTATTACGTGGCTGTTACCAGGTTCAGGCTTGAAAAAGCATTCTTTGCTGTTGTAGGCTTTTCAACCATTCAGCGCCACAGCTCACCTGCCCGTTCGGCTTAGAGCACATCGAATCTTGTTGACATAGGGCACACATTGTGCCACAATGCAAATTATGGAAATGGACTATTACAGATGGAACCATGAAAAAAATCTAAAGCTTAAGGCTGAACGTGGTATCAGTTTCGAGCAGGTTGCCATGCACATTGAACGGGGTGATGTTCTTGATGTTGTTCAACATACTAATCAAAAGAGATACCCGAACCAACAGATCCTTGTTGTTGAAATAAACAACTACGCATATCTTGTTCCATTTGTTGAAGATGATAAAGGTAAATTTTTAAAGACAATAATTCCAAGCCGCAAAGCGACTCGAGATTATTTAGGAGGAAACAAATGAACGAAATCACTCTTGACAAAGAAGAGCGGGAAATACTCCATTCCTTTGAGCGAGGAGAATGGAAGTCAGTTCCAAATGTTAAAGAGGAAATTGAAAAACACCGCAATTATGCCCGACAAACACTTAAAAAAAATAAACGGGTCAATATTAGAATATCTCATAAAGTGTTAGAGGAGCTTCAGGCTATTGCGATTGAAGATGGTATCCCTTATCAAACTCTTATGTCTAGCATCCTACATCGTTATGTTACGGGCCGTCTTGTTGATAGACTTAAGCCGAACAAATCATTTGAGTCTGACGGCTAAATATCGCGGCGATTCAAATGGCATCACTTTTTTTTATTGTTTTATTGTGTACTACAGTCGACCCAGATTTCTACCCGCCGCAGCTCAATTCCACGTTAGCCAGCCACGATTGAATGACGGAGGTAAAGATGAAAGAGAAAAATGGTGAACATCCTTTCGGTGACGCTGGGCAGTTGATATTGCTTGGCGTGTTTTTAATCGTTTGGATAGGAGATTCGTTTTTCCTGCACAGATCTACATTTCTATCAGATTACGTGCCGCTGTATATTCGCCTGATCATCTTGGGCCTTACACTTGCTGCAGCGATGTATCTCTTCAGATCAGGTCACGTTGTAGTCAGTCATGAACAGCGGCCTAACAGTGTGGTAGCAACAGGGGCCTTCCGATATGTGAGGCACCCTTTGTATCTGGCGAGCATCCTAACTTACCTCGGACTGACGGTTTCTACAGCATCGCTTTTCTCCCTTGCGTTACTTGTGGGGATATTCGTTTTCCACAATTACATCGCGAGCTATGAAGAAGAATTACTTGAAACGAAGTATGGGGAGGACTATCGGAAGTATAAAATGAGAACAGGAAAATGGATGCCGAGAATTGGTAAAGAACGTTGAGTAGAAGAACAAAGAGGCAAGGAGCTAACCAGACACCTTTGGTTGAATCCCAGAGCAGAGTTCACTGGATAGCACACGAAATGCCAAGAGTATCACTTTGGTCTTGAAAGAGAAGGGCTGGCTAAGCGGATGGAGCCGACCTTGCTATATCGGCGCTCAATTGCTGGTAGTCGTGTTTCCGCAGGCTGGTTTCTAGCGAAGTAACGTAGCATAAGCCGCAAGGCGGCTCATCCGCGGGCCGTCGGGATGGGGTCGGGCCACGCTAACTATTTAAAACTATTAACGAAAAACCGGGAATGGGGTCAAGTTTGCTCTTGAGTGCGCCATCTTTCTTGTTGAGTGTCAGGATAACATAGCTATACCTCTGAGAATGCAATATCACGGCGCATGGTATGACGCTATTTGAGCAGGAGGCGAAGGGGAACCGTTCTCAAGGATAAGAGGTATTGTTTTTGGATCATAGTGCTCTATTTGCAGAGGCAACTAAGATGTTTTTAGGCTGGAGGAAATAGCAAGGGAATTTGGCATAAACAGCTACAGTACGGTTAGCACGATAATTGAGAGGACAAGAAATGAGGTTGTCAAGAAAAGAAGACTCAGGAGACGTATTGAACAACTAAGGCACGAACTGGAGATGAGTCAAGAGCAGACCCCATAATGACCACAGTTAAGAATACTATTTATGATTCATTTGAATTGAGTTTTATTGATGGTACTACAATGTTAAATCACTACCTAATAAAATATTGGTTCCTAGATGGTTGGAAAAAGATTTTAAGGAAAGGAGCAACAAGATGAAGATAGTCCTCTGGGGTGCAACGGGCCTGACGGGCCGTGAGGTTCTCTACCAGGCGCTGGAGGGTGGACACGAAGTGAAGGCAGTCGCTCGCAATCCAGGGCTGATCGAAGCAGAACACGCCAACTTGTCTGTCGTTCGGGGTGATGCGCTCAACCCCCAATCGGTGCAGGAGGCCGTCGCTGGAGGGGAGGTTGTCATCAGTGCGTTGGGAAGCGGTGCCACTCTCATGCAGGCACGCAAGCCGACGACCCTCTACTCCGAAGGCTTTGCCAACATTGTTGCAGCCATGCGCAAACACGACATCCGCCGCTTCATCGCCCTCGTATCGGTCGGGACGGTGCCCGATCCAAACGAGCCGCTCATCCACAAGCAGCTCATCAGGCCTTTCATCCGAGCTACCTACGACGACATAAGAAAGGCCGAGAATGTCCTGGCCGGTTGCGATGACCTGGACTGGATAGGCATTCGTCCTATGCGGCTGATGAATACCCCTCGAACCGGCAACTACCGCACTGCCGTCAACATTCTGCCCCCTGATGGCGTCGGAATCAGCCGAGCGGACGTGGCGGAATTTATTCTGAAGCAGTTGTACACCAACGAGCATCTACGGAGCTATTTGACAATTGCCTACTGAATTCGAGACGTGGCATCCATTGCTGTTTCGGACACTGGAGCTTATAGGAAAAATCATCCGCCATTTAGTTCAAAATGGAAAATATATGATGGGGATTTTGTGATCAAGAAATTAATTTTGAAGGTAAAAATCTGCCTTTAAACCAAAATTATCTGGTTCGTGTTTTTGACAAAGTGGAATCGAAATTGAACGTACAATCAGAAGTCAATGGCAGATTTACGCTTACTATTCCATTTATTACATCAGATTGCCGAAGGAATTAGGATAAATTATTAAACTGGGTTGGCTAACAAGTAAATACAGCCAACGCAAAAAGCGCGCGGCTGATTTGTTTAATGTTTTAAGGATGCCGAGTGAAAATTAGACCTGCAAACGAACAAGATTTGGCGGAATTGTCTGGTTGGTTCTTAACAGAAGCTGAGACAAAAAACTGGGGAGGACCTTCTATTCACTTTCCGCTGAGCCTGGAACAGTTAAAAATTGATATCGAATGGGATGTCGCTCAGTCTTATGCTCTGGTTGACGAAGGCGGTAATTTACTTGGTTTTGCTCAAGCTTTTAATAAGTTTGGCTGCAAACACTTAGGGAGAATAGTTTTATCCCCAGAAATGCGCGGTACAAAACTGGGCTACAAATTGATGGCTGCTCTTCTAAATTCCGTTGGTACGGATGGTGTGAGTTTCTCGTTATTTGTTTATGCGGACAATATTCCTGCTAAAAACTTGTACGAAAGTATCGGGTTTGTAGTTCAAGCGTATCCACAGGGGCAACCAGAGATAAAAGGTTGTATATTCATGATTAAGGAAACATAACAAGACGCTCAAGCAAGGACGCAGCAAGCTGCTCCGCTTAGCTTGGCGCATACAGAAAGGACTATATGAAATGATTTGGGAGAAAGACAATTTCGAGATTTCGTCGGAAAAGAAACAGATTAATATTGACATTCTCCGTGATATGCTCAGTCGCTCATATTGGGCAAAAGACCGTTCCTGGGAAGATGTTGAGAAGTCAGTCGCAAATTCACTATGCTTCAGCCTCTTAAAGGACCAAGAACAGATCGGATTCGCCCGCGTTCTCACGGATGGTATGGCCTATGCAATAATTCTCGACATGATCATTACGGAGGATTTTAGAGGTCAGAGGCTCGGGAAATGGCTGGTGAAATGCATTTACGAGCATCCAGAGGTTGCGTCCCTCAGACAAGTCCTCTGGACAGGCGATGCGGATGACTTCTACCGACAAGCTGGATTCGAAGAGATGTCGAAACTCAAGTTTATGGCCCGAAATTGGGATATGTGAACACAACCATACAGCCAGTGAATAACGCTTGAAAAAATTGTTCCTCTCACCTACCATTATGCCGCGAGATGATCAAATGCACCTTATCATGTTTGATTTGGAGAAGTAGAATGCAGTTTGACCCCATCAATTTTAAAGAAAAACTCGCAAAATTCTCTGACCATTGGTCACCTAAGATCATTGCCAAAATGAATGACTATCATTTTAAACTCGTGAAATTTCAAGGTGATTTTATATGGCACAGCCACGATGACACGGATGAGGTATTCATTACTATTGATGGAGAAATGTCTATTGAATTTCGCGATGGTAGGGTTGATTTGAAAACAGGTGAAATGTTCGTAGTACTTAAAGGAGTGGAGCATAAACCCTTCGCTAATAAAGAATGCAAAATTATGCTCATTGAACCCGCTGGTACTATCAACACTGGAGATGCAGGTGGTGAATTAACTGCAGAGGAAAATGTTTGGATTTAACTATCAGATAACCTGTCAGTTCAGTTGACAGCCAGGGCCGAGTCGATTTGGTAGTTTATCAGCAGTTCGAAATATTTTCTTTTTTCCCAACTTCAGTAGTAGCCCTGGCTGCCACTGACTTTGGCGTTAGCTGGCAATAGTAATTCACTAAATATTTCTATCTACGGGGGAGTAAACAAATGGTAAATAATAATGTTCACAAAAAAACTAAAGGTAGATGCTTGTGTGGACAAGTTCAATTTGAAATTCATGGAGTCCGAGATGGGAGATGGGGTCGGACCACGCTAACTATTTAGGACTATTAAAGAAAGACCGCAAAAACACCTATTTTTTGAACGTAAGGCCATAATATTCAATAAGTTTGCGTGGCCCGACCCAACTCGCCAACTCGCACCAACTCGCAACTCGACCAACTCGAAAGTATATTTTGCAACAAAAGATATCATCTACGTTTTATTTTACGGAAAATAGTCCTTATAATCTATGTTATCTTAAAACCAAAATTTTTTACTTGACATATATGTATTATCTATGCATATTGATACATATGAGAACAACACTAAACATAGATGACAAAATATTGGAAAAGGCATCGCGGCTGACAGGCGTTAAGGAGAAAACCTCCTTGGTGCGACTTGGATTAGAAGCTTTAATTGCCCACGAAAGCAGCAAGCGACTGGCCAAACTTGGCGGAACTGAGGATAATCTGCGTTCCATTCCAAGACGCAGATCTGCCTGAAAACAACTATGGTTCTTGTTGACACTTCAATTTGGGTTACCCACCTTCGCCAAGGAAACCGGCAACTGGAAAAGCTGTTAATGGATGCTGAGGTTATGTGCCATCCATTTATCATTGGCGAACTCGCCTGTGGTAACCTGAAAAACCTGAACGAAATCATCCCCTTGCTTCAGTCCCTTCCAATGGCTCCGACGATTGAATTTGACGAATTCCTATTTTTTATCGATAGAAATCACCTAATGGGAAAAGGTATTGGTTTCGTTGATGTCCACCTTTTAGCGTCTGCTCAGTTGACAGGAGTACCGCTGTGGACAGCAGATAAAAGGCTAAAATCTGCGGCAGATCAACTTGCATTGACATTTAAATAATAGATAACCAATGGTATGAAGATGGACGGGCTATATTTTGCGGTTTCGATACAGCTAGGTAGTGCCCGACCGTAAACTGTTATTTTCCCTCCCGCTAATAGCGGGACGTCAGGCTCAAATTATAATCCTCGAAATACTCAATGTATTCCTGTGGTTATAATTTTCGCCTTCTCCCGCTCAAAGTCCGGGATCTTCG
>Ga0114925_10001325_pt1 | contig 12126 bp, 12 predicted proteins | sample SumtaG_2_FD_87287 | JGI IMG/M metagenome (GOLD analysis project Ga0114925, IMG submission 87287) | Deep subsurface microbial communities from Indian Ocean to uncover new lineages of life (NeLLi) - Sumatra_00607 metaG | ecosystem: Environmental > Aquatic > Marine > Oceanic > Sediment | place...
CAGCCCAGTGTGGAGATTCACGTGCTCCAGGGGGAGAGACCGATGGCGGCTGATAATCGAACACTGGGTCGGTTTATGCTTGACGGTATTCTGCCGTCGCCTCGAGGCATGCCCCAGATTGAGGTCAGCTTTGACATTGATGCCAACGGTATCCTCAGTGTGAAGGCTCATGATAAGGGCACCGGGCGTGAGCAGAAAATCACCATTACTGCTTCTAGCGGGCTTTCTAAGGAAGAAGTAGGGCGAATGCAGCAAGAGGCAGAGATGCATGCTGCTGAGGATGCCAAGCGCCGTGAGGATATAGAAGCCCGTAACATGGCTGATAACCTGGCTTACACTGCGGAAAAGACACTAAAGGAGCAAAAAGACAAGATACCTGCCGACCTGAACCAGGAAGTGGAAGGTAAGATAGCTGCGGTGCGCTCGGCACTACAGGGAACTGATGTGGAGAGTGTCCGCCAGACAACCCAGGAGCTATCTGAGGCGATGCAAAAAATCGGGGCTGCCGTTTATGGACAGCAACCGCCACCCCCACCAGGTGGAGAGGCACCCCCAGGGGGTGAAGCACCTGAGGGTGGCGAGACACCTCCGGGCAAAGAGGATGAAGGTACTGTGGAGGGTGAATTCCGCGAGGTCTAAGCAGAAATAGAGAGTTAAAGAGGGGCGAAACCCCTTTTGCAAAACCCCTCCCCCTCTCCTTTGAAGGAGAGGGGGATTAAGGGGGAGAGGTAGAGAATACAAATGTCGTCGACACCAATTTATCAGGAAAAGTTAAATGTAAACTATCTGTTCGCAGGTGCTATTTTCTTATTAGCGCTGGCCGTTGGCTTGGTACCGGGTATTACACTGGGTGGGTTGTGGTGGCTGACGACACTCTACATTGTATTAACCATTGGTATCATAGTCAGCTTTTTCCAGATGAAAGTAGAGTTGTTTCCAGAAAAACTAGTAATAAAATTTGGGCTTTTTTACCGTAAGGTTATTGAAACTAGGGAGATACAGGTTTACTCCCCCCATAAAATAACCCATCCTATAGGAAACTATGGTGGGTGGGGTATCAGGAAGGGGGGAGACGGAACCTTTGCTCTAACTCAGGCTTTTGTGAATGACAGTATAAAATTGGAAACCCTTGAGAAGACCTTTGTCATCTCGTCGCAGACACCAGAAAGTTTCTGCGCTGCTATTAAGTCAGTAAAGGGGGCGAAACCTATCTAATGTAATTCCTCTCCCTCTCCTTCTCCTTCGAAGTAGAGAGGGCTAAGAGAGTGAGATAGAATATAATATGGCAATAAAACGGGATTATTATGATATCCTCGGTGTAGCCAGAAATGCTACTGATGAGGAAATAAAGAAAGCTTTTCGCAAGCTAGCCTTTCAGCATCACCCCGACCATAATCACGGTGATGGGGCTGCGGACAAATTCAAGGAGATAAACGAAGCCTATCAGGTGCTCTCCGACCCGGACAAGCGCGCTGCCTTTGACCGCTTTGGACATGGTGGAGCTGAGGGACTTTTCGGGCGGGGCTTTGAAGGGTTTGATTTCGGCGGCTTTGGTGACATCTTTGATGCCTTCTTCGGTGGGGTAAACACGGCTACCCGTCAGTCTCCACAGCGTGGTGCCGACCTTCACTGTAATCTAACTATCACTTTTGAAGAGGCAACCTTCGGTGGTGCAAAGGAGATAAGTATATCTCGTATCGAAAACTGCTCCTCGTGTCATGGCGTTGGTAGTAAGCCGGGTAGTCAGCCCAGTCGCTGTCCGAATTGTAATGGCGCCGGTCAAGTGCGCCGCACGCAGCAGACTATCTTCGGTCGGTTCGTTAATACCGCTACCTGTAGTCAATGCCACGGTGAGGGTAAAATTATCACTGATCCCTGTCCTCAATGCCGGGGTACTGGCAAGGAGAAGCGTCAGCGTAATATTATGGTCAAGATTTTGGCTGGAGTTAATGATGGCTCTCAATTGCGCCTTAGCGGTGAAGGGGAAGCCGGGTTTAGAGGTGGCTCCATGGGTAATCTCTATATTACTCTGTCAGTACTACCCCACGAGTTCTTCAGTCGAGACGGTGACAATATTCTCTGTGAGTTACCAATCAACTTTGCTCAAGCTGCCTTGGGTACTGAAGTGGAAGTACCTGTCCTCGGTAGTAAAGTCAAGCTCAAGATACCGGCTGGCAGTCAGACGGGTAAAGTCTTTCGTCTTAAAGGTCAGGGCGTTTCCCATCTTCATAGGGGTGGACGTGGTGACCAACTGGTTACTCTGCTGGTAGTCACACCGGAATCACTAACCAAGAAACAACGCCAGCTATTTGAGGAACTAGCTAGTAGCTTTAATTCGGAGAATATGCCATCACCCGAAAAATTGGAAGGGCTTTTAGATAGGTTCAAGAACGTTTTCGGGGCCTAAAAAAGGAGAATAGCTTCCATCTTCGCCCGGCTAGCTCGTGCCTACCCCCGGTGCCTAGCAGTTCAACTATTGCCTGACGAGGTTCAACACCATTATAAAGCACTTGATAAATCTTTTCGGTGATAGGCATCTCCAAACCAAGTTGCTGGGCCAGGTTCCAGACGGCAACGGCGGTACTTACTCCTTCCGCCACACTGGTCATTGAAGTGGTTATCTCCTCCAGAGAGCGTCCTTTGATTAATTCCACTCCTACATAATGGTTGCGACTTAATGGGCTGGCACAGGTAGCCATCAAATCACCCAACCCGGCTAGTCCGGATAGAGTAAGTGGACTTGCCCCCAGAGCAACCCCAAGGGCTGCCATCTCAGTCAGACCGCGAGTGACGAAAGCTGCCTTGGCGTTATCACCGTAACCTAGCCCATCAATCATACCGGCGCCCAGGGCAATGATGTTCTTTAAAGCCCCACCCAGCTCCACTCCGATAATGTCAGTGTTAGTATACACACAAAAAGTGGGTGTCGTTAGTAACTTTTGAGCTTGACGGGCTATAGCTTCGTCTTCTGCAGCTACCACCGCGGATGCTGGCAGGTCACGAAGAACCTCACGGTACAGATTCGGCCCGGAAAGAACACAAATATTGCGCCGGAAGCGGGGGTTTATCTCTTCAGCAATGACCTCAGACATGCGCTTGTTGCTACCGATCTCTATGCCCTTAGCGGCGCTTATCACCAGCGTTGACTTGTTCAGGTAGTATTTGACGGATACTATATTTTGACGCATAGACTGTGAAGGTACCGCCAGAATAATAGCATTGACATAGGCTAAAGCTTCACTCAATGAGCTGGTAACTGATAATTGTGGTGGCAAGGTAATACCTGGCATCAGGTGCGGGTCGAGTCCCTTGTCTTTCAGTTTGTCAGCTTCCTTTGCTGTTCGTGCCCAGAGCCTGACGTCTAATCCCTTATGTGCTAACACTATCCCCAGAGTTATTCCCCAGGTAGTAGTGCCAATAATGGTGATTTTTGGCATATTTTACCTACTCTCTGTGTGGAGTCTCCAAAACCTTAATCTGAGGGTTAGGCTGACGGTGATAAATCTCCTGTCTCTGCCTTCTTGCCTAGCTTGCGTTCCTTGCCGTTAATTAGCCGGATAATGTTATCCCGGTGCATAATAACAATAATGATTGTGCCTATTAGAGCATAAACCAGGTACTCGATGGGAAAGCCGCTGAAAATAGTCAGGGGCACTAATACGGAATAGGTACCTACTACCCCTGCGATAGAGCCTATGGACGCATACCGGGTCAAGCCAGTCCCAATGAGTAGAATCTCACCACCGAATATGGCGGCTACTGGACACAAAGCTACCAGTCCACCAAAAAAGGTGGCCACGCCCCTGCCCCCCTTAAACTTAAGAAACACCGGGAAATTATGTCCGAGGACAGCAGCTAGGGCGGCTAGGACCTGGGCCACCAGTATGCCTAAGCCAAACCCGCCCACCACCAGATAGTCGCCCCTTACTATCAAGCCAGCAAATATTACCGCCAGTACTCCCTTTGACACGTCCAGGATGGCTACCAGGGCTGCTGCCTTTTTACCCGCTGTTCGTAGTACGTTAGTGGCTCCTGTCTTGCCACTACCATGCTGCCTGAGGTCTACTTTGGCGCTTCGCCGGCTGATTAACAAACCAAAGGGAATGGCACCCAGAAGGTAACCAAGAATCACCACGGAAGCAAACTTAGCGATTATCATGACTCACTCCTCGTCTTGAAGACCAGACGTAAAGGTGTGCCCGCAAAGCCGAATGATTGGCGTAACTTGTTTTCTAGATAGCGTCGATAGGAAAAGTGTATTAGTTCAGTGTCGTTGACAAAAAAGACAAAGGTTGGTGGATTCACCTCAGCCTGGGTGGCATATAAAATCTTTAGCCGCTTGGTTCCGGCTCGTGGTAGATTATGAACCATCACTGCCTGCTGAACCACACTGTTAACGGCAGCAGTAGGTAGCCGCTTGAATCTCTCCTGATATACTCGGCTCACCTCTGGCATTACTGTGTCCACCCCCTGCCCGAATTTAGCTGATATATACAGCACCGCCGCATAGGACATAAACTTGAGTTGCTGACGAACGTGGTTAGTATACTCCGTTATATTCTTATCTGCAACCAGGTCCCACTTATTGACTACCAGTACAATCCCCTTAGCCGCCTGCTGAACATAGCCGGCAATGTGCGTATCCTGAGCTGTTACCAGCTCAGTGGCATCAAGTACCAGTAAGGCTACATCAGCCCGGTCAATCGCTCGCAGGGCACGGAGCACACTATATTTTTCTATTCCAGCGCCTAACCGTCCCCGACGCCTGATGCCAGCTGTATCAATAAGTATCACACTTTGTCCATCAAGGTCAAATAAGGTATCGATAGCATCCCGCGTAGTCCCCGGAACATCATCAACAATGGCCCGTTCGTTACCTAACAGGGTATTCAGGAGCATTGACTTGCCAACATTAGGCCTGCCGACAATAGCTACCTTCATAATCTCTGGCTCCGCTTTAATCGGTGGTAGAGCCGGTAACAGGGTAATGATTTTATCCAGTAGCTCAGCGGTGCCACGGCCATGGTAGGCTGAAATTATCAATGCCTCATCTAGTCCCAGCTCATAGAATTCTACTGCTCCAGTCTCCAACTTGGTGTTATCTGCCTTATTGGCTACCAGTAGTATCGGTTTGCTTGACCGACGCAGCATATCGGCTATTTCCAGGTCAGAGGGAGTCACTCCATCCCTGACATCCACCAGGAAAACAATAATATCGGCTTCAGTGATAGCGGTTTCTACCTGTTCCTTGACCTCTTGAGCGATGGTGGAGTGGGGTCTTGGTTCCAGACCGCCGGTATCAACTATAGTGAATGTAACCCCCTGCCACAAAGCGTCGGCGAAGACACGGTCACGGGTAGTCCCCGGCAGGTCCGCCACGATAGCTATTGGCTTACCCGCCATACGATTTAAGAGGGTAGATTTACCCACATTCTGTCGCCCAACAATGGCCACAATCGGCTTGCTCACCGCCATCTCCAAACATCCCCTATAAGTATTATTTTATGAACCCCTCACCCTTTATCCCTCTCCCATTCATAAGGGGGGAGGGAGGGAAATTCTTTAAAGGGGCTCCGCCCCTTTAAACCCCTTTGCTAGAGTGGATTTACCTACATTCTGACACCCAATAATAGTCACAATAACACTAACCTCACAATTCTCCCCTTTTAGAGTAAGGGCAGGAAGCGTTGCCTTAGATAGCTTCGCTAGACCTACGGGAAAGCCTCCACATCACTATCCCCCCGATAATACATGCTAGGCCGGGCGAGGACACGGCTAACCCTCGTGCTAGCTTATTCGTTTCTACCCACCAGAGAATTCCCCCATAGAATGATGAAATATAGAGAAGACCAACCACTATAGCACCTATCCAGAGATACCGTGGTTTGGCAATAAAACCCCCTACTAACAACAATACTGTACCGAGTGTCCCCAGAATCCATGTAAACCCCCACCATGCAACACCAATTCCCATCGGCCCTATACTCATTAAACTTGAGGAGAAAGAAAATGACAGCGGCGTGCCTAGTATTATTATTCCCACGCCTATCCAGGCAACAACCCTCAGAGCTTTCCTCATAACCCTACTTTTCTTCCTCTCCTTACTCAACGAGGTGTTTAAGAGGGGCTTCGCCCCTCTTTCTTTGCTTCCCCCTCTCCTTTGAAGGAGAGGGGGATTAAGGGGGTGAGGTAGATAAAGAACATCACTTTAACTTACCTCTAAAAGCCTTCATCCCCGAAAGCCTCTTACAAATAATAGCCTTTGTTATCTCGGGGAGCTTTGGGGAGCTTCTCCTCTCTCTCCTGCGTAGTCGGGGGAGGCTTTACCTCCGATAGCTCTCTAGCCATCTTCACACTGGGGGGCTCAATTTCAGTTCTGGCAAATTTCTTGAGCTCACTAATGCTCTCCCTGAAATTCTGTGCAAAGGCGTTGTACTCTACCACAAACCGGTTATACTGGTCGATGGTTTCCTGAGGCAGTTCAAATTTCTCCGCCACTTCGTAAAACTGCTCGATAAATTCATGGTAATGGCTGTTTATCAGCCACAGTTCATTTAAATAGGTGCGCAGGTAGGCTTTGAAACTTCTGGTTCTGATGTCGCTTTCCACCCGGCTGATAAAACCATCACCCCAGGCATGGAAAATTCGCTGGGACATGTCACACGCCCGCACCCAATCTCGTAATTTAGGATTATCAACATTAAACAAACTCTCTATGATAGCGAAGATAGATAGAGGAGAATTACTCATGAAGCGACGGTTGAAATATCCAGCTAGCTGTCTCAGTTTCTGTGATAATTTCTCCAGGTCTTTCTCTCTAGCACCAGTTGCTGCCGTCACCAAGCCGATAACCAGGATAATAATTAGTATTGGGGCCAAGATTTCTATTGGCCATTCGTACAGGTAGCCAACCACTGCCAGTGCCGTTATTAAGAGGGGGCTCCAGCCTAAACTTATTACGGTTCTTAATATCATATCGTCTTCCTATCAGTACCCAAGTGATATCTCCAGACCACCCAGCATTTGTGCCAGCAGTGCTTTCTGAATGTGCATCCTGTTCTCGGCCTGGTCAAAGACTACTGACCTGGGCATATCCAGGATGCCTTTAGCTACCTCCTCACCGTGGTGTGCTGGCAGGGGATGCATTAATATAGCATCTTCTTTGGCTAAGGACAAGAGTTCACTGTTTACCTGGTAGTCAGCAAAAATCTGGCGCCGCTGTTCAGCCTCGGCTTCCTGTCCCATACTTGCCCACGCATCGGTATAGACCACATCAGCTCCGCTAACCGCTAATTGTGGCTTCTCCGTACAAAATATCTCGGCGCCATTTTCCCTGGCGTAGCCCTGGGTTGTAAGCAATACTCTCTCTTGAACAGCGTAGCCCTTGGGGGAAGCAATCCTGAAATTCATCCCCACCAGTGATGCTGCCAGCATGAGACTGTGAGCCACGTTGTTGCCGTCGCCAAGGAAGGCCAGAGTCAAACCGTTTAGCTCTCCTTTTTTCTCATAGATAGTAAGCAGGTCAGCCAGAGCCTGGCAAGGGTGTTCTAAATCGGACAGAGCATTTATTACCGGCACATCTGAATAGTTAGCCAGTATCTCTAGGGCATGGTGCGAAAAGGTGCGGGCAGCAATAACATCTACATAGCGACTGAGTACTCGGGCTACATCCGGAACCGACTCACGCCCCCCCAATCCGACCTCGGCCGGAGACAGGTAAATAGTCTGTCCGCCTAACTGCCGCATGGCTAACTCAAAGCTAACCCGTGTCCTTAGTGATGGTTTCTCAAACATGATGGCCAATGTTTTTCTTTCGAGCAGAGAAAGCCAGCCCTCGGTTTTTAAGTTTATAGCCCGTGAGATAAGTAAACGAATATCCTCGCCGGTAAGGTCAGAGATAGAAAGTAAGTCTTTACCTTGCAAAGCAACCTCCTTAGCAGTCTCAACTATACTATACAGTATATCACGAAAAATAGTTATTCCATAGATAGGTTAGCCAGTATCTAATTTATGATTTCTCTATCTTTTCTACTTCAATAGTGCATTCCGTTACCAGCGCCGCAAAAGCCGCCACGGCGGCTAGAACCGGGGTTGCCAGGATGCCTACCACTGCCGCCGGGGCGCCTATGCTCAGTGGAATTTCTAACACAACGCGCCCCTCGTGCAGTAAGCGTACCCTTCTGATGTTTCCTTCATGTAGCAGTTGTTTTAGCTTCTCAACCAGATGGCTCCCCGATACGGTAAATTTCTCGCTATCGGTCATTTCTAATCTCCTCCAGCATAATCCGGTATCAACTTTAACCTGTTAGGGCTCTGTTTGGCAACTCTAAGATTGCCCTGGTGAATTTCGACTTTCCGGTATCTCTAAGCTTGACAAAGGGGGATGTGCCGATTAGCATTATGGTGAGGTCGTGCTAGGCGGGGAGCTAGCGGTGCCCTGAACCCGCAATCCGCTATAGCGGGGCTGAATTCCGACTTGAGGTCTTAGTCTGGTGGGACTGCTTTGGCTAAGCGGTGTTGAGGGCTGGGTCCTACGCGGCAGGGCGCTATGAATCCCGTCAGGTTCGAGAGGAAGCAGCGGTAAATAGTAGCTTCTGGGTGCCGTAGGGTTACCTGGCTGGAGTTGGCTGGCCTGAGCAAGCCGCGAGGCGGGGTCGAGAGCAGGTGCACGACCTCATGGGTTGATATTGATGGAATCGGTTGCGATTTTAACACTGGAAAAGGAGGTATCATATGAAGGACCTGGCGTATGATTTAGCTGGTAACGCAGCTAAGGTTAAATATGGTGACTTACCTAAAGATGTAGTAGAGATTACCAAGAAGTTCATACTGGATACTTTGGCTACTACGATAGCTGGTTCAAGTGCTCCTGGCTGCAAGAGTGTTGTCGACCTGGTTAAGGATTGGGGTGGGAAAGAAGAATCCACAATAATGATATACGGTGGTAAGGTGGTTTCTGAAAACGCGGCTTTGGTCAATAGCATGATGGCTCATGCTCGTGACTTTGATGATACGCATGATGAGGCTGTTCTCCACGCTAATGTATCGGTATTACCAGCGGCACTGGCTGTGGCTGAACGAAAGGGAGGGGTAAGCGGGAAAGACTTGATAACTGCGGTTGCCGTTGGTGTTGATTTAATGTCTCGGCTTGGTCTGGGTGCAAAGGGGTCGCTGAATTGGATATTGTCTTCAACAGCCGCCTATTTCGGCAGTACCGTAGCGGCAGGCAGACTCCTTGGCTTGGACGAAGATAGATTAATTCATGCTATGGGTATCGCCTATAGTCAGTGTGCTGGAAGCTATCAGTGTCTTGTTGATGGAGGTTTAGTTAAGCGGATGCAGCCAGCCTTCGCGGCTAGGACTGCAATCATGTCATCCATCCTGGCTCAGAGAGGTATCACCGGCGCAAGAAATATTTTCGAGGGGCAATTTGGTTTCTTTCCCATTTACTACGATGGCAAATACGACCGCAAAAAGGTAATTAAAGAATTAGGGACGGAATTTGAAGGCAAAAATTTGAGTATCAAACTTTATCCTTGCTGCCGTTATGTACACGGATGTGTTGATGCTACTCTAGGCCTTGTTAAACAGAATGATATCATGCCCGATGATGTGGCTGAGGTTGTTGCCCATGTTACCCAAGCGGCTTATGATTTTGTGGGTAGACCCTTTAAAATAAGAGTTTCTCCGCAAGTTGATGCCCAGTTTAATATACCCTATACCATATCAGTGGCTATTGCCAGGAGGGATGTATTTATAGACGACTTCTTTGAGGAGAAAATAAAAGGGGATACCCAAGTTCTCCAGCTCACCAAGAAAGTAAGAGTAGTTGCTGACCAGGAGCCCATCGCTAAAGGCTTAACTCCGTGTGTAGTGGATATCAGAACTAAAGACGGTAAAGTGTATTCCGAGCGTGTGGAAATTCTGAGAGGAGACCCCAGAAAACCAGTGAGCATAGAAGAGGTAGCACAGAAATTTAGAAAGTGTGCTACGTTCTCGGCAAAACCGGTATCAAAGGAAAATATTGAAGAAATAATCAAAACTGTTAGCAATTTGGAAGCCGTTTCTGATGTGAGCGAACTAGTTAGAATAGTTGCGTGAGTTTATTCCATTCACGATGTCGGCGGAACGCTTCTCGGGACAACCCTAGAGGTCATTAGTTGAAGACAGAGTCACTCTTATCTCAAACCAGGAGGTTACTGCGCCAGTCTAATCTTCGGGTAAAAAAGGGGCTAGGGCAGCATTTCCTTGTCGATGAGGTAGTGCTGGAAACTATTACCTCGACCGCTGAACTTACTGCCAGTGATGTTATTATGGAAATCGGGCCCGGGCTGGGTATCCTGACCAGGGAACTAGCCAAACAATCCGGTTTGGTGATAGCCATTGAACTGGATAGAAAGCTAGCGGCTATTCTGGAACAAACCCTGAGTTCTTTTGATAATGTCGCTATCATCAATGGGGATGTACTCAAGATTGACCCGGCAGCTTTGCTTCAGGAGAAAAAGGCGAAGCTTCCGCCGGCAGTAAATACTCCTTGTAACTATAAGCTGGTAGCTAACCTCCCTTATTATATTACCTCTCCGGTTTTGCGCCACTTTCTGGAGGCTTCGGTTCAGCCACAGATTATGGTGGTGATGGTGCAAAAAGAGGTGGCGGAGGTTATCGTGGCTAAACCGGGTCGGATGAGCGTGCTGAGCATTAGTGTGCAGCTCTACGGAGAGCCAAGGATAATCAGCCATGTGCCTGCCGGCTGCTTCTACCCGGCCCCGGAGGTAGACTCGGCTATATTACGGATTGATGTGTACCCTCAGCCGGCGGTAGCGGTAGACGATAGAGACAGCTTTTTTGAGCTGGTGCGGGCTGGTTTTACTGCTTCCCGCAAGCAGATAGGTAATTCTCTGGCTCAAGGTCTTAAAAAACCAAAGGCCGAAATTCTACCTCTATTGGCGGGGGCAAATATAGCGCCACAGCGGCGGGCGGAGACCCTGACCATCGAGGAATGGGCACGGTTGTTGTCTATATATAACGAGGAGAAACATGCTGACAGTTCTGGCACCAGCTAAGTTGAATCTGACTCTCGAAGTTCTGGCGAAACGTTCCGATGGCTTTCATGAAATCCGTAGTGTTATCCAGACCATAAGTCTAAGTGATAGTCTCCACTTCCAGTTGAACCAGGGTCTCACTTTTAAATGTGATAATCCGGAGTGGCTTCCAGAAAAGAGTTTGGTATCCAAGGCAGCCAGTTTGCTTCAGGAGACTACAGGATGCTCCAGAGGAGCAATTGTAGGGGTTACCAAGCGTATCCCATTGGTGTCGGGGTTGGGTGGTGATAGCAGCGATGCCGCCGCTGTTTTGCGGGGGCTTAATAAGTTCTGGGACCTGGGGTTGTCGACGCAAGAGCTGGTTAGATTGGCTTCGCAACTGGGTTCCGATGTAGCCTTCTTTCTTCATGGTGGTACAGCTTTGATGGGGGGGAGGGGTGAGATAGTAACCCCATTACCTCCATTGCCCCATATGTGGGTCGTTCTTATGGTACCGCCGGTACCTAGGCTACCGGGAAAGACAGGGCAGCTTTATGCTAGCCTTAAGAATAGCCATTACACTGATGGAGGGATCACGGAAAAGTTTGTCGATATGCTAAGAGGGGATAAAGAATTCGGAACGTCTCTACTGTTTAATACCTTTGAAAATGTGGCTTTTGCCCATCAATCAAAAATTAATGTTTATCGGAGCCATGCCATAAAAGTTGGCGCGCCTAATGTTCATCTTGCCGGCTCGGGGCCTACTTTATATACTCTGTTAGAAGACAAGACGCAAGCTGAAGAACTCTACCTTCGCCTCCAGCACCAGAGAATGCAGCCATATCTGGCGGAGACCTTAGCCTCCATAGACCAAATAGAGTAACCTGCTGAATTTGATTGGGTTCATAATTAGAGGATAAGATGCCAGCCATCGGAATTATAGCGGTTATCATTGGTTATCTACTCGGTTCTATCCCGTTTGCCTACATTGCTGGCCGCCTGATAAAAGGAGTAGATATTCGGCAGGTAGGTGGCAGGAATGTGGGCACCTTGAATGTCATGCGGGAAGTAGGGACGGTTGCCGGATTGGCTGTTCTCCTGGCAG
>Ga0114925_10001326_pt1 | contig 12117 bp, 19 predicted proteins | sample SumtaG_2_FD_87287 | JGI IMG/M metagenome (GOLD analysis project Ga0114925, IMG submission 87287) | Deep subsurface microbial communities from Indian Ocean to uncover new lineages of life (NeLLi) - Sumatra_00607 metaG | ecosystem: Environmental > Aquatic > Marine > Oceanic > Sediment | place...
GCTTGCAAGGACGACGTTGGCGCGCAAACGCTACGGATTTATGTCAACTGCGTGGCTGGCGTGATGGAGATCAGCAGCCATGCAGACGCGGGGCGGTCACAAACCCGACCTGGTAGCTCGACGTTCTCTCGGGTAGAGTTCTTTGAGGTATTCGTCAACCCATGCGGGTCTGTATTGGATGCATCTAATCCCCTCTTCTCGGGCCATCGAGATGAGTAGGTCATCCCGGATCGCATAAACCAGAAGCATTTCCAGTGGGCGATCGCGGAAGCGCTGCAGCTCGGGTGTGTTTGGCAGGAGACGCTTGTAGAGCTGGAGCTGGGAGATCACGCCTGGCTGGGGACGGATCTTGGCCTCGATCAGTATGAGGCGGTCGGGCAGGATGACTAGGGCATCAGCCCAGCGCCTAAAGGTACCCAGATTTAGGCGCTCCTCCTCCGTGATGTATTTCCCATCGAGGCGGGGCTGTATTTTACCGAGCCGGATGCGAGTACGATACTCGACACCCTGATAGTGTTCGGCCAGGAACTCGGACAGCAGACGCATTTCCCGTGGTTGCCACTTGCGGACCATTGCTTGCCTCCTCGCGTTGGAATTCTAGTACACGTGTACTAGAATTATAGCACGTTATACTCTGTTTGGCAAGCCTTGACAGGCAAAAGCGTTCGTGGTATGATGGTAGTGACGCTGCCGGCTCCACAGATTAACACAGTCTGTGGCCCGCGGTACCACGGTAAAAACCGGTGGCGGACGCTGCCGGTGGCGCAGGTCGTGGTAACCTGGCGCATCAGGCATCACGGTCCGTACCGGCAGCGTCTTTATCCCGTCAAGTCGCACCTTATAGGAGGACAACCATGAGTGACGAAACCAAAAACCCCTTTGAGCTGATCCAGCAGTTCCAGGACGACTTTTCCAAGGACCTGGACGCAGTCATCGAGAATTCCGGTTCTGGGGACCCCAGGGATTTGGCCCTGCCGGACAACCCTGTTACCATTGGCGGCCGCGTCATCGATGCCAATGAGTGGGCCAAGCGGCAGCTCGAGGGCGCCGCAGGGGCTGGCGACCGGTGGCTGTACGGGGTGTTACACCCCAAACGCAATCCCGTCGAAGCGGCCATCGCAGCCAATCAGAAACGGAAAGACCGGCTTGCCCAGTCTGAGAAGGAAGAGAAGTGGCTGCACTCGATGGAGCGCGTCGACCAGGACGAGACGTACAAGACCATCGAGGCTGTCGGCCCAACTGGCTACACGGCAGGTATAGCTGCCCGCACAGGGAAAATCAAGAAGAGGGTCGCCGAGCTGCAGCCGATGGTCGAAGCCTTGGCAAAACGCCTGGACGACATGCCCCAGGACACCGAAGCACAGCGCGAGGCCAAGATGATTGCATCCAAACGTGGTATGCAGGAGATTGGCCGCAAGCGGCGCGGTATCAGTTAAGGCATAAGGAGGAACAAGTACAATGGGTTTCTGGAGAACGCACTACTTTCTCTCCGAACGTTCGTTCCAGTCCAACGCGCAGACCGAGGTATTTGACCTGCCTTCGAAGGGGATCATCTCGAACCTGATGATCGAGCTCTACGCGCTGAGCGGCAGCACCAACACCGACATCTTCATGGCAGACATCCTCACCAAAATCGAGATCATCGGTAACGGCTCTACCGTGATCAAGAGCTACGATGGTCACCAGATCCAGGCCATCATGTGCTACGATGACGGCCGCTTTCCACCGGACAAGGAATACAGCCCGAGCGGCGGATGTTGGGGTTATTTCGACATCCGGTTCGGCCGCTACCCCGGGGACGAGAAATACGCCCTGGACTGTGAAAAGTGGGACAGCCTGGAGCTGAAAATCACCTACGCCATCGCAGCCGGTGGCGCTGCAGATACGACCGGTTTCACCGATGACAGCGGCAAGCTGACCATCTGGGGCCGCTACGCGCCGGTGGGAGCCGGGTTCTCCCCGGTCGGGTACATCAAATCCGAGGAGAAAAAGGTCTACACCTCGGCGGCCAACACCGACTACGAACTGGACCTGCCATCGGACTACCCGTACCGCCGCCTCATGCTCTTCCAGGAGACGCTGGGCTCCGATGTCCAGCATGGCTTCCGGTACGTCACCATCGACGTCAACGAGGGTACCCGAAAGCCGCTGGATCGTATGCAAGGCGGAGATCTCCGTCACTGGCAGGCCATGCTCAACGGCGGCGATTTCATCTGGGTGAAGCAGTACTACAATGCCGATCCTGTTGTGCCCAGCTACTTTTACGGGCCGCTGCGGTACATCCGCAACATTGTGGCTAATCCGTCCGTGCAGATAGGCCACCTGGTCTGGAACCAGCTCGACCCGCTCAAGTTCGGCGTCACCGGCGACGGGGCGTCGGCGGGCTGGGTGCATTTCACCATCCGGGGCATCTGCCCGCACGGCTGCATGAACATCGACCTGGAAAAGTGGTCCGGAGGGCGTGACGGCCAGGCAGCGATGGTCGCGGCCTGGGGTGCCACCGAGAAAGACGACATCGACCTCAAGTTCACCTCTCAGGTGGCTTCACTGGCGCTGTCGATCTTGCTCGAGCAGTACGTGACCAGGTAGGGGGGGAGGCAATAGACGTGCCAACCCCTACCCACTGCGAGTGCCTGGAGAAGTCCGCCTGGACATACCTGACGGATGACGGTATCGTCTCGCACCGCTCTTGCCGCCTCGAGGGGGTACTGGTGAACGCCAGCACCTCCGGCGGCTCACTGACCCTCTACCACGGTGAGGATGCAGGGGCAGGCAGGATCATCGGCATCTTTAGGGCGCTGAACACGGTGTCCATGCTCCAGAACCTTTTGCCACCGGTGCCCTGTCCCAATGGCATCTACGCCGTCCTGGATGGCACCTGCGAGAAATGCACCGTCTTTTGGTCCGTACTCTAACGACACGGCCTGACCGCGCTCGTTTGCCCCCGAGCCGGTCAGGCTGTTTTTCGCTGCCAGGAGTAAGAGAGTGACCAAAGAGACAAACTTCGAGCATCCCTCTGAGGGCTACGTGGCCCTCCTCTACTACGACGTCGACAACGACCGCTTTCAACTGGTAACGGGCGGCGACGTAGACGCGGATATCCCTGCCGACGCAAAAGCCAAACTGGTCTCTGCGTTGTCGTATGGCTGGGACGGCTCGGCCTGGCAAAAGCTCCCCATGGTGTGGGGGTTCACCGACAGGTGGTTTGAGCTGGTCTTCACTCTCGACGCGACGTTGGGGAGCAACGATCTGGTGACGGCCGTTGTCCCACCCGGGTACGTCTACCGGGCAGAGTGGCAGTCGGTGATCAACGGCACCCGCAACCCTAGTAGGATTTGGTTTGCGATATGGGCGGGTGCTACTGGGGTCATCTACGAGGATCAGCCGGGGCCGGGGGCAAACACACGGGCCTACTACCGGCTGCCGGTCACGCTCAAGGCTGGAGATAAAATCGGCGTGACCATCGGCGACTGCGGAGCAGGCGACGACATCTTTTACCGCGTATGGGGCACCAAGATGAAGATTGCAGAGTGAGGGAACGATGGACTTTGTGGCACCCCTGGGCTGGACGGGATCTGCAGCCGTTCGCCTGGGGATGGTCTGGGGGTACAACGACCGCTACGCAGAGTACGAGGAGAGCCTGAACGTTTCCGTCGGCGACCGGTCGGTGACGTTCTCCACGGTCCCTGCGGGCGAGGTCTGGGTTGTCGAGTCCTTTGCAGCGTGGTCGGCACAAACCGACGTAGATACGATTTACCTCAAGGCACATTGTGATGGTGCTGACCTGTGTCTCGCGGCGCGTGGCTTTACGACCGAGTTCAGGTCGGTAGCGCTCCCGAACCGCATCATATTAAAGGCGGACGATTACTTGTGGGCACTTTTCGAGGGGTGCTCCCTGAACAACGACATCTATGCCAGTGCCAATGGCTACAAGATGAAAGTCGTATAGCGACGTAGGGTAGTGTAATGTTCTACTCGTTTCCCATCACAGTGCTGGCCAACACGGCAGAGAGCGACCCAAAGGTGGAGGAGATCGACCTTGCACCTGGAGAGATACACCAGGTCGAGATCGGCTTTCCCTGGGGGTGCGCCGGATTGGTCCACGTGGTGATATGCCGCCACAAACACCAGATGTGGCCGACCAACGACGGCTCCAGCTTTGCCTGGGATGACTACAATCACGTATTCGAGGAGGCCGAGGAGTGTCGAGGACCCGAGGAAAAATGGTCGATTCGCTGCTGGAACCTCGATACTCGACACGACCACACGGTCCAGGTGCGGATCGGCATCATCCCGATCAGCAAGACCATCTTCGGCAAGATTGCGCAGAGCCTGTTTGGAGGGCCAGAGAGGTGAAACGTGCACACCAGGCGAGCCAGGATCGCTGCTTTTTTTTCGCTCTGTATCGTACTATTCGCTATTCTCACTTCGTGCCTGCAGTCAAGAAGGGAGAGGGACGTAATGCCCCACGGGCAGCGTGACTGGAGCAACATAGGCGCAGAAAAGACCGTCCACGGCTTGATGGACGTGGGTGAGCTGGCGGCCAGGCTGGGCAGCCCGGTCACGTTCAATCGGGAGGGGTATGTCTTGTTGATGGACACCTTCGAGTACGGCCACGGCCGCTGGTCCCTCAACGGGATTGATCCCTACGAGGCCGAGATATCTGCCGAGTGGTCGCGCTACGGGGCATACTCCCTCAAATTCAGCGTGGCGGCCGACGCAGGAAAGTATGCCTTGATGGATTCTACCTTTCCTTATCCGGTCGCCGGCAAATACGGGGTAGAGTTTTCCACCCGCATTGATACCCACATCAGCCTGATCCACGTGGATCTCCGCTTCTACGATGGGGTCGTGCGGCAAAAGTACCTGTTCTACCTGTATCCCATCGACGAAAACCTGTACATCTGGGACAGGGACAAGGCATACACTGTCATCGTGGATCCCCTACCCATCTCGGCAGAGGGCCAGCTCTGGCACACGATAAAAGTGGTGGTAGACATGGAGAACCAGTACTTTCAGAGGATGATCGTGGACAATATGGAGTATGATTTGTCGGACTACCGGCCAACGCTGTTTTCCACCACGGTCGCCCCGTATGCATCCATTCGCCTGCAGTTCTACGGACATGGCAGCGGAGCAGGAACCGCGTACGTGGACGACGTCATCCTCACGCAGAACGAGCCTTAGGAGGGCAAATATGGACAAGGAGCTGATCAAGCTGGCCGGGGCCTACCTGGTGGGCCTGGTGATCATCGGTTTCACCGGCTACATGGTCGCCACCGGCCGTGACGTCCCTGAATTCTGGTCGAATCTGGCCATGATAGCGGCCGGGTTCATTTTCCTGGGTGAAGCCGTGCGTCGGACCGTCGTTCGGCGCAACAACAATAGGAGGCAATAAATGCCAACTGTAACCATCATCGACAAGCGAGAGATACCGAGCGCCGACCCGGCACGGGTGGGCAAGATGGACGCCATGATCACGTACTCGGTGGACACGTTCAGGACCTATCTGATCACCCTGCCCGACGAAAAATTGGGCGGTCCCGATGAAGAAGAAGTGGTCAGCGAGGCAATCAGGGTCGACCTGAAAGAGCGCGAGAGGTGGGCCGAGCGTAAGATCGAGGTGTAGTTATGCCCGATGGTCAGTGGGAATGGCTGGTCGACCGGCTGGTAACCCCGCTTCGCGCCCTTCTCTGGCGGGAAGTTGGCCCTGCCTTGACCAGTCCCATCCACGCGATCCTGCAACCTATATGGGCGGTTAGGAACGCTGCGGGGGATATCCGCCACCAGATTTCCCGGCTCCCCGGCCTGATCACCGGCGCCCTCATACACCCGCTCTGGGGCATGAAGGATGGTCTGGCCAGGATCCCCGGCCTGATCGTCAACACCCTCGTGCACCCGCTCTGGGGCATGAAGGACGGGCTGGCCAGGATCCCCGGCCTGATCGTCAACACCCTCGTGCACCCGCTCTGGGGCATGAAGGACGGGCTGGCCAGGATCCCCGGCCTGATCGCCAACACCCTCGTGCACCCGCTCTACGACATGCGTGACCGGCTGGCCAGTCTCCCCGGCCTGCTCACCGGCGGGCTGTTACACGGGTTCTACTCGCTGCGGGACATATTCAACGAGAAGCTAGAGGGAGCAAGACTGGCGATAAGGCAGATCTCCATCGACGTCACGCTCGGCGTCTACAATCTCGTCGGCAGCATCCAACACCTGGAGGATAGGCTACTTCTCTCGCTCTCGCTTTTCGTCCTCGACACGCTAGCCAAAAGGGGCGAGATGCAGGCCGAACTGCTGGCTTCCGTCCGCCAGCTCGGGACCGACTTCCTCGCGGCTGCAGGCCCTGCAATATCGAGGGGTGTTCCCTCCGTCCTGGGCGGGATCACCGATTCCCTGACCGCCATCCTGGAGAGCGGCCTGGCCGGTGTGCAGAACATCGTACTCGGTCAGGGACAAATCACTCCAGAGCGAGCGTCTGAGGTGGGTGTCCGCGCGTTCATGGTCGCCGCAGGCCTCGGCGCTACGGCCCACGCCCTGGCTACCGCTATCGAGCTGCTCCACCCGCTGCGGTACGTGGGCCTCCACTATCTGAGCGGCTTTATCGCCGAGATGGGCGGCTACTCTGCCATCTCCGGTGCGCTGATGGGCACGATGGCCCGCGTGGCCATCGCCTTTCCAATGCAGTACTACATCCAGGCCCGTACCAGGCCGGTGCTTCCCACGGCCGGAGACCTGCAGGCGATGCACCGCAAGCACAGCTTGTCCCCGTCAGAGTTCGGCGAGAATATGGCATACCAAGGCTACAGCCAGTTCTGGATCGACCGCTACATCGAGTACCTGCCCTCTGACCCGCGCCTATTTGAGATTCTGCGCCTGGCGGAGACCGGTATCCCCGACACCGAGCCAGATGCGGCGGCCATTCCCCTGCTGCAGCGGCTCGGTATCCGGTACGCCGGGAACCGTGACTGGTGGCTGCAGATGAAGATGGCCCTGGCCGGGTACAACTGGATCGACATCCCGAAGCTGGTACAGTGTGTTCGCTACCGCATGACCAACACCGAGCGTACACGCTTGATCTCGTCGGCGTCGGTCAACTTCCGCAACGGCTACATGACCGAGTCCGACTTCCGAGCCGAGCTGGCCGCTGCCGGCAAACAGCCCGAACAGATCGACTGGAAGATACGCGCCGAGCGTCTGAGCGCCTTGAGAGACGACATCAACGACCTGGTGAAGCTCTTCACCGACCAGTACCTCAAAGACATCTTGACAGAAGGTGACCTGCGCGTGGCACTGGTCAATTCTGGCCTAACGCCGCGCAAGGCCGACATCCTGACCGCTCGAGCGTCGATCCGCAAGATGCCCAAACCGACAGACCCAACCCGGGCCGAAGAGGAAAAGGCGTTACGCACCTTCCAGACCAAGGCAAGCCAGTTGTACAAGGAGCAGTACAAGGCGGACCTGATCACCGCCGAGGAGTACGGGCAAGCGCTGCGGGCCATCGGCATCCGTGACAACGTCGCCTGGGTCACGGTCGAGATCGAGGCTACCAAGCGCGGTGCGCAGACTCGAAAAGTCGCGATCAAGGAATCCGCGCAGGCGACAGTCCGGGTGCAGCGAGCACGCGAACGCCTGTACCGCGAGCAGTTCAGGACCGGTCAGATCACCTCGGAGACCTACTACCGGCAGCTGATCGAGGCCGGTACCCTGCCAGACGAAGCCAGGGCGACCACGTCACTGGAGGTCACCAGGCGGGATGCTGAGCTGAGGGAGCTGGGGGAGGCCGAGACGACCGCAGCGGCCCTGCGCACGCGCTCGGCCTACGAGCGCCTGGCCCGGGCGCGGTACCGCACCGGCCTGATAGACGCCGTGGCGTACCAGGTGGCCCTGGAAGAGGCAGCCGTACCCATCGAGGCCGCCCGGGCGATCGTGGCCCTGGAAACCACCAACCGCCTGGCCGAGCTGGAGGCCATCGAGGAAAGGGAGACGGAGCAGACCGCCCGGGCGGCGCGGAGGCTGCGCGAGACGCTGGCCAGGGAGCGGTTCAGGAGCGGAGAGATCGGAGAGGATTTCTACCTCGGCGAGCTGCTGGAAGCTGGCACGGCGCCCGGGCTAGCCCGGGCGACCGTCGCACTCGAGGTGTGGAAACGCTACGACCTGGCAAGGCGGGCCGAGCTGAAAGTCGAGGAAAAAGAGGCACTGGCGCTGCAGCGGCAGCAGGCCGACCTCCTCATCCGCCGCTACCGCGCAGGCGACATCCAGGCGAGTACCCTGCGCGAAAACCTGGTGGCCATCGGAATTCCAGATATCCTCGCGTGGACGACCGTCGAACTCGAGATCCAGAAGCGCATCGAGGACAGTGCACGCGTCCTGTCGCAACTGATCGTCCCTGCAATTCGGGCTCCCTGGGAGCTCTACGTCAAACAGCTCAAATCCGACCTGGCTGCCGGTGAGATTACCTCTGCCCAATACCTCGAGGAGCTGATCAGCTCCGGCCTGGCCGAGCATGTGGCCAGACTCATCATCGAGGTCACCTAGCCCCCGTTCGAGATACGCTAATTCTGGCAGTATAGTGCTGTAGTCCATCGAGCGGCTCGGAAGCTGAGCAGCTCCTCGATGACCAGGGAGCCGGTATACTTACGTATCCTCTCGTTTCACCCTTATACGTTGTGCTAAATCTTCGTGTAACCTACCTCTAGCACTAACCCCCCGAAATAGAGCTATCAGATTTACCCCTGACACCTAAGTTTCTTAGGGCTTGACAATGCCCCCCTACCTGTGGTATACTTGATACGGTAGAATTATGCGGTAGATCGCCAGCTAACCCGGAAAGGACGAAGAATGATGGACTGGACAGAGATCCGACTCGAAATCGAGAACGTACACTCCTGCTTCATGCTCCGAACCATCCCCCTCAGCGATGCCCTCCGCACACTCAAACAACTGGGAATACCCCCGACGAGGGTCACCCAGCTACTCTGCCTTTGGGCGGACGAACGCAGAATCGCCAATATCCCCTCCACCGGCGGCCCACCAGGTCAGCCGAGAAAGGGGTAAACCGATGACCACAATCAATGGCTATTGGGCCAAGGCGTGGGATGGCTACCTGTTGCATTTCTGGCTCCCCAACCACGGCACCTTATGCGGGAAGACCCACATGGTACCCCATACCCCGAGATCCTTCCATGCACCGGCCCGCGGGCCGTGCAAACACTGCCAGAAAAAGTACGACAAGCTGGTCGCCGAGCGAGAAGAGGAACAACAGCCATGATCAAGGCAGAAAAGCTCTTCCCGATCCGTGTCCGTCTCACCCTCGACGACATCGACGTCCTCCTGGATGGTCTCCACGCCCTCCACCGAGAGATCCGCAGAAACCCAACGTACAACATACCAGAAAAACTCTACGCCCACAGCGAAACACAAGCACGACTAGACAGACTCTCCGATCTCCACGTGCTGATCACCGGGGGGGGAGAGAAGGCCTTACCACGATAACACGTGGTAACACTCGGTACCACGCAACACGAGGAAGGAGGACACGATCCATGCCTGGAACCCGTCGCCTGACCCTCCACCAGAAAGTTGTTCTTAGCCTCAATCCCCAACTGTGGCTCGCCTCCGTCCTCGAGGACGGAGCTTGCCTATGCCTGGACCGTAATGCCAAGAACATCACCGGGCGGGTCCCGGCCGACGACTTCAACCGGGGCCCCTACGTCCTGACGGAGGACGGTATGCTCATAAACACGTACCACTACTACACGCATCACTACGACTTCACGCTCGGGGAGATACTCCAACAGCCCGTGCCGAGCCACGCACTAAACACACTCGAAACAAAGGACGTTCTAACCGTAACCGAAGCCGCTGACTACGTCGCCCTCAAATACCAGATCTGGCGGGGTAGAGCCACCCTTCTTCGCTGGGCGCAGCAAGGTCTCATAGAGGCTACGCCGCCAGCCGCAACCGGCCGCCGCATCTGGCTGCTGGACCGCCGCTCGCTGGACGAAGGGTTTCTAAGCGGTCGGCTGCCCCTGAAGCGGGGGCGGGCCAAGAAAGGATAAACGATGAGGCCACCCGAAAACCACGTGAGACGATTCCCCCGCAGGGTCGACCAGCCACACTGGACACAGGATCCTGACCAGGCAGGAACGTTCTGGCGCTGGTGCCACGACAAAAAGAAGCTCGACCAGCACAAGGTGCTCGGCATCCTCGGGGTGACCCGTCTATCCGGTTGGACCCCACCCCAAATCCTTGCCAGAGCAGCAATCCTACTCTGGATCAGCCTCCAACCTCGGGACCCTTCTAAGGGAGACGAACCGTGAAACAGACTGCCGCGCCCGAACACAAGACCTGCGACACTTGTGCTCAACTGATTCTGCGACACGGCAGGAAGAACCGCGATACTGGGCGGTGCCTCCTGTCAGGCAAGATCGTATGCAGCAGCATGCGCGCCTGCGCTTACTACGAAGAGCCAGACATCGACCACGTCATCCGCGAAAAGTAGCCACACCAGGTATGCTCACATGCTCTACGGGCTTCCTGGAGGCCGTTTTTCACACACCACTACCCCTGGTGGTTTCACCCCCGGAAAACAGGCGTTTTTCCACACCTCGACCACTACGGGTAGTGGTCTACACTGGGGCACTATTTGGCAGGTTTTCTGACCTGTTTTTACACTCCCTGGCTCAGGGAGCGACTGGCACGGCACGCTCGCACCCCCTGCACCAGGGGTACACGGGTACCCCGTGCTCCTCAGAAGGACACTCTCCTAGGCTAGAGTTGCACCGAAAGACGCACCTCGCTCTTTGGCCATCGAGGAGCTCCCCGGCAGCCGATTTTGTGACAGTTCCAGAGAGACTGTAGTTGCCCCGCAAGGCAGCAAGGACCAGTCCGGCAGGGTTTTTGACAGCATAGGGTGACCCCCCCACGTAATCCAACACCTTACTAACCCGTTCAAGCCCATACTTTTCTACCAGGTCCGCAGCCCTCTCTTCTGCTATTCCCATACTTACCAGCCTCCGGATCCCCTCTTGAATAGACTGAAAAGAAACAACAACAACCTGTTGTTGTTGTTTTTTCTCTTCTTGTCTTTCTTGTTCTTTGGGTGAACTGGGGTTCATGGGTAGGGGTGAACTGGAGTTCAGGGGTGGGGTGAACTGGGGTTCAGGGGTGAACTGGGGTTCAGGGGTGAACTGGAGTTCAGGGGTGAACTCGGATTCAGGGGTAGAACTGGAGCTGCTACCCTGATCGGTACCCTTTTCGATCTTCAGGCATGCCAGGGACAGTCCTTGCATCGAGTAGACGCTGCTCTTCCCTGGTCGCGCTGTCACCTGGAGATACCCCTTTTTCTCGAGAGAGCGGATGATTATCTGTACGTACCGGGTAGAGAACCCCATCTCTTTGGCCAACGTACCAACGGAAGGGCACGCCTGCCCGCGCGGGGAGTTGTAGTGGTAGGAAGCCAGGTGTATCACGAGGGCAAACTCCTGTGGGGTCACACCCAGCTCGGCGTAGTGGCGGAGTAGAAAGTTGGGGATGGTGGTAAAACCTGAATCGATTGCAGGGATACCCCAACGAAAGTCGATTTGCTGCTTTTCTACTGGTGTGTTCATGACATCCTCCTAGATGTGAAAGGACGCAAAAATGCCCCCTAACAGACATGCAGCACTGCCCTACCAGTGTACATGCTGTAGGGGGCACATGTAAAGGATCACCCCCAGGGTACCACAGGATGACTATTTTGTCAAGCGGGGCGTACCTCGACGGAGTACCGTGCTTTTGGAGGTATCCCGTGCTTGGTGATCACGATCTCCAGATCCAGGAGGTCCGACCGTTTCAGGATCGGCTCGACCTGGGCCACCAAGGTAGCGGCCGTGATGTCAAAATAGTCGGGAAACAAGGGCTTGTCCTCCACCGGCACCCACACGCGAATGACTTTGATCGTCTTCGGTGCCCTTTGAAACCGGGGATGGATCGTCATCGACCCCTTTTCCCATCGTTGTGGGTGTAGTACGAGTGACCCGCCATCCCCCAACTCCAGGATTTCGTAGGGTCCTTCTAACTCAGGCATGTTAAAAATCCTTTCTTTTTGACCACCAGGTAGGTGGACTCGAAAAA
>Ga0114925_10001328_pt1 | contig 12113 bp, 12 predicted proteins | sample SumtaG_2_FD_87287 | JGI IMG/M metagenome (GOLD analysis project Ga0114925, IMG submission 87287) | Deep subsurface microbial communities from Indian Ocean to uncover new lineages of life (NeLLi) - Sumatra_00607 metaG | ecosystem: Environmental > Aquatic > Marine > Oceanic > Sediment | place...
CTCTGAAAATGATAAAATTCGCATCAAAAGTATAAAATATTTAGATAAAATAGGAACTAAACAAGAAAAAGTTTTTAATCTTTTAGAAAATCTAGTTGTATCAGACTCAAATAAAGATATAAGAGACACTGCTGCGGGTGCTCTTAAAAATAATTTTATTAATATGGCTTTAATTCCATTGTTATGGTCAATTCAAACAAATGCATCTGATTTAACAATATTAGATGTGACTGTTCAAACAATTTTCGAAGTTCTTAAATTTCTCAAAATAAGAGATGACTTAAAAACTGCTAAGTTATTATTTGAAGGAATAGAAAAAATAATGCATAAGGAATATGCCAAAAAAGTAGCGCAATTAGTAAAAGAAAAAACAGAAAAAGATGAATCATGGACAGTAAAAGAATTGGCTGAATTATTAGAAAGATATATATTTTACTTTTTCTCGAGTAGCATTATTGAATAATTAATTCAATACAATATATTTTATTTCCATAGCGTTAAAATTAATTAGAATAAACATTATTAACTAATTAGAAGTAAAACAATTAAAATGATGATGATTAAAAATTTCGGACGCTTCAACCAAAGAAGATGAGAATGAAGAAATCGTTAAAGAGCTGGAAATTGAATCTGAACAGCTTGTTCTCAGTTGGAAATATAAGGATGTTGACAAAAAACTTACTTATGATATTAATAAATGTATTGGATGTAGTTTATGTAAGTTAATATGCCCAGTTGATGCGATTGAACTTGGTCCAATACCAGAAATAGCTCAAAATATATTAGATGATAGTAATCCAAAGATTTTAATCGATCATGAGAAGTGCTGTTATTGTATGCTTTGTGCCATAATTTGTCCAAATGACGCATTTCACGAGAATATTAAACCAGAAGGTCAAATTGACCTTGAGGAATTTCCCTCAATCGGTAAATTTTATAAAATTGATATGGAAAAATGTATCGAAGATGCCAACAATAAGATATGTAAGTTATGCTTGGATGTGCGAGACCGAAATCATGTAAAAGATTACTTTAAAATCGAAAAGGAATGTCCAACAAAATGCTTTCATATCGATTCTCCTATAAAAGGAAATGTAATTATCAAGAAAAACATGCTTCATAAATGCGACCCGCTTGGGTGTAAGGCCTGCCTCAATATTTGCCCTGTTGAGTCTTGGTTCATACCGGAAAGTGCCGAAGATGTAATGAAATATGGTAAAATAGCTTGTAATGAGGATGAGTGCTTCTATTGCGGCGCTTGCCAAAACTCTTGTCCGGACGATCTAATCATTGTGGAACGGAAAGATATTAACATAATTGACCCGAAAAAAGAGGGGCACTATCCTTGGATTAAAGGTTGGGCAAAGCTTATAAAAGAAATCTTAAGAAAACGACTTATTTTTGGAAAAGAGCAGATAAATATCCCCCTCATTGAAGAAGAAATAAGTGAGGTTAAAAAGAAAATAGAAGTAGAAGTACCCCAATTATCAGAGGAAGATCGAAAAAAATTAAGTGAGCTCAACGATAAGATTCAAACCTTTCTGAAATCATCAAAAATAAGGTATTGGATAAAGGACAAAAGAGTGGATAAAATCTCAAAAGAGTTAAAAAAAGTCTTAAATTAGTCTATTTAATATGATTTTAGAAAAATTATCAGAATGGCCTGATCTGAAAAAAACTCGTTTCTTATTAATCTTTAGCATCATTCTCTTTATTATTGTTTATCCAATTATGGCTTATTTTTTAGTTTTATCAGAATATCCGGTTTCTTTTACTGAGAGTCAATTATCTTTTAGCGGAGAGATTTTAAAAGCTCATTATATGGTAACTAATATTAATGAATACCGAATAATGCAAATCTTAGATTATGGCTTTATGGTAAGTTATGGCTTATTAGCCTTTAGTTTAGCCCTTATTATTGCCCGAAAATATGATGAAGGATCATTTTGGAGAAAATCAGGGTATATTATAGCGATTCTCGGTATAATAGCTGCATGTTGCGATGCTATAGAAAATGGATTCATATTAGCAATGCTGACAGATCCCGCCGCCTTTCCAAATAGTTGGGCCATTAATCATTCATGTTTCGCACTTATAAAATATATTCTGTTATTTACTTGTATAGGATGGGCATTTCTAGCTTCAATAATTCGAGTTTTAAAGAAATAATAAATAAAAAGCTTATTTTTTTTTCTATTTTTTTTTATCCTTTTTCAATTTTCCTAAGAAAAACTACTGGTTTATAAACTTTCTTCTGAAAAAATAGGTGAGTTAATCATGATATTGAAATTAATAATAAAAAATGATAAGAAAACGAAAAAGAATGCCATAATCGTGTGGATTGAAAAGAATGGAGCGTTTGAAGATGATATTCAGCAAATTTTTCAATTTTTTAAGGATAATATAAAAATTACAGAAAAAACCAGAATTACTAAGTATTATAAGATAACCTCAACTAATCCGGCAATTATGATGTCTTTGTTTTCAGCTGTTCATGATATAATACCCGATATTTATTTTAACACAGAAGATTCTGTTGATATAGAAGAATCAGTTAAAATCGAATAATTTATTTAATGTTTTTTAAGCCAACTGATTAAAATCGACCATTTGTCTATAAATGATGGGTCTGTAAGTAAAGCGTGATAACCATCCTCTACTAAAATAATTTTTTTATCTTTAGATTCTAGGTGATTATAAAAGCTTCTAACACCATTTGGATCAATTCCTTTATCATCCGTGCCTTGAAAGATTATTGTCGGGACTAAAATTTTAGATGCGATTTTTTTCGTTTTTCGAATATGCTTAAATATTTGTATAAGATATCTTATTGAAACTTTATCTAAATGAAGAGGATCCTCTTTATCGTATTGTTGGTGAATGGGATTTTTAATACCTTGTTCTTCCCGTCCTTTAGCAGGAATAATTCCTTTAGAGGGTATTATCAATCTTATAATTAATATTAAGGGAATTAGTAGAGAGATTCCAACCCAAAAAACTTTTGGAAAATTTAATTTAACTGCGGGAGCAAATAAAATCAAACCTGATACTTCTGAAAAATCATCCGGGTACTCATTTGCAAAATTAATTGAGACAGTACCCCCCATACTCTCTCCGAATAAAAAATTGGAATTTTTTTATATTTTTCTTTAATAATTTTGATTAAACAATGTAAATCTTTTAAAATTCCTTTGATTTTTTTTAAATCTCCCTTTTTTCCTCCCGAATAGCCATGATTTCTATAATCTGGAGCAATTATCATAATCCCGTGGTTGATTAATTGATCTGCTAAAAGTATAAAAAATTCTCCATGCCCCGCCATTCCATGAGAAATAATTATAATCTTATTAATTTCTTTTGAAGGTTTCCATGTACGGTAAAAAATTTTAGTCCCATCAAAACTTTTAAAGAAAAGGTTATTACTTTTACCCGCTGTAGGTTGGACTCGAAGCTTTTCTAATAATGGATTGATTTCTAACTCTTTTATGTTAAAATCATGTTCTTCTGACATATTTAATCAAGCAATTTAGAACATCAAGATGGGAGAGGGGGGATTCGAACCCCCGGCCTCCTGGTGTTTTGCTCCAACCTTTCTGATTGGGGTCCCAAACCAGGAATCATTTTGGGAAAGATTTTGATTTTAAAAAAACCTTACCAAGCTAGACCACCCTCCCAAAATTTAAAGGGTGTTTAATATATAGTTTAAATGATTTTTCCATTAATAATTTTTTTCTTTATAAATTGAATTGATATTCTTATTATATCAACAGTTCGTTGAATTTTTATAAAAACTTATAAAATCTTATAAAAATCTAAAAAACCTGTCTCTCTCTTCTTTAAAATAGAGTTGAAATCAATATTAATGTTAACTAAGGAAAGAAAAAAAGGTGATTCATAAAAACTACAAAGAAAATGTCTCATCTTCCATTGGATCTATCGAAAATATTCATATTCACTTGATTCATACCATTAGAAATACTCCATTCAAGTGAGAGCTTAAAAAAGGTATATCTCAAGAAAAAATTTCTCCCTATTTACAAGTGGTTGTTCTCACAAGTCGAGGATTCTGAACCTCGTTTGAAAAAGGGCAGTCCCTACGGTAAATAGGTTGAGTTATACGAATTTTTTGAGCATTGCGGGATAACTTCCTTCAAAACTTCGGAAATAGTAGAAAAAGTGCTATTAATGATGTATGTTTTGAACTCGGCGACGAGCGAACAGCCTGATAACCTTAGGGCCGGGCTTTCCTCTACAGGAGAGATTGATAATTAGAATAAAAATTGTGATTTTTATAGAAAATTATAAATTTTTATAAATAATTGTAAGGTTATTCTTATTTCCTTATTATAATTTAGTTAGATATGAAAAAATCTATATATCTTCAAAAAATTGGACAAATAGACCAATCTGTAATATTAAAACTAAAAAAAAATTTGGAGTGGTCATTTAAAGACTTTCAAATTACAGTTGAGATTCTTTCTGATGTGATTCCATTAACTGATGCGGAATATAATCTAACAAGAAGGCAATATAATGCATCCTTGATAATGAACAAACTAATTAGCCACATTCATAAAAAACCATATTTTCGGACATTAGGCATAATGGACGTGGATATTTTTTCCCGAATTTTGAATTTTATTTTTGGTATTGCAATTATTCCTAAAAAACACTTTTTAAAACATCAGGGAGTGGCATTAATCTCGATAACAAGGCTCAGAGAAGACTTTTATAGAAGGCCAGACAATCCAGCCTTAGTAGAATTAAGGATTTTAAAAGAAGCGATTCACGAGCTTGGTCATACTTTTGGATTAAAACACTGCGATAATCAATGTATAATGAGATTTTCAAATCATTTAGGAGAAACTGATGATAAACCACCTAATTTTTGTAAAACCTGCTCAAACCAATTGAAGGAAACATTTAAAAATATAAAATAAATATCAATATCTTTCCTTAAACTTATTATATAATTCAGTACCAATTTTCATTATTTTCTTGTGATTTTTAACGAGGTTAATTAATTCTTTGGGAATATTTTCATAGCCAAAATAAGCTCCTGCCAAACTCCCTCCGATTGCTCCGATTGTATCACTATCTCCTCCTGCTGTGGCGAGTTCATAAATACATTCTTTAAATGAGGTTAATCTTTTTAAAAATACAAAAATTGAACAAGCCACCGTGCTTAATGTATAAGGATGCACAAATGCTTTTCCCAAATAATGTTCAATAAAAAATGGTGATTTAACACCTATTTGTGAGAATTTTATTAATCCTGAATGGATTGAAATATTTAAATTTGCCCTTACTTTATTTAAAATTTTAATAAATTCCTCCCATATCTCATCTTGAGAGTTAGAAATCGATGATATTATCATCTTAAAAAATTCATCAATAGAAAAACTAGTTTCGGGATTTTTATCCATTAAGTAGGCTACTGCTCTTGCTATAACAACCGCACCAGCCGAAGCTGCGGTGTGAGAATGTGTTATAATGCTAGATTTAACCGCTGCTGATTTTAATCCCTTTATATTTTTACAATAAAATAATCCAATTGGAGCAACTCTCATAGCAGTTCCATTTCCGCCCGAATTAGAAGCAGCCTCTTCCCATTGAATACCATATTTTAACTTGCGAATAGAACTAATACAGCCATACCCTGGCCCTATCGGGGGATCATCAAGCCAATTAACATATTCTCTAATAAAATTATTAACATTGAAACCGCCGCCCTGAATTAAAGCTTCTGCCGTATGCAAAGTAAGTTGAGTGTCATCCGTATATGTATTAAAAAGATACTTATTATTTTGTATAAACTCTTCAAAATCTTTAAATCGCGAATAAATAGCATCTCTTAGAACACCTTCAAATGGATGCCCTAATGTATCTCCTATAGCCACAGCCAATAAAGTTCCTCTAAATTTATCTAAATAATCTTGAGCCATAATTATATTAAAAATTTCAAATAAATAAGTAAATTTCTATAATTATTTATATAAATTTTCTTAAGATTTTAATTAATGGTAATAGGATTATTAATAATAAAGTCTAGAAAAAATTAATTGTAAGGAATAATTAATTAACTAATTAAATTAAAAGAAATGTGATAAATTATGAGTCAATTAGGGCCGAAAAAGGATAAATATGATAAAATCCTACTAATGTATTCGGGCGGTTTGGATACTTCATGTATGATAACATGGCTCCAAGAAACTTATGGCGCAGAAATCTACACATTTACTGCCGATTTAGGTCAAGAATTCGCTGATGCTACGAGATTTAAAGAAATAGAAGAGAAAGCATACAAATTGGGAGTAGTTAAGCATTTTACTGTTGATTTAAAAGAAAAATTCGTAGAAGAATATGTTTTTCCGACTATTAAAGCTAACGGTTTATATCAAGGAGTATATCCTTTAAATACCGCTGTTGGCAGACCATTGATTGCAATTGAAGCGATTAATATCGCTAAACGAGAGGGCATTTCTGCAGTCGCACATGGATGTACTGGAAAGGGAAACGATCAAATTAGAATAAACATCACAGCCAATGCTTATGCTCCTGAAATTGAAGTTTTACAACCATTAATTGAATGGAATATGGGTCGTGATGAAGAGATAAAATATGCCGAACAGCATGGTATTCCAATATCAAACCAAAATAAAAAATATAGCACGGATGAGAATTTATTTGGAAGAAGTGCTGAATGCGATATCTTAGAACATCCTGAAATTGAACCGCCTGAGGACTCTAGAGAGTGGACAACGGCACCAGAGAATGCACCTAATGCGCCAGAATATATAACTATTAATTTTGAAGAAGGAGTACCTGTTGGAATTAATGGTGAAAAAATGAATAAAGTTGATCTAATTGAATATCTACATAAGGCGGGATGCAAGCATGGAGTGGGTAGGATTGAACATATGGAGGATAGGGCCATAGGTTTAAAATCTCGCGAGACCTATGAGGTCCCCGCAGCTCTAATTTTAATAAAGGCTCATAAAGATCTTGAAAAATTCGTCTGTACAAAACATGAGAACTCATTTAAAACGATAGTTGATCAAAGATGGACTGAATTAACCTATGAAGGATTATGGGTTGATCCACTGAGGGATGCCCTCGAAGCTTTTATTAATGAGGTAAATAAAAAAGTTATGGGGAGCGTAAAAGTTAAACTTTTTAAGGGTAGTGCAGATGTAGTAGCACGTGAATCACCTTATGGGCTTTACGATCTAAATCTAGCAACTTATGATACTAAAAATTCCTTTAATCAAAGATTAAGTTATGGATTCATACCCCTTTGGGGTTTACAAAGCAGATTAGGTTTTCAAATAAAGAAAAAGTTAGATGAAAAAAAATAGTAAAAAATAAATTCTAATTTCTTTTATAAGGTTATTAATAATCCTTATAAAGGATTCTAACCAATTTATATGTTAATCAACAGTTTAAATAAGAATAGATGAGAGTATTATGTCAAAATTAGAAAAACTAAGAAATGTTATTACGGCGATGATTACTCCGTTTAAAGAAGATTTTTCTATAGATGAGGAAAAATATCGGGAATTTATTAGATTTCAAATAGATAATGGTTGTCAACCTCTAACAATGGGGACAACTGGGGAAAGTGCGACACTTTCTCATGATGAACATCATATAACTATTGATATTACAGTTGATGAGGCAAAAAAAAGTGGGAAAGACCCTTTTGTTTTAGCAGGAACTGGGTCGAATTCAACAAAAGAAGCAATATCCCTCTCTCAATATGCTGAAAAAGCTGGGGCAGATGGATGCCTTGTTGTGGTTCCATATTATAACAAGCCCGTTCAACATTCTCTAATAGATCACTTTTCGGCTATAGCAGATTCTGTTTCCATACCGATTATTTTATATAATGTACCAAGTCGAACTGTAAGAAATTTAGAACCTGAAACAATTGCCAAATTAGCGAACTCTAAAGATAACATTGTAGCGGTAAAATGTGCGAGTGGTAATATTGATCAAATAACCAGAATAATTAAATCCACTCCGGATGATTTCATTGTATTAAGTGGCGATGATGGTATGACATATCATTTAATGGCACTAGGAGGAAGAGGCGTAATTAGCGTAACGTCAAATATTATTCCCGCTAAAATTTTCGAATTCACAAAAACGATGAATGCTGGTAATTGGGATAAAGCAAGAGAAATGCAACTGGAATTATATGATTTGTTTAAAGTCCTATTTGTCGAAACTAATCCGGGGCCGGTTAAGTATGCTGCTGAGATTATGGGTATCATGAATAAAAGAATGAGATTACCACTTACACCCCCCTTGGAGGAAAATCAAGCAAAAGTTAAAAAAGTACTAGAAAAATTAAAAATAATTTAATTTCTACTTTGAGGAGGAATGAAATGGTAAGATTATTAATTTTAGGTGCATCGGGTTCAATGGGAAGACTTATCAGCAAATTAGCGCTGGAAGATGAGGAAATTGAAGTTGTTGCAGCATGCGATATTAATAAAACTAGTCAAGAACTTGGAAGATTGGTAGGCGCTGAAGATCCAAGAAAATTAAAGATTACCGGAGTTGGTCTATTAGAAACGATTATTAAAGAAACAAAACCAGAAGTAGCAGTTGATTTTTCAATTGCAAAAGCAACTGAAAAAAATTGTATAATCTGCGCTAAAAACAGTGTTAGGTGCGTTATAGGAACAACAGCATTATCCCAAGAGTTTCTAGATGAATTTGAAAAGTTAGTGAAGGAGAATAAGGCTCCGGCAGTAATCTCCTCAAATATGGCCACCGGCGTAAATATATTATTTAAAATAGTTTCCATATTAGCGGCATATTTGCCAGATTGGGACATAGAAATAATTGAAGCACATCATCATCGGAAAGTAGATGCTCCAAGCGGTACTGCTATCACTATAGGGAAAATTATTTGTGATACGTTGGGATGCAATTTCGATGATATAGTTAAATTTGGTCGCAATCGAGGCCCAAATAAAAGATTAGTAGGAGCTAAAAACGAGATAGGAATACATTCTATTAGAGGTGGTGATATTGTTGGAGATCATACAATTTTATTCGCTGGACCTGGTGAACGTGTTGAATTAAAACATCAGGCTCATAGTAGAAACAGTTTTGCCTCGGGGTCAATAAAGGCTATAAAGTATATTGCTAAAGCTAAAGAAAATAAGATTCATACTACAAGAGAAGTCTTAGACTTGTAGAGATTTTTTTTTAAATATAACTATTTTTTTAAAATTTATTGGTAGATAAAATTATAAAAATTATCAGAGCAGATCAGTATTATCATCAATCTGATAACAGATTTCATAATGCCAACTCTTCATCGAGAACAATTAAAGGGTATCCAGTCCTTAATTGTCTCATTTTTATAATTTTATCTTAGTAAATAAAAAGACGATTAAAATAATAAATTTTATTGTGAAATATAAATTATTTTAAGTGATCTGGTATAATCTGGTGTTTTAAGAGATCATCATAAGTTTCTGCTTCTCTAATTTTATACGATTGTCCATTATTGATTAAGATTTCAGCAGGTCTTGGTCTTGAATTATAAGGGCTACTCATCGTAAAACCATATGCCCCCGTATCTAAAATTGCAATATATTCCCCTTCTTTTAACTCAGGCATATTCCTCCCTCTTCCAAGAATGTCTCCAGATTCACATATCGGTCCAGCAATATCATATGTTAAGAATTTATCATCTCTGTTGTTATCACATACAATTATATGGTGATAACTATTATAAAATGCAGGTCTTATTAATGTGTTAAAACCAGCATTCACACCTGCAAATAGCTTATAACTGTTGTTTTTAATAGTATTAATCTGAGCGATAATAATACTTGCTTCCGCAGATAAGAATCTACCCGGCTCAATTTTAAATTTTGGTTTACCCAAGTCTCCTTTTTCTATTAATTCCTTAAATCTTTTAACAACGATGTCTTTATATACTTCTAAATCTAATGGATCCTCTTCGGGACGATAAGGAATACCTAAACCTCCTCCAAAGTCAATAAATTCAAAAGTAATATTAAGTGTATCTGCTAAATTTACTATTATTGATAAATATTTTTCAGCAGCTTTTTCAAAATCATATGGATTAATAATCCCCGAGCCAATATGAATATGAGTTCCGAATTGTTTAAAACCAAATTCTTTTGCCCTCTTATAGGCTTCAATAACTTGGTTATCTAAAATTCCAAATTTTATTTGCTTTCCTGCAGTTATTGTATGGGCATGATGCCCGGCTCCAAATTCGGGATTTATTCTAAATGAAATTGTTCCTTTTTCTTTCTTTAAATCGTCATAAATTTTTACCAATCTTTTAAGTTGGCTTATACTATCTAAATTAATCTGTATATTATTCTCAATCGCATATTTAAAATCATCATTTGTAAACATATTTCCTGTATAAATAATTTGACTTGCAGTTGCTCCTGCTTTAAAACAAGTGTAAATCTCTCCAGCAGAAGTACAATCGAATCCCGCACCTTCAGAATGAAGTATCTTCAAAACAGAAAGACTAGAATTTGCTTTTACAGCGAAATGTATTTCATTATTCTTATATGCAGAATCGAGTACTTTTTTAAGTGCTTTATAACGATCTCGGATTAATTGTTCACTGATAACATATAATGGAGTTCCATATTTCTCAGCTATTCCAACTGTACTCACATTAGCGAATTTTAAAATTCCTTCTTCATATTCTAAATCTTTATTTTTCAACCAATCTTTATAATCCATTTAAATTTTACACCACATTTATAAAGTATTCTATAATTCTAATATTTCAACCACGCCTTTAAATGATTTTTCTACAGGACCCTCCATAAATACGGTCTCTCCTGTATATGTAATAATTAGATCTCCTCCATCATTATGAACTGTTACTGGAGTATTTTCTTTAAATTTACCTTGAATTGTTCCAGCTACTACAGCAGCACAGGTGCCGGTCCCACAAGAATTTGTTATTCCCGCACCCCTTTCAAATACTCTAAGAGTAGCTTCATTTTCCGAATGTATTTTTACAAATTCAACATTAATTTTATTTGGAAATCTTTCATGTAGTTCGATTAGCTTCCCGTATTTGTTGAGATCATCATTATTTAACTGCTCATTTACAAAAATAATCGCATGTGGATTACCCATTGATACTGCGGTAAAATTAAAAGTCTTATTCAGAATCTCTATTGGCTCATTAATACATTTATCTTTATTTTGTACGGATTTAATAGGTACTTTCTCACACTCTAAAATTGGGGCGCCCATATCTATTTTAACCTTTTCGATTTTATCATCGACGATATATAATTCAGCGATCATAATCCCTTTGAGCGTTTCAATGTTAATTATAGGTTTCCTTACGATATTGTGTTCATACACATATTTTGAAAAACACCTAATCCCGTTTCCACACATTTCGGCTTCTGAACCATCGTCGTTAAATATTCGCATTTTAATATCTGCAATTGTTGATTCGCATACAAAAATTAAACCATCTGCTCCTATAGAAAAATGAAACTCGCATAATTTAATTGCTAGTTTTCCTTTTTGTTCTTCAGGAATTTGCCATCGAATATCATTAATTATTACATAGTCATTTCCTAAACCATGCATCTTTTCAAATTCTAAATTTTTAATAATTGGCATAATTTAACCGTTCTATTGTTTTCGGCATTAGTAGTAAACTTTTATTCTTGAAAAAAATTTCTGTTTTTTAGGATTATCTAAAATTAAACTATATTAGTTATATTACTCTTTATTTTCTAATGATTTCTTTACAGAATTTTCACTTAAATTACACGCAATAACTAAGCCTATAATAGTCCACGATAGCATCAAGTAAAAGTATACTGAAGTTTTCCACACCTTTTTATTTTTAAGTCCTAAACCTATTGCAAACGTTATGTTTATTATTGAAATTGTTAATAGAAGAATTTCTATAATAAATGCCATTAGTTTCAGATCATCGATCGAAAAATATGCAGAAACTTGTTCTCCATATTGGATATAAACATAATTTAATGCAGCATCATCTAAAAAGAATCCTAATAATGATATTGTTAATGTTATTCCACCAAATAAGAATAAACTTATAGATA
>Ga0114925_10001329_pt1 | contig 12111 bp, 13 predicted proteins | sample SumtaG_2_FD_87287 | JGI IMG/M metagenome (GOLD analysis project Ga0114925, IMG submission 87287) | Deep subsurface microbial communities from Indian Ocean to uncover new lineages of life (NeLLi) - Sumatra_00607 metaG | ecosystem: Environmental > Aquatic > Marine > Oceanic > Sediment | place...
AGCGGGTTTTAGCGCAATTCGCCCGCAAAGGGCATCACCATCAACTAAACCGTTTCCAGAACGTGCACGCTGAAAAGGCGTTCCGCGTCGGTCCAAACGTGGAGCGGCCGCCACCCGCCGCGCGTGGCCAGCACACGGAAACCTTCGATGTCGTATTTGTGCGAATGCTCGGTATGGACGCGCTCGCCGGCATCGAAATGGAAACGCCGGCCCAGCACTTCCACCGTCTGCTCGGCCTGGCTGACAAGGTACATCTCGACGCGGCCGCGATCGGCATCGTACTCAGCCAGATGGTCGAATTGGCTAACGTCGAAGTCGGCACCAAGCTCGCGATTGGCCCGCTTGAGAAGATTGAGATTGAATGCGGCCGTGACGCCGCCTTCATCATCGTACGCGGCGATGAGCCGGCGTTCGTCCTTCTTCAGATCGGCACCGATGACGAGGCGTCCGTTAGCATCGAGCATGCGCGCCATGTTCGCCAGGAGCTTGATCGCTGCAGGATTTTCCTGATTGCCGACGGTCGATCCGGGAAAGAATCCGAGCCGCGGCCGGCCGGCGATGTCCTGCGGCATCACAATGGGTTGCGCGAAGTCGCCGCGCAACGGCAAGACCCGCAAACCGGGAAAGCGTTTTTCAATGCGCGCTTGTGCGCCGCGCAGCGCGGCGTCCGAGATGTCGATCGGCACGTAGGCATAAAGATCGTGCATCTCGGCGAGCAGCAGCTCGGTCTTGAGGCTCGAGCCAGAGCCAAACTCAATGAGCACCGTTCCCGGCGGTGTGTCACGGGCGATCTTCGCGGCGTGATCGCGTAAAATCTCGGTCTCGGCGCGCGTCGGGTAATATTCGGGCAGCTCTGTGATCCTCTCGAACAGCGCGCTACCAGCCGCATCGTAAAAGAAGCGGCAGGGGATAGACTTTGCCGGCGCCGAAAGCCCGTCGAAAAGCTCACTCGCGAAATCGGAGTCGACCTCGATTGAATCTACGCGCGTGTCGTCAACTAGCGACATGCCGCGTCCTCCGCCAGACGCACGCCCGTAAATTGCCAACGCTGATGGGGGAAGAAGAAGTTGCGGTATGTCGCGCGGATGTGGCCGCCCGGCGTGGCGCACGATCCCCCGCGCAACACCTGCTGGCTCACCATGAACTTGCCGTTGTACTCGCCGATGGCACCCGGCGCCGGACGGTAGCCGGGGTAGGGCTGATAGGCGGAACCAGTCCACTCCCAAACGTCACCGAAGAGCTGCGCAAGGCGTCCCCAACCGCCAGACTCTGCAGGACGCGGGCGCAACGCGTTGGTCGAAAGGTCATTGCCCTTAAGCGAGTGGCCCGCGCTTGCCACCTCCCACTCAAACTCGGTCGGCAGCCGTTTGCCGGCCCAATGCGCGAACGCATTGGCCTCGTAGTAGCTCACATGCGAAACGGGCGCGCGTGCATCGAGAGGCAGAAACCCTTCGAGTGTCATCTGATGCCAAACGCCAACGCGCTGTTCCCAATAGCACGGTGCCTCCCAACCTTGCTCTTTGACCGTCGCCCACCCGTCTGCAAGCCATAAAAGCGGATCGCGATAGCCGCCGTCGTCAATGAAAGCCAGCCACTCGGCATTCGTCACGCATCGGCTTGCCAGGCGAAACGGCGCCAGCAGCACGTCGTGGCGCGGACCTTCATTGTCATAGGAGAAGCCGTTGCCGTCGTGACCGACCTTATGGACGCCGCCGTCAAACGCGATCCAAGAAACCGGAGTCGCACCTGCCACCGCTTCGGGTTTGGGCTGCAGTTGCCGGAAGGCCGGCCTCAGGGGGTTAGCGGCGAACAAACTCAAGATATCGGTGAGCAGCAGCTCTTGGTGCTGCTGCTCGTGATTGATGCCCAGCTCGATCAGCGTGCCGACCGTATGCGATGCGTCCGTTGCCAAGTCCTCTGAAAAGAGCTTGGCCAATGCGTCGTCGACATGCCCGCGGTAGTCGCGCACTTCTTGCGCGGAAGGGCGAGTGAGCAGCCCGCGCCGCGCACGTGGCTGGCGTTCGCCTTTCGCCTCGTAGTACGAATTGAAGCAATAGTCGAAGTCATCGGAGAATGGCACATAGCTGGGCAAGTGGGCTCTCAGAATGAACGCCTCGTAGAACCAGGTCGTGTGCGCAAGGTGCCATTTCGTCGGACTGGCATCGTCCATGGACTGCACGGTCTGGTCTTCGTCGCTGAGCGGTGCTGCCAGGTCGAGAGACAACTGCCGGCTGGCACGCAAGCGATCGTAGAGCTCTGCCGCATGCAAAGCAGATTGCGATGAGGTTCTGGATTGGGCGGGGGTTGTTGAGGGCATGGCACCTTCCCGTTTGGGATGCGTTACGCGGCCCGCCGCCGCGCGGACCACACATGGGATTCAAACAACGGTTTTGTGCGATGGAGAGTCGATTGCCGTGTGGGATTTGCAGGGGTCGGCGCGAGGCTCAAGCCGACGGTTCGTGCGCAGATTTTGCCCCCTTTAGGTCCTTGCGGAGCCCTCGGGATGCCCATTCACAGGAGCAACGCTTGAGCGCCGTTCCAATTGTCGGCCCACACCTAACGCGTTGGGCCCTTCACCGCAACCCGCAAGCCTCGTCGAACAAAGGCATCCTGAGATTGCGGCACGCGTAGGCGTCTACCGATAAAGCGGATTTGGATGATCGAAGCGGCATCCCGCGTCCCATTTGGAACGCTGATTGCCGTGCGCCGGAATGCCGTTCTGCGACTTTAGTATGCGTGCTACGTGCATCAAGTTCCATGTCATGAAAGTGACATTACGCTGCGTGAAGTCGTTCTCAGGGCCGCCTGATCCCTCGTCCAAATACGATGGCCCGGGCCCGGCCTCGCCGATCCAACCGGCATCGGCCTGCGGCGGGATGACGTAGCCCAAGTGTTGTAGGCTATAGAGAATATTCATGGAGCAATGCTTCACGCCATCCTCGTTGCCGGTGATGATGCAGCCACCGACCTTCCCGTAGTAGGCGTACTGACCTTTGTCGTTGAGCAAAGACGACATGGCGTAGAGGCGCTCAATGAGCATCGAGCAGACTGACGACTTCTCGCCAAGCCAGATCGGGCTGCCGATGATGAGAATGTCCGCCGCCTGCACCTTAGGATAGATAGCCGGCCACTCGTCCTTGGCCCAGCCGTGCTCTGTCATGTCTGGGTAGACCCCAAACGCTATCGTATGATCGACTAAGCGAATGGTATCGGTTTGCGCGCGATTCTTGCGCATGATCTCAAGGGCGACGTCGGCAAGCCCCTGCGTGTGCGACACAGCCGGAGAGCGCTTGAGCGTGCAATTGATAAAGAGAGCGCGAAGACCTGAGAAATCCCATTCCGATTGAGCGCAAAGCGCATCCTGCATTTCGTTGAGCATATTTGAGAGACCTCCCCTGAGCGTCGTTTCGCGAACTTATAGCCTTGACTGCATCAAGACACATTGCCCGCTGCCGTAGGGACGTTTGCGCGGGCGGATGCAGCGTTGCATCAACGGTGCGTGATCACAATGACCATAAATACCAAACCGCAAGCGGCCCTGGCGTGGCTACTCAGTTGGGATTCTATTCGCTTAGGCCGCGGATGGTTGCCCTTTGCCGGTACGCACCCGCATCTCCACCACTGTGGAGCCAAACTCATCTCGAGCGCGCCTAATCATCTCCGCGAACGCGATCGTGCGGTCCGTAACGACATGGCGCTGCCGGTCCAGGGTTACGATGTGGTAGCTGTCGTCGAGCACCACCATGTCCACTGTGCCTCCAAGATTTCGCTGCAGCCAGAACGAATTATGGATGCTCGCACGATCGTCGTCGCGCTGATGCACCAACAGAACCGGCTGCTCAATGCTGCTCGCGCGCCCACAAACAAGATTGACCAGACCGCCCATCTCAAACATTGCGCCGCCGGGCACCTTAAGCATGCTGATCTCGGAGCTATCGCGGCTTTCGATCGCGGCCCCAACGAGCGCGCGCATGCGCGGATCCTTCACCCCGTAGGGGTCATGCTCGGCAAAGTCGAACCACTTGGCCACCGACTTCTGCCTTATCAACTTGAACAGCCGCGCATACCACGGCACGCCCCACCCATTGAGCCACAGTGTGGGCGCGTAGAGTGCAGCGCCATCGATGTCTTTCTTTCGCTCGGCCGCGAGCATTAGCGCTAGGACCGCGCCCATCGAAAAGCCGGCAACGATAACGGTATCGCAGCGCTGACGTAGCTGATCGAGCGCGGCTTCCGCGCTTGCATACCAATCCTGCCAGCGGGACTCTTGCAGCTCATCGAAGCAGCCGCTGTGAGCTGCGAGCTGCGGAAACGACACGGTCATGCCGGCGCGCGCCAATCCCTGCGCCACGAACCTGAACTCGACCGGCGTGCCCCCTAGATCATGCAAAAGCAGCGCCCCGGTCCGACCTCCTTCAAGCATGAAGCTCCGGTCGTCGGACATTGTCTCGTGTCGCTTCATTGCCACTTGCTTCCTAGGGTCGGTGGACTTGAATTGGTCAATCGTTCGGGTCTCTAAGGGCTCGCTTCGAATACCTCCGCCTGGGGTGCATCGATGTGCTTTGATGCAGTGCCGGCACGCTGATCGGAGAGCCATTGTGCAAACTCAGCGTTCGCGTTGGCGAAGCCAGACATAGCAATGTGCGGCAGCCCCTGCTCTTGGCAGCGGCGCAAGAGCGACCCTTTGGCGATGACCAGCTGGCAACGCTCGGCAATGCAGAAGTCCGAACGGCCGTCGCCGACCATCACGTTGAGGGCCGCACTAGCGCGAGGGCGATGCGCGCACTTGCAATTGCCCATATCGAAGCGGCAATCGGCGCGGCGATGGGGAAAGCGCGCTTCCCAACGGTCGCCGCCCTGCCAGAGAAGCTGATTGGCAACAAAAGGAAGGTTGAGGCCGGTCGCATCAAGCACAGTGCCCACGATCACATCGAACCCGTCGGAAACAACCGTAATGCTAGCGCCATTGCGCCGGCACAGATCGACAAAGGCCGGAAAGTCTGGATCGACTGGGATATACCGCAGAAACGCGGCAATTTCTTCAGGCCTGGCCCGAAGCAAGGTCGCGTTTTGCGCCGTGGCTTCCCAGGAGGTTATGTCACCATCTAGCCACGACTGATCTATGTCCCGCCACGCGGGATCCGCAAAACGATCGAATAGCTGATCGGCGAGCTCATCGGGTGCGATGGTTCCGTCGAAGTCGACGTACACATCAATGCCGCTCCAGATGCCTAACTCATGCACCGGTTTCTGCAACTTCATCCTCGGGCCAACTAACCTTCAAGTCACACGTCTGAATGGCTAGTCATGCCGGCGCGCCGACGCTGTCACCCGCGTAACAGTTGAGCGGGAATTGCTGCGCACATGCCATCGCGCGGACCAAATCGGAGCGCCTTATGGCACCTCGGTGCTGCCAAATCATCGGCCGTTAATCACGGCCGGTAGAGGCGGAGGCGCCAATATTGCTGGGTCGAGGAAGGCGATTGAGCACAATCGCAACGTGCAATATTGTGTAGTCGCCGGCGGCGGGACTAGGCTGGCGGCATCTGACGTGCTGACGGGGCTTGTGGATGTTTGGGCATTGCCGTGTACGCCGGGTGACCGGACTTGCCTGCCTGCTCGTTGTGCTCGCCTGGACGGTTCCGGGCGTGGCGCAAAGCGACAGCATTATTCCTGTCAAGCTCGGCTTGAATTCGATGAGCAAGTCCGACAGGGCAACGCTTTGGAAGAGGGTGGATCAGTACGCCACGGTCGATGCGCTGCAAGAATTCTGCGGCCGCAAGCTCAACCTTCGGCGCCGGGCTTGGAAAGCCGTTGGCTCCTGCGTCACGCGGTCGTCGTTTCGAAGGGTTCTCCGCGTCTTCCGCTCCAAGAAAGCTAAGTACATCAAAGAGTGGGAGGCGGTTCACGGTGAGCCGGAGCGCAAGAAAGAGCTGTGCGACACCTGGCAACCCAAGTTGCGCGAGTACGCGCGTATCATCAGCGGTCAGATCGCGGAAGCAGCCAGCCTTTGCCGTTCGTGCATATTCTGCTGACCTAAACGCACAGTGTTTGCGCAACCATCAGCAAACTGTGCCGGCGGTGAGCCCAGGCAGCCCCTAACCTCTCCCCGACAGCGTGCTCACTTGCATACGCGGCGCTCTCCATACCGGCCGCGGCGCATAAGATCGACGTGGAAGTGGTCGTGATGATTGCGGTCGTAGTCGGGCCCCAGCACGGTCGTGAAGCGGGCACACGCACCCTTATGAACCGCGCGTAGGAACGCGCGCTCTCGCCAGCTACCGCGCCAGCCATGTTTCACCGTGATACGCCGTCCATCGGCTAGCACAAACGCTGAGACGTCGAGTGCGTTGGCGTGGCCGTGCTCGGATAAGTTGCCACCCACTTTGTTGTTCATCGGACGGCAGGCATAAGATGCGGCCACCTTGATCTCGGCGACGGAGGCGCCGAAGTGGCTGCGAGCGGCTGGTTCAATCACCGTTGCCACCCACCGGTTGACCGGCGGGACCATAGAGCAGCGCAAGAGTGCGGCCGGCCTTAAGTGCACGCGGCCACCGTTGGCGGCCGCCATCTCAAAGGGCCGCTGGGCCCCGCACGCGCTCGGACCACCCAGCGCGGAGCGGCTGCGAATGTAAGGGGTCTCACGCACCACGCCGGAGGCTAGGCAGGCCCGCTCTTCCTGGGCGCGCCAAGGCTCGTGCTTGGCGACGAAAGATGGGCCCGTGCTACAGCTTGGCAGTAGGACCAAGCCAGCCAGACCCAGAAAAACGCGGACTCGAATGGACGGCATGAGATGGGAACGTTAAGCGCGCTAACCCTAATGGCTCGTGAATCCCATCTTTCCCGCTCTCCAAGTGCCCCCTGATTCCGGCCGATTTGCGGTCTTGGAAAGGGCGCTTTGGGGCCTGAAGACGTTACGTTATCCACAATTAGTACGTCCTATCGGTACGATTTCCCCAGACCTACATAGTTTATCCTGTTAATAATAATGCGCTCGAAGTCGCACTCTTCGGGCTCTGAGTACCGCGAGGTGCTGACTTGAGTTCGTGTGAGTGTACTGAGAGTATCGAGTAACTGCGTCTTGGCCCCGGTTTGGGTTCTCTGCTGGACTCGTGACAATCCCCGCGTTTGTCTTTCGAGATGGCAAGAGAGCGTGCCGGGGCCTCGTAGTTTAAGGGACGCTCAGACGGGGGCCCGGCAACTCAAGGGCGTTGCGCCAGGAAATCCACAACCGCCTCCTTGTACGTCCGGTCACCGACGGCCTTCATGTGATCACGACCTTTGATCTCCAGCGCCCGAGCGTCCGGGATTAGGTCCGCAAGCCCCTTTGCAGAGCCGCCGATCACGTCCTGCTCACCCACCACAACCAGAACCGGGCAGGTAAGGCAGCCAAGATCCTCCGCTGTAATCGGCGCGCGGGCGGAGCGAATGCAGGCGGCGAGTGCCTTCAGATCGCTGCCCGTTTGCTCAGCAAAAGCGCGGAACGTGCGCGCGGTCGGGTTTGTAACCTCGTCGATACTTCCCGCCTCAAGCGCGCGGGCAACCGGCCCGGTACCGGCCACGCCGCGCACCATGTTAAGGCCCAATCCTGCAAAAACGAGGCTTCGGACGCGCTGCGGATGCGCCATCGCCAGAAAGGCGGAAATGCGCGCACCCATGGAATAGCCCATGATATCGGCAGCCTCGATGCCCAGGTGGTCGAGAAGGCGGCGCGCATCCTCCGCCATCAGCGGGGCCCCGTACTCGTCCGTCGAATAAAGCTTGGCGCTGCGCCCATGCCCGCGATTGTCAAATGCGATGACGCGACGCCCCGCCCCGGTCAGCGTCTGGACCCAGCCGGTGTCGATCCAATTGGTCGCTGCGTTCGAGGCAAACCCGTGGATGAGAATCGCTGGATCGCCGGCGCCTTCGTCGACGTAGGCGATCTCGACACCATCGGAATCGAACGTGTGCACCAGGACGAGCCCTTTGAGACTGGAGTGTGCGCTGGCCCACACCCCTATCATTTCGGGACAGTGGCGGCTATCGTCGGGCTGTAACCGTTTGAATATCCACTAGGCGGAAAGAATGGCTGAAAGCGTCGTCCCCCACCTTGCCAACGATCAAGGCGTCGAGAAGATCTTCATAGGTGTCCGCGAGCTGAACTGCATGGGTGCGCGCAGACCGTTCGATCACCCGCACGTGTATCTCGACATGGGCGATGACGGGCAAATCCTCTGCCCTTACTGCTCGACCCTCTATATCCACGATCCGCGCCTTGCGCCTGACGATTCCGACCCCAAGGGTTGCCTTGTGAACCTCGTTGAGGATTTCGACTGACCTCCTGCGCTCCCTACGGCAACGTGACATGAGCGTGCCGCGACCCCATGCGCCTGCGAACGAGAACGCTAAAGCGGCTCTGGATGACGCGCGCAAGGATCGCGCACAGCCGGTGCTCATCGCAGGCGGCGGCATCGGCGGGCTGGCGGCAGCCGTAGCACTGGCGCGGCGTGGGATTGCATCGCATGTTCTGGAGCAGCGCGCAGCTTTCCAAGAGGAAGGCGCCGGCATACAGATCGGCCCCAATGGTACGCGCATCTTGCGCTCGCTGGGCGTAGCGGACGCTCTTCGCCCGCATGTCGCAGTGCCCGAAGCGATCCGCGTGCGCGAGGGGACGAGCGGGTCCGATCTTGCGAGCCTGCCGCTGGGCCGCTGGATCGCCGAGCGCCACGGCGCACCTTATTGGGTGGCCCATCGCAGCGACTTGCACGCAGCCCTGCTGAGCGCTGCCCGCGCCGAGTCCCTCGTCGCCCTGTCGTTGGGGTTTGAGGTGGTGGGCATTGCCACGGACGGACAGATGGTCGCCGTCGCATCCGCGGATGAACGCGCGTGGACGGGAAAGGCGCTGATCGCCGCCGACGGCGTCTGGTCGGCTGTGAGAAGCCTGCAATTTGACCCGCGTGCGCCCCGCTTTTGCGGCAAGAGCGCGGCGCGAAGCGTTTTCGCCTGCGAAGCGGTGCCTGATTCACTTCGCGAACTCGAGACCAATGTGTGGCTCTTCCCCGGAGCGCACGTCGTGCACTATCCCGTGGCGAACGGGCGTGAGTTGGCACTCGTTGCGATTGTCGACGACAAACACGACGACAAGGATTGGAGCGCTCCGATCCCGGCCCAGTGGGTGCAGCAGCGCCTGCCACCTTGCGCACCACCGCTGGAAGACCTGCTGACAAAAGCTCAAACTTGGAAACGGTGGACCCTGCATACGCTGCCGGTGCTGCGCACGTGGTCGCGCGGGCCGGTTGCGCTTTTAGGGGATGCCGCACACCCGGTCCTGCCATTCCTGGCACAAGGCGGGGTGCTCGCCCTGGAGGACGCCGCCGTTCTCGCCAACGCGTTGCACCGGTTCGATACCGACGTGCCGGCCGCGCTGACATGGTACGGACGCCGGCGGCGGGGACGGGCCGCTCACGTCGCGGCTGCCTCCCGCCAGAACGGCCGCATCTATCATCTCTCCGGTCCGCTCGCGCAGGCACGCAACCTGGCGCTGCGGTCGATTTCTCCGCAGCGGCTCATGGCCCGCTATGACTGGCTCTATGGGTGGAGAGCGGAGCAATCAGACGCGTGACGGGTTTACGAAAACCATTTCGATGAGAGGCAGGCTTCGCACTGTGGGGGGCGCCGAACAACCAATGGTGCGGACGGCGGGAGTCGAACCCGCACGGCGTTGCCGCCTCAGGATTTTAAGTCCTGTGTGTCTACCAGTTCCACCACGTCCGCATTAGATACCTTTTTACGTACTGATATTTATACATTTTATCGATGAACCTATCAGCTGGCCCTAACTTCGGCTCCAACTGAGGTGGCCGAAATCCGTATCTTTCGCGGATCGTTACCGGATAAATGTTCGGCTCGCAAAGCCCTGTTGAGCCGTCAGTGAGGGCTTGCGCTTTCAGCGGGCTCTATGGGCGCGCCTGCAACGACGCGTGCCCCGCGTACATGATCGATAGCGAGGGAAGCGTGCCAAATGTGAAATCGAGCTTCCGATTGATACCGCGAGGTCCCAGCCCAACGAGGGGGCCCACTTCAAACCCTCGCGCGTCCAACTTCGATCGCAGCTCCGATGGCCGGATGAATTTGGCTGGATCGTGCGTGCCGCGAGGCAATAACCGCAAGATCATTTCGCCTAAGTGAACGATGACGAGGGCTGCGAGCGGGTTTCTGTTTATCGTGTCGAAAAAGAATAATCCCCCTGGCTTCAAGACGCGCCGGAATTCATCGAGGACGCGGTCCAAGTCTTCCACGTGTTCAAGCACGTCCACGCAAACCACGCAGTCGACCGAGTGATCGCCGAGGGGGATGCTCTCGCCGGTGCCCACTTTGTAGTTTATTTTCAGCCCTTCCCTTTGGGCATGATCTTGCGCAACTTGGATCGCGGCCTCCGATGGATCCACGCCCGTGACGCGAGCCCCCTTTCTGGCAAGGGCTTCGGACATGAAGCCGCCGCCACATCCCAGATCGAGTACGGATTTCCCATCCCAGCTTCCAACAATGGGATCAAAGTGCTTCAACCGCGCCGGGACCAAATTGTGCAACAGGCGCAAGAACCGCTGTGAGCCGTCCCACCAATTCGGCGCGTAGGTGCGATAGATTGACAGATCATTGCGCATCTTGCGTCTCCAGCGGGGCGCGCGCCGGCCGCGGCCACGGGAGCCAATAGGGGACGCGTTTGCAGTACGCCTCAAATGGAGCCCCGTGAATGCGCCGGAAGCGGGCCTCTTTGAAGAGCGGCCCGATAAGACAATAAAGCGTAAGTGTGATGGCGACTATCAGCTGGTCGGGTGTCCAAGTGGGCACGGTCCACAAGGTCAGAGTGAATGTGACATAGATAGGCTGGCGTGAAAGACGAAAGAGCCCGGTCTCCGGCATCTTCGGATAGACGGGTTTCTTGTTCCTGAGGAGTGCCCACCACCCCAACAGCCCAATCTGCAGCGAAAGCCCCGCATCCGACATCGATTTGCCGAGCAGCAGCCACGAGACTGCGTAAAGGCACGACATGACAGCCAGGCTGTCGCCTTCTGCTTGCCACCAGATTATTCCAGTCGGCGACCACAAGGCGAAGAGCGTAAAAATCTGAATGGATGCGATGGTGACGTAGGTGGTTGGCGAAAGGACGGTGCCTGTGCCACTGGGCGCCAGTCGGGCGAGGACGGCTCTCCCTTTCGCGCTAAGCAAGAACGAATGCATAAGCGGGAATTGAGCGAGTAAGGCGGCATTGGCAATCCAGCGCCACGGAGGTTCCAGCGTGCCGAACGATTGGCTCATGCCGTAAAACATCGTCACCACCATCGTCCCGAGGCCCACTGTAAAACACAGGTGGCAAAGGGCGCCGTAGAAAATGGCGATGGCCTGCCTGAGTGGTGGCCGGATAACAGAAGCCTCGATGTTACGACTTATGGCCAATGGCACGTCCCCCATCGGGACTCCATTCCAAGAGCATAATGGCCAAGGTTGGGCGCTCAATAAGGCCTGGATTTCGCAGCACTATCCGATGAGCACTGGGGCCTTGCCGATGCAGGCAAGGTCCGCGATCTGGCGGACGAGGATATCGGCCACGTTACGACGCGAGATGAAGCCACCTCGCCAGGCCCCCGAGTCGATCAGAGGATGATCACGGCCGCTTTGGGTTAGAAGCGGACATTGGAGCATGTGTCAGGGATGTCCGCTACACCTCCACGAGCGTACATTTGCATGATCACCAATATGAGGCAGCCCGCCAGGTAGCTTCCTCGGCCTCATGGAGCTGGTGCTGTGCATCTTCAACGGCATTTATCACTACCTCCAACGGCACCAAAAAGTGCAATCGGCAGGGTACGACAAACGCTCGACGACGTCGTCTCACGACCTCGATGAGGCTGTAGGGAACGGTTTGAGACGGAGGAGATCGACATGAGTGCAATGCTCACAAATCTGCGCATCACTGTCGCTGCCGGTTTTGTACTCACACTCATAATCTACATTCTCGTCCATCTCTTTCTCGGCACGGGTATCGGTCTAGACAGCGCCTGGTGGACATTCTTCATTCGCTGGTTGCATGTCATTAGTGGCATTATGTGGATTGGGTTGCTGTGGTAT
>Ga0114925_10001330_pt1 | contig 12106 bp, 10 predicted proteins | sample SumtaG_2_FD_87287 | JGI IMG/M metagenome (GOLD analysis project Ga0114925, IMG submission 87287) | Deep subsurface microbial communities from Indian Ocean to uncover new lineages of life (NeLLi) - Sumatra_00607 metaG | ecosystem: Environmental > Aquatic > Marine > Oceanic > Sediment | place...
AGGTTTATTGTTCCTCCATTAGGGCCCGTGGCAACCCCACTCGCACTATTTTCACCTAATGCTTCAAGTCTAATTTCACCTGTGTTAGTAGAAAGTTTAATGTTCCCTTTACCATAAGCGGAACCATTTGTTTGTCTAAAACTATAAAGATGTGTTTCTCCGTCGTATGTTTGTAACCTTATCTTGTTTTGCAGATCAAGGGACTGTCCTGTCGGTCCGCGAGCATTGCTTGTAACGTAAAAAGAGTCATTTCCTTGGGTGGAATTAGTCCTATCTAAATTTATGTTAACGCCTGACTGATCATCAAATTGCACGAAAGTATTATTATTGACATCGGATCTATAAGCGAAATAAGTTGGTCCAGTTGGTCCAGTGCCTCCGAATATATCTCCAATGTCTACTATATTAGAGGTGAGAGGAAAGGAGGTGGGAATTGAGCCCACTCTCCAAAATCTAAATGCCGCATCACCTCCAAAAGAATTAGTAGATTGCTTATATTGAACTGAATTAAGGGGTCCACTAGGTAAAATTTGGGTTGCACCAGCTCCAGTAGCCCCAGTAGCTCCAGTAGCTCCCGCAGTTCCCGCAGTTCCAGTAGCTCCAGTAGCTCCATTAAAACCGCGTTGACCACGTTGACCTGGTGGGCCGGGCGGACCCATATCACCTTTTTGACAGCAACAACCTTCGCCTATTTTTCGGTACATTGCATCGTAACTAGTATAAGGTCTCGACATTATTATATTATTAATAAGTATAAAAAAAAACTGTTTATACCTATATAATGCAAAACACACAAATATCAAATTCAGCCAAAAAGCGCATTCAAAAAGAGATATTGAGAGATAATTTATCCATTACACTCATTGACAACTATATTTATGCACCTATAAAACTTCACCCTATATTACAGAAACGCGCCGAAGAAGCCGGTAAAGAACCAGCGCTTGTAATTACCTTGAAGGATTATCCATGGAAAAGTCCGGAAGTCCACTATTTTTCCACACCCGTCGTAAGGATTTACATGAGTGGTACACATGAGGGAATACGAGATGAATTGCAAAATATAGTGGGAAAAAGTGTATGTTTTTGTTGCACTTCCGTACTATGTGACAACAATTGGCATATACAAACGACGATAAAGAAAATTATAGATGAGTTTGTTAAATTTACAAATACAAAAGCTAGGGCACAAGAAAAGATGTTTTGTAATAGAATTCAAGAGCAGTTATTTTCAATTTTAGATGTTAATAAGGATAGTTCTTCCCTAAAGTGTTTGCCAGTATCTGATTACAAAATATCAGATTTCTTATGAAATAATATTAGAAATTCTAAACTAATATTATTAATGACAGAAGAAGAAGATCATATGAAGGGGCTTCTTGAAGCTCTAGATAATGAGAATAATGATTCTATTATGGGATTAACGTCTCAAAAAATCAAATCCAACAAAAATGATATCCTACAAAGATTGCAAATAAAGGGCGCAGAATTAAAATTGTATCACAAGAAGCTAAAAGACTACAGATATTGCAAGGAAATGAAGGATTTGCGTTATGGATTTTACATTCGTTGGATACCTTTAAAAGACCCCGATGATATATATTTGACAAATGGGGGCATAATTTGTGATATGAAAGCGTTTAATAATCGCTTACATGTAATTTGTAAAAATAATTACAATCAATTAATGCAAGTGCCGTTTGATGAAAGTATTATATTTCAAAAATTGTCTAATCAAGAAAGAGTAATTCTTGATATCTTAGATTATTTAAATAAGTAGTTAACCCAGTTTTACCTTTGTTTTTATTTTTTTAACTCGCGGTCCTAATTTGACCTTAACCTTTGGCTTCTTTTGTTTTGCAAGCGCTTTAGCCAATGTAGTCCTTTTAATAAAACTATCTAAGGTTGTGATATTTAATTTTGTAATTTGTTCAAAGGAATCACCCATATCCGCTATTGATAGTTGTATAGAGTCCGATTTACTTAAAATTCCATAATTTGGACTATTATTCGTTTCTGTATTTGAATAACCGCCAGCAAAAATAATATAACATCCTTGTGATTCGCGCGCCATAAAAGAAACATATGGTGAAAACAAACTGGGTATTTTTGTACGGCATAAAAGAATAAGTGGTATATTAAAATTATTTGATAATAAAAAGAAATCCAAGGATGTCAAGAAATAATTGCTCGGGGTTATGACATCCGATAGTGGTACACCACTTGATATGGACTGCACTTGGTTTCTTTTACCTTGCATTTTAAGAATATCAAGTATTTTATTATATCCCGCGGATCGGGACAATTCATCGTATATTGAGACGAGGGTGCGCAAAATAAAGGAAACAGAATTATCTTCACCGGGACGGTGAATATTTAAAATATCTTTAATAATTTCCCAGGAACAAGAATTACTTGACTTATATTCAAGTATGCTATATTCGCCAAATCCAGCCGCCCCCCATCGTCCAAGAACCAACTTCTTTTGCTGAGAATCAGTGACTATACATTGGCTCACTGACTCCTCAACCATATCATACGACATATTAAATGTATTAGCATACGGTGCACTATCCGCCGGTTCCACAGTACCCCACGTGGATGTATCCTTAGTATACGGATTGACTTCTTGAGGTACAATATCTTCGAAATAGTCGCCATAAAGTATATCTTCTAACAATACAATCTCGTTTTGTGTTAAATTATATGATATATTTTGAAAGGATAAAAATGTCTTCGGTACGAAAATGAAGGTTCTTATGCGATCAAATTTTATTAATTCATTGGCAACACGAGCAAAATATTGTACGGCGTTGTTACCACCACTAATTAAGTTGGTTCTTGGTAGCATCATTTGACATTTTCCGTTTCCATCATCTCCGGGGGTAAATGTGCAATATTCTTTTCTATTACAACGATCGCCAATCATATTCAAACAAATTTCAATCTCGTTCATGTTAGCAAGGGCTGACTCGCCAAATTCCGTGAAAATAATATGCGGCGACATAATTGTTTTTAACTGTGTTTCCACCTCTTTTAATTTATTATAATAAGGAATTATTGGAGACGTGATAGTATCCAATATGTGGTTTTTAATATCCTTATTTTCATAATATGCAAGCACAATCCGTATCATATTTCTGAAGATGTTATAAAAATGACTTTCTAGTTTAATATTTCTTACCTTCCTTACACGATCGGTATCAATGCTCGTATTGATAAGAAGATTATTATCCAGTTCAAGATAATTAAATGGTTCAGGAGAGATTTTTTTAGAAATAACAGATATTCCATCCGGTTCAATACCACCAGCTGGAACTTGATAAGCCTCCGGGATTACTGGTACCATCTGGTTTGTTTCGGTTATAACTCCAATAATTACCGAATCATTTACCAATTTAAATTTAGGCGCACAAAGCAAACGAGATCTGGTAGTAGTTTTTAGATACTTCAGCTTTTCTATTGTATCGTTGTAATTATTCAATGGGACAGCTGCACCTGAATTTATAAATACAGTCGGAATGCTGTCATTTAATGGTGATGGTAAACATGGTAAAAATATTGTATCATCGTCACTTTCTCCTTTTTGAAGTAGTAAACCCACTACTCTTGAACTATAGTTCGCCACCTGTGCTTTAAACGTATATACTGATTTGGATGCTCTTAGAATTTCAAGAATAGAATTAAAATCCAGATTCTCCCTGAAATCAAATTTTTGATTATATTCGGCAGGCATGCTGGGTAGAGGTTTGCATTTAACAGTAAGATCCGTCCAAATATGTTTGATAATGGATCCGACATTCGGTAATTCTCTCATAATATTCCGCATATTGAATAGTTTTTGAATATTGTAAAAATGTCGTTTTACCTTTGTGTATTTGTAAACAGGTTCAAAATAACCATTTCTGGTATAGAGGATTAAAGTAGGTTTATTTATATCGTAAACTTGCCCTGAGTAAAAATTAGTAGGACAAATCAGTTCAATCTTTGATGTAACATCATCTTCGGGACTTTTCAAAATAATCATATTTATTCCATTGCGGAATAGTCCGCTACCATCTTCAGATATAGGAAGGGTAATAAAATCCCAAATATATTTGTAATCAATGACTATATCGTCATCGGATAAATATCTACCAAAGTTGAGAAAGGCACCAATCACTTTCTTAAAATATAGATCACTGGTAGTGGTCTTATTTAACGATTTATATAATTTACTTTGTTTATAAGGTGTAATATCCACTTCATCGTAGTTCTCTGGAGCAAATATAGAAATGAGATCACCGTTTTGTAGTTGAATAAATCTATCGAGGGTTAATTGTCTGGTTATAATTTCTTTTAATGTGCGAATGGTCATCGGAGGACGCGAAGACAAAGTATGAGCTCTTGATTCTAATTGTGGATTCAATTCGTCGTTATAGATATCGGCAATGCATGCGAGAAAGGATTGTTTATCACTTTTTTCCATACCCTTATGCAATAGACACGGTTGTCCCATTTTAAGATTATTATCCATTAAAGATTCTTGGCATATCTTTCTACAGTTGTATCCAAGGAATTTTTGTAGCGCCAAAGGAATATAGCCAATTTGTCCTGGATTTAAAGGCCATGCTTCCAATAAAGGAGCATCATCTACCTTGGCACTTTTCGCCTTTACAGACAATTTTTTCTTATTCACTGATTGATTGCATTCATTGAATGCCTGTTTTCTAGAATTGGCGGGCGCATCTCTAGTTTCTTTTACTCCTCTAATTGTATCCATTTTAATATTTCCATCTGCATCCAATTCAAAAGCGGGTCCAGGTCCTCCAGGTCCTTCGCCGACAGGCTTATACATATTATCGTATTCTATGGTCGGATATTTGCTTTGTTTTGCCTTTGTTTCTGTATTATAATATTCTTCTTTGCCTTTTGCATTTGTCCTAATAGTCCAATTACTATTTTTCGGATCAAAGGTGGTCGGGCGTGTAAAACAACATGGGATGCATAACCCATCGGGGTGTTTACTTTTATCCATAAAACTTGGAAACATCGGTTTATATACCAGTAAGTTGTCTGTTTTTGTTTTAGATTTATGCATTCTTTCGTCGGTAAACTCATAAATTCTTTTACCATCCGGGACAGTAGACGATCCTTCTGGAATAAGAGCATCCCAACCACCGCATGCACCTGAATTTATCTCTTCTAGGGAAATAGAACGGGATTTTCCATTCTTATCCGATAAACACCAGAAGCGTGGACAAATATAATGGTATTTCGTTTGACCCGTACCATATGTGATGTGTTCATCATAAGATTTTGTACCATAAGCGGCGTCTTTTTCATCTATGTATTCTTTTTCATCCTCTGTTAAAATAATAGGTTGCTTTGAATATTGTGATGGACAAGCTTTAGAATATGCCTTATATCGTCCGGATTCTTTTTTAAGAAATAATTCAGGTTGCAAATCTTCTTTTTTCTTCATAAATATATTATTTGTACCCTTAAGTTGGAGTCCTTTAAGATTTACTTCTGCTTGACTAGATATATCGCTTTCGGGGGAGATATCGCGTTTTTTTTCTGGAGGCGGAAGTGATCTCACTTCACTTAGTTGTCTTATCAATGGACCAGGTGTTTCAGAGAGTTCTTCGCTAAAATCGCCAAAATCCATATCTCCAAAATCAAATTCAGCTTCTACCACTCCAGTATCGCCTTTTTTCTCCTCGGCAACTGCCATTTCCACGCCCACATCTCCACTGAGATCCTGTGCAGGTGATCTAGTACTCCCAATAGAATCAATCTCTCCAAATTCAACACCTTCAAAATCTACTTCGTCGCCTCCGTCTTCATCTTCCTCCTCCTGTCCGAACATCTCAAGAAAGGCTGTTGCCTTATTTCTATCTTCTTTAAAACGAATTTTATGAGTAACGATGTCCTGTTCTTGATCAGCTTCTACAATAGTTTTTCCTTTGCACAGAGATGTGATTTCACTAGCTTTAACATTTGTACTTTTCTTATTAATCACAAGACGTAAGAGCGAGTCAATATAAATAAAGATGTATTTAAGGTAACCAATTTCATTAATATCCGTTGTTTTTACCGTTGTTGTAAAATCCACATTGTTGCGTGTAATAGTGATTGGGAAACCGGTATTGGTTCTTACCGTGATTGCTTTATTTTCATATAAATCAGCTTCAACATTTATTTGAGTAGCCCATGCCGAAAAGCGTGCCTTAGCGTCAGCATCATCCAAATTGAAATTTTGTGATAGTTTTCTAATAATAACATTCGGATCCTCATCATTTTTACGCATCTCATTAATAAAAGAATCAATGCTGTCCAATTCATTATAGTTGGATACTCGCTTATATTTAAGACGAAGCTCTTCTTGCTGCGAAGATAGACTATCATCTAATAGTGTAAAAACACTAGAAAGGCAACCGGTATACGATTTTAATTTTATATTCTTCTTTACTTCCAAAATTGACACGAACGTGATATCTTTAAATTCAATATTATCTTGATCGAAGGATTCAAAAATTTGAAATGTATAACCACTCTGCTCAAGAAATCGCTGTACTTTACGTAATATAAGCGGATTCAAAGATTCCGAAATAGCAGTTTCAAGCATATCTTTATTAACGATGGCAGAGTGTTGTACCGTGATATTTACATTTCCGTTTGCTTCAAATTCACAAGCAATGGCAAATTTAATACTATCTTTGAGATATTCCACATAGTATGCTACACGTTTTTTACGGGCTAACAATTTGCTAAGTTTAATAATTTTACCTTTTCTATTGTCATTCATAGTGTATAAATATGGGATTCGTTTGCCATTAGTAGCTAACTTATTTGCATATAACCGATATATATTTTCTCTATCTCTCCCCGGGTTATATTTAACCATGGGAAGGGTTGTATTACTATTGATTAGTTTGAACAGCATTTCTAATGGCATCTTCATTGGATAGCGCGGATGTATTGTAAATTCTGTTTTTAGCACGCCTGGTGTATTATCCTGATATTCTAAATTGTGTTTACGATTATAAAAAATATCATATAATAAGTCAACCCGATCATTATACATCTCAAATTTATCATTAAAAATATCGCGTTGCTCATCATATAAAGCAATTTTCTGATCCCTAAGTTCTCTGAGTGTCGTGATTTGGTTTTTCTGAAAAAGATTCGGAAAATAAAGTTGTATAAATTCTCTTTCGGTAGTATCTTCCAGGGTTTTAACAAACTCAAGTACCTCTTCTGCGAGACAGAAAAAGATATTGTTGTTGCAAAGACTTCCGTATTCAAAAAGTAAATTAGAATTTTGCGTTGAAACATTTGTATTTGCTTTGGTTTTAACGATATTATCCATTGCAATGCAGTTATAAGGATTTGCTACAAAGGGAAATTGTTTTTTAATAACCAACTTTTGTCCTATTGGCAGCGTATATGTTATGGGGGCGTCCCATTCCAATCCATCAATTGTCATCATATCCTCAAAATCATATACATCGCTTTCTTTTTCTTCAAGGGGACATTCCGCCTGTGCTTTATCGCAATCGCCGGATATAATATTAAGTAGGAATTGACAAAGACGTCTTCCTGTAAGTTTATAAGTATCATTCTGCGTTAATCTATTATATAATATTGCTGGATTTATTGGTTTTGTATGTACACCAAATAAATATAGTTCTTTAGTTGAAGAACGTAAATTTGTATATTTGATTATTTTATTTTTAATAGTACCAACTGTATCATCGCCGTGAAGATAACCATCCACAACTTCTATCTCAATATTATTTTGTTTAATTTTCGCAAGTTCGGATTCTGTGAAAATATTTGTACCGTCGTCTAATTGCCATGAACCGTCGGTAGTAATTCGCCGTTTGCCTGCAAATATAAAGATTTTCTTAATTCTATCTCTTTCTAAATGGTTGACTTTTATAACATCAGACATATCTATATAAATATAGCTTATAATATTTATTATAATAATTATGATAAAGATTATAGTGGCGCATGCAAAAAGACGTGGAATTGGTATGAATGGTACATTGCCATGGGCAATAAAAGATGATCTTTTGAATTTTAAACAGAAAACGACCGGGCGTGGTAATAATTCCGTAGTTATGGGAAGAAGGACATGGGAGAGTTTACCTAAATCGGCTCAGCCTTTAAATAATAGACATAATTTCATTGTATCGAGCAAAATAGATAAATCGGAAGTAGAAGACTATCCTAATTGCCAGGTCATTCCATCCCTAGACGATGCAATGGCGATTCATACAGAACTAAACTTAGATACAATGTGGGTTATCGGCGGAAGCGGCGTGTATGATGCTGCTCTACGAACAAGTCAAGTACAGGAATTGCATATAACACATATAAAGAATGATATACCTTGTGATACCTTTTTTCCACATTACACCATGGATTATGCATGCGACCATGCTTCCTTTTGGACAGATGCGGGTGATATAACATATAGGTTTGAAACCTATAGGAAGAGGAACACTTTTGCAGTATAGCTAGATTTAATATTATTATATTACATAACAGTAGGTAATATAATGGAGAAAATTGTTAGTATGTTACGGAATGGAAGCAATATAGTATATATAGTGCCTATTCAGGTAAATAGTTATAGAGAGGTGATAGATAGGTGGTTAAGTTACAAGAGATTTGAAGGATTAACATTTACAAAACAAATGAGTATAATACGCGATGTATTTCGTTTCCATAGAAGTGATATAGATCATATAATATTATACTATTCCAAATATCATAATGACTGTCTTTTAATGTGCAGAGTGGGGGGTAAATATACAAATATGTTACTTCCAGCATTAAACATTAAAGATCACAATCGTTCAATAATCGCAGTATATACTTAGTTATAAATCATAGTAAGGATTATCTGTTATTTTCATACCACAATATTCGGCGGCTTTTTTTCCATAATCTACAGGCGTATATAGATTGTTTTTAACAGCGATTTGTAGCAAAAACTTGAAATTATTCCAAAATTCATCGTTATGTCCGATAGTCTTACTCATAATGTGTGAGAGTTCGTGAATAGCGACAAATGTCAGAGTATTTTCATCAATAAGCGTATTGCCTTCTTTTGTTGTTGTAGCGCAAAAAGCTAATTTTTCACCTTTATTTTCTGAGTAAGCTGTATACTTACTTGTAGGGAGAATCTCATTTATTTTTTTTGGATTAAATTTTTTGTAGAGTCGTTGAACATTTTCTCTAGTAGGGTATTCTTTGTGAGCAATATTGACCAGTTTTTTAAGTTTGTCGGTGACGGTAGCTAATAAATCAGCTGTCTCCTGTAAACGAGCAGTTTCTCTAACGCAATATTTATTACCGTCAACGCCAGATATTATGCATCGTAGATTGAATGCATCAGACTCCAGATATATCTTAAGCATTACACCAACTACGAATATTGCTAATATATATGCAAAAGCATCCATGTGTTGCGCCATTTATATATTACCAATAAAAATCATATATTAGATTTATTTAATAAATGATTTAATTTATTTTGGACCGCAACCAATCTCGAGAGGGCGGCGGTTAAAGTCCGGACCAATCGTACTGGTATTCCATGGACCAACATTAAGCTGTGGGTTCGCAGGTTCAGATCTGAGCTGAAGGTTAGCGTTTCTTAAACTCTGTCCCACGGTATTAATACCGATGTGATATCCCGCCTTAAGAAGACTGACGTTCTTAACGCTTCCAGCTCCCAGAGGATTCATTTTAGAGAATTGGCTGTTGTTATCTCTTGGTAGGAGATTTTTGGGATTCACAATAGGCTTCTGGGTACAGGAGAGAGGTAGTCCGTGTGTATCAGTGGCAACGCCTCCTGCGTTAGCCGGACCTGAATTTTGTCCTAAAGGATTGGCAGCCTGAGCTGGTGCTCCGGGCGCGCAGCACGAGGCGGCATTACCAACGGCGAGATTGGATTCCGGTTGATTAATAGCATTGCGCGGGTTTGCTACACTTCCCATACCACCCATATAACCTCCAGCCCCGAGAACACCATCGGGATTATTCTGGTAACCAGATTTAACTACTCCTTTACTGGCAGAATAAGAGTTAACAAAATATACAAGTACTAAAGCTGCCACGACAGTAAAAATAACCATATGGTTACTGCATAATTTCTTCAACGTTTTAGCTAGCGTCATTCTATAAAATTAGCATATAAAAAATTTTCGTTAATTACTGGACTATTTGTGCGCCGGTTTCCAGAGTTTCTAAAATATCGTCATCATCATCCGAATCATCCACCTCAATTTCATCCAACATATAGAGTGACTTTATTCTCTTAACTTCTAAATATGCTTCAATAGCTTTTTTTCTCGCTTCTTTCGCACGTCGGCGCACTTCCTTATAAATTTCCATATATACCTCGTTTGGCTTTCTTAATTTTAAAGATTCTTCTTCATCGGGAACGCTGAGGGTGATCTCATTTAACCCAGGTACTTTTTCTAAAGATTCATCATTAGTTTCTGCTAAACTTTCGGCGATGATCTCTGTCTCATCAACCATAGGCGCGTCTTGGACCGCTGTTTTTTCAACATCTACTTCAACTTCATTGTCTTCCGCGACAATATTCGCTGTCGGCGATGGAGATAATAAGTCAAGAGGTGTCTCCTTCTCTGCACTTGGTGGCGTGGAAACAGTTGCCGTTTCAGTGACTTTTAAGGTAATATTTTCCGAAGCATCGGGGATTTTTGGAGAGGTGTCCGATTCACTATCTCCAAAACTGGATTGTTCGACATTGTCCTCGCCATTCGTATCATCTGCTTTGATCTTATTTGTATCAATTTGAATCCTACATCTTCTATCAAGAACCTTATCTTTTAATATCATGGCTTGCTCTAAAAAGAACTCTAAAGAAAAGCTCTGACTGGTAAACTTCAAACCACTTAAATGTAGCAGACCCATTAATGGTTTTTCTTTTTTGACATCATCAATGGTCAGCAGAGATTCATCTTCATCATAAATTTGAATGGACGGTTGCATACTCACTTTGGAACGGTGGGGTTTTTTAATGTTGCATCTCAATAATAATTTTGAACCCTTATATGGTCTCAATATCTGTTGCCAATGGTATTCTATGGTGTCCATATCCATATCCGTATGAAACCAATGATCTTTTTTATCAAAGATGAGATTTTTAATTTTATCACCAATTTGTTCAAAGAAATCTCTAACTTCATCATTATCGGCATCAAACATTAAATCACAATAAATCTTTTTATCTGTCTTAATAATACCATTCTTTGTAGTACAGCGTGGTGTTTGCAAAACGACTCTTTTACCTAATAACTTTAATTTAGAAATATATGCACCTCCTTGAAGTCCTTGAGGATTGGCTAAAGATAGATCATCATGTGGAAAATCAGCCGAGCAACATTTATGAATTGTCTCTTCCATTATAGAGTTTAAAGAAAAATTACCAAGTTTTAGTACGCAATGAGATATAAAAATATATATAATGAATAAATGAGTAATTTTAAAGAATCGTTAATTGCAGAATGTGTAAATGTTATTAAACGAGATGATGTAAAACAAGAGATAAAAGAGTTATTCAAACCTATTATTGATATGATAATGCAAGAGATCTATCCTTATATATTTCTCTCCATGTTATTCGTCATAATTAGTTTTATGTTAATTTTAGGAATATTTATATTATTGTTGCGTAATAATAAACCTATCATCAAAATCCCTGGATTATTAAAATTTTCTTAGTATATAATATAATGCCGAAAACTAGAAGAAGAGGAAGAACTGGCGGTTCACGCCGCAGACGTAGTGGTGGTCGCTCAACGACCCGCCGCCGCAGAGGTGGTAATGTTATTGGCGGTGTTGTCTCAGCTTTGAAGACGGCACTTCCATCTATTGTTCTTTACGAGGCACTGCGTATGCAGGGCAAGCGTGCCGGACGCCGGGGTGCTGGCTCCCGCCGCCGTCGTGGTGGTAGAACCCGCCGCCGCCGTTAGAGAGTTATGATATAAATAAGTTAAATATATTATTATATCATAAAGTAGATGCCTTTCGACGATTTGATTAAAAACTGGGTAAACGTAGATAACGAGATTAAGGA
>Ga0114925_10001331_pt1 | contig 12103 bp, 12 predicted proteins | sample SumtaG_2_FD_87287 | JGI IMG/M metagenome (GOLD analysis project Ga0114925, IMG submission 87287) | Deep subsurface microbial communities from Indian Ocean to uncover new lineages of life (NeLLi) - Sumatra_00607 metaG | ecosystem: Environmental > Aquatic > Marine > Oceanic > Sediment | place...
CTTGGACGAGGCCGAGGCCTACTCTGCCCTGAGGAGGATGGGGACAAAGGTCTCCGCGATAGCACGCCTCGTGGGAAAGGAGAGGACCTACGTATCGCACGCCATGAGGCTCCTCGGGCTTCATCCCAGTGTCAGGGAGTCCGTGAGGCGAAACGAACTCCCCCGGGAGCACGCTCTCTCCCTACTTAGGCTTGAGCCATCCCAGCAGGTCGCCCTGGCAGAGGAGGTCATGGAGAAAGGGCTCACGATGATTGAGACTAGGGACAAGGTCAGGGGGCTCCTAGGGAAGGAGCTGAAGTGGCGCCTCATACCCATACGAGTAGAGCCAGCAGTCTACGACCGGCTTGTAACTATAGCCCCCGAAGGAGACGTATCCCAGCTACTGAAGCAAGCCGTAGAGAACCTCCTACAAGGCATTCCACAATAATCCTTTATTTTCCAAATTTTTTAATTTACAAGGGCAAATATAATATATTTTATTAAGCATTTTATACGCGCGACATAAGCACCAGAGGATTTTTGATTGGAGATTAGGGTTGAAAACATTCCGATAGACGAATTATCCCCTCATCCAGATAATCTTCGTATCTATGGAGAGGATCCATATGTAGGAGATCTTGTCTCATCGATCAAGGAGCATGGTCTTCTTCGACCAATCATAATTGACCAGGATAAGCGGATAATCGATGGAGTCAGAAGGTGGACGGCTTCAAAAACGCTAAAAAAGAAAACGGTTCCCTGTGAGATCAGAGAACTTGAAAACGAGGACTCTGCGATTTCCGCCATTCTCACGTATAATAGATATAGGCAGAAGACCCCAAGGCAGGTCTTCAATGAGAGCATAGAACTTAAAAGGCTAGAGACTGAAAAAGCCCAGAAAAGGATGAAGGGGGGTGTGCCGATTTCGGCACAGGGTCTTAAAAAGGTTAGAGACATCGTCTCAAGCTACTTTGATATGGGTCACACCAAGTTCGGAGAACTCGAATTTGTCTTCGTATCGGAGAATGTTTATCCAGAGATAGCTGAAAAAGTAGCCGATAGAACCTGGAGTGTTCACAGAGGATATACGAAGATCAGAGACACTATTCAAAAACAGAAAGACGTAGAGGAGATGAAATCTAAGATATCGGAAATATTATCGAAAGTCAAACGGGAGTCACTTCGCGAGAAGCTGGAAGAAAAATATCTTTTAGACGAATCTGACCTAAGTAAGACCTCAATAAAATATGTCAAAACCGAGATCAACAAAGAGCTAGGAATCCCTGTTGGTCCAACTGATCTAGAACAATGGAAAGAGACAAAAGAAAAATTATTAAAGATATTAGACCAGGACACAGAACATTCTTTCTCCAGAGAATGGACATCTGAAGACAGAAGATATTTCCAAACAATGACCTGGATGGATGTTGGACAGAATATTCCAAATCTAAACAGAACCGAGCATCCAGAAGAACGCTTCTCCTCCTACGAGGAAGCCGACGCCTACGCAAAAACTCTTGGAGGATACTGCAATGGACTACACAAGATAGGAAAAAAGACTGTATGGGTTCTTCTAGTCAAATAATAATTAATCTCCTCGCGTACGCAGTTTGGATATCTATCAGCATATCACCCTAGCGCGCGCGCGCACCGAACGGAGACATCTCAGAGTTGATTAAACAGGTTGTTGAGAAACTACTCTCAGAAATTAGCCAGCGATCATTTCTATAAAATTTTTTGAAAAGAAAATCGGTTTTTATTCTTCAATAATCTCCACGTTGGCCCTAGGCACCGTCACGATTATGCCGTCATTAAGCTCGACGTTTAGGACTCTGACGCGTGACTCGGAGTCGACCTGCTGAAGCTCCACGGGCAGGTTGACCACATTTCCTATGATCCCGAAATAGGGCTGCCGGATTATGCGGACGGGCGTTCCTGGAACCATCCCCGCTGCCAGCTTCTCTTCAGACGCCTGCGCTTCGACCTCCTCGTGAGGAATGATGATCTCGGGTCTTAGGACGCCTGCCCTGATCTGGGTGACCCCGTTCACCGAGGCGTTGTATCCCTCGAAGCTTCTCAGAAGGTCGAAGGTTCTCTTGGACATCGTCATCTTCCCGAAACCCTCCATAACGATGAGGGTTATCCCGACCTCCTCGTGCCCCGTGATGGCGACGCCAATCTCCTCACCCGTGAAGGAGGTGAGGTCGCCGTGGCGGACGCCACCGACGACAATGCACGAGACCCCGATGTCAACGGCCTTCTTGAGAGCTTCCATGGTGACCATGGAGCCGCCCACCAGCACAGTCCCCTTGTCCTCGGGGCGGACTAGGTCCTTCGTCAGCTCCTCGCTAGGCGATCCGACGGCCATTCTTATCCTCCCCTGGCTCTCGCCACCGATTCCGAAGATGCCCTGTATAAACGCGGCGTTTGTCTCGACGACGACGCCCTCCCTCGGGAGGACCTCTACGATCTTGCCGGGGATGTAGGAGTCGATATCCACGGGTATGGGTTTCCCCCTGAGGATGACCTGCCCCGTCACGTCCGAGATGGACTCGATGGTCCCATCGATCGGCGATGCGACCGCCTTCTTTATGAGGCCGAAGAACGCGCTGTAGTACGCCAGGTTCTCGCCCTCCTCCACGTTGTCTCCTACCTCCTTCAGCATGTAGAGGGGCAGGTCCTCAGGCTCGACGCCTAGGAGCATCGACGTTTTCACTATCTCGGGGTTGCCGCTTATCTCCGTCCTAGCGGTGATGGTTTCGTGTTCGACGTTGTCTCCGAGGTTGACCAGCACTTCGCCGAGGATCGGAAGCCGGCGCGTCTTGTCGACCGTCATCGCCCGCTTCACCTTCAGGCCCGGCGTGTAGGCGTGGGCCTCTGTCGATTTCTTGTTTTCCGTCTTCATGGCTCCCATCTCACATCAACTCCCTCAGCTTTCTCTCCGGGTACAGCTCCAGGGCCCTGAACCATTTCAGCAGCAACTCCTTCCTGGCTTCGTCCTCCTTGGGCAGGCTTATCGGGCGCCCTCTCGCGTCGAGCAGCAAGCCGCCGACTCCGCCCATCACGGTGCGGTTCACGCTGCGCCCGGGCCCTTCGCCCATGTCGAAGTGCCTCGCGGGCGTGATGACGACCTCAGCTTCCTGCCTCTCAGATAGGTTTATCCGCCTTATCTCGCCGAAATCAAGTTCCTCCTCGACGACCTCCCCGTCCGGCATGGTGAGCTCCACGTTCATCACCGCCTCCCCCGGCTTCCCGCTCCCGAATGGGGCTATGCACGTGCCGAGTCTGACGAGGCAGTCATTGTCGAAGACGTTCCACGCCGCCTCCCTGTAGACCGTGGAGAGGACGCCGAGGTGGGGCATCATGAAGACGCTGTCCTGGAACATCTTCGTCACCCCCTCGGGCTGCCATGCGTCTGTGAGGATGAACATGCTCTGGATCCGCCTCGGCGCATGGCTGAGGAGGCCGCCTGTCCCGGCGATAATGTCAATGTCCATCATTTTGACGTAGGTCTCCTCCATCGCCTGATCGAACATTGACGCGATGTCCCTCTCCACTTGGATGCCCTTGAGCCTCGTGGCGATGGTCCTGTGGTGGGCAAGCCCGAGCCTGAGGGCCTCCCTGGCAACCGAGTGCTCAACGATTAGATCTTCCAGGATCTGAGGGATGGTCGTCGGCCTGATCATTTTGTTCATCAGCCTGCTGGAAACATCCTCCTCATCGAGGTCGAAGGGTAGCCAGCGCATGATGTTTCCGATCCCAGCCTCCTTCATCACGTTCGTGACGCTGTAGCTCATCCCCAGATTCGCGCTGACGCTCCTGACGAACCGCTCCCCGACGACGGAGTATACGTTGGTCGTCGCGCCGCCGAGGCCCACTCCCAGGACGTTCTCTTTGTAAGTATCGGCAATGAGCTGTATCGCTATTCCCTCCCCGGCCGGCGTGGGCATGATGTCCACATCAGTCCACTTCATCAGCTTCGTGTATCCCGGAGCGTGGCTCATGACATGCTCCATGAAGAGCTCGTGCACAGCGCGGCGGGCTGGCTCCGTGTTCTCGACGTCGAGAGTCGCTCGTATGTTATCGACTATGCTCAGGGCGAACTCCTCGCTCAGGAGCTTCTCCACCTGAGGCCTGATGACCTTGTTCCCAGCGTAAACTATTGGCAGCTGGTAGCCAATCCCGAGTCTGGGCTTTGGCTCCGCCGCCTTGATGAGTTCCAATATCTCGATGACGTGGGCAGCGGCCCCGCCGTCCGTCCCGCCCGCGATCAGGATCATGTCGGGCCTGAGGCTCCGGATCCTCTGGATCTTCTGGTAGATCTGGCGGCCGTCGTCCAAGGCTATCACGTCCATGACTATCGCGCCGGCGCCGAGGGCCGCCCTGTTGGCGCTCTCGGCGGTCATGGAGAGGATCAGGCCGCTGACCATCATCTGGAGGCCCCCGCCGGCGCTGCTCGTAGTGCAGTAGAGGTCGACGCCGCTCTCTCCGTCGTAGGGGACCACGATCCCGCTCCTGTCGGGGGAGAGGATCCTGTGTCCGGTGAGCTCCTCGACCTCCCTCACGGCGTTCTGCACCCCCATCGTGACGTCCTCGTAGGGTGCCTCCACGGTCGTCGGCGCCTCGCCCGCGACCAGGAACCTCCACTCTCCGTCCTTTCTGTGGAAGAACCTGGCCTTTGTGGTGGTGCTCCCCACGTCTGTCGCCAGAATGTATTGCATCTCCTCGGTGGGCTTCCTCAGAGTGGTCATAGTGATTCCATAAAGTTGTTACTAAGCTTATCTTAAAGGTTTTCTCATTTTTTATAAAATCCAACTACAACTGGGATCGGATTTCAGAACGGGAGGAAACGCCTCCAGCCCTTTTTCTTCGGCCCGCGCGCGCGCGTGCGTATGCAAAAACATAAATATAACTAAATGGAAGTTAACAAATGGAAATAATGAATATTATTATAACTGGCAGAGTTACACAGGTCATCTTACTTATTCTTTTCTGCATTATTGCAGTATATTTCACAAAAACATTGCCAAAAACACCGGGAATTAGACGAGTACCAGCACTAGACGCGATAGATGAGTGTGTTGGGCGGGCCACTGAAATGGGTAGACCCATACATATTTCTTCTGGGAATCCTAACGTTATTGGAAGTGGCGACACTCAGACTATGGCAGGGCTTTCTGTCTTAAATTATGTAGCTGATCTTTGTGCTAGTCGGGACGCTAGGATTATTGATACTTCATACAAAGCCGAACAACAAGTTATGCAACAGGATATAATTAAATCCGCGTTCACAAAGCACGGTAAATTAGAAAATTATAATCCTAATGATTCTTACTTTTTCAGTGGAACAGCATATGCACCTGGTATTATTGGTGTCATAGAAGATGAGCGTTGTGTTGCTAACATCATAATTGGAAATTTTCATGGTAATTTTGCTTTGGCTTTTATGCCATACGCGTTCAGGGGAGATGTCATCCAAATTGGAGGTACTTCTAATGTAACAAATCTCCCACACATGGCTGCTTTAGTTGACTATCTCGTAATCGCTGAAGAAATGTTTGCTATGGACGCTTATTTAACTAAAGACAAGAATAAATTGTCGGTGCTTTATGGGGCAGAAATTATTAAATATGGTATATTGGCGTGGATATCAATTGGAGCATTTAGTTATGCTTTTGGTCTTAAAATATTAGCGGATATAATTCATATGTGAGGTGATGTTGTATGTCTTTTCTTAAAAAAATAGAAGGTCCACTAGCATTCTGTTCTATAACAATGACTATCATACTAGTTTCGTACTTTTTTAATGTACCAACAATCATTACAGAAATTGGTTCAACTTTACAGCAATGGACTGTAGTTATTGCAGCTTTCGCTACATTTCTAGGCGTGGCAGGTCTGGCCATAACTCACATTAAAAGAGTTAGGCGAAAACATACTAGTGTATGGCCATTTAGCTTATTAACTATAACAACAATGGCTGTAGTAATTATAGTTGGGATAATAGATAAAAGCTCTGGGCAAAATTATCAATGGTTATTTACTAATCTATACCAACCATTAGGCACATGTGCAATTGCCATTATGGCTTTCTACTACTTAGAAATCTCATATAGGGCTTTTCGAGCTAGAAGTTTTGAAGCTGGTTGTTTTACTTTTGGTGTTATCTTTGTTGCTTTTAGGAATGCGCCAATTGCTGGATACTTGTGGAAAGGCTTTGATGATATAGGGACTTGGATACAAATGGTTTTATCAATGGGTCCATCTAGGGGGATCCACTTAGTTATAGGCGTGGGCATGGTCTTACTTTTAATACGAACATTAACATGGATCGATAGAGGACATTTGAGAGGTGGGGGTTAGTAAAATGAAATGGAATAGTAAATATTCTTATTTATTACTAGTAGCGGCTGTATCCATCCCAATTATATTTCCTCTAAAACTAAAATTTGCATCGACTGTATACGTAAGAGAGTTCTACAATGAAGTGGAATCTGCCCCAGAGGGAAGTAGAGTATTAATTAATAATCACATTGGTGCATCAGGTTGGGAAACAGATTTTAAGCCTAATATGAAAGTAATCGTAGGCCATCTTATTCAGAGGCATTTGAAAATCTATGTATTCTGCCCTTCATCAACTGCACCAGTTCTTTGGGATCGAGACATTCGTCCGATGTTAGAAGATGCTGGTTATGTTTATGGGACGGATTGGTTTTTAACAGGTTTCTATCCTGGAGGTGAAACTGCGTTAGGAGCCTTCACCGATGATCCCCAAGGGCTAGTTCTATCAGACTATTACCAAAACGATGTGTCGGAAATGCCTCTTTGGAAGGAGGTTGTTACAATGGATGATTTTGAATTAGCAATACACACGGTAGTCGCTGAAAGGGGGATGCGTCAGCTTTATTCTGCGCACCGAATGAACGTGCTCATGATGGCCGACTCGGGCGAGCTATCTGACTCATTAACTTATTATACTGCAGGAATGCTTACGGGCATAGTATGCGGTATACGTGGGAGCGCTGAATATGAAATTCTTTTGAATAAGCCCGGGGAAGGTGTGAGAAACACGGATGCCCTTTCTTTAACAATAGCATTGATTCCGATAATGACGATTTTAGGTAATATAATACATTTCGTGGATAAATTCAGGGGGAAGCAAATAAAATGATATCAATGGATATAACAGTTTGGATCACGGCAATATTGTATATATGTTTCCTAAGCCAACTTATCCGTCGAAATTACGCATACCTGTTTTCTGAGTACCTCTTAGTTGGACTAGGTGCGGGTATTGCATTCGTGATGGCTGTTGAGACCTTATTGGGAACAAGTAAGGTGCAGTTAGTAGTTAATCAAAACTACTTCTTTCTTGTAGCCCTTCTCCTCGGAGTCGGATTATTTGGGAGGCTAATAAAAGGTTATGGTTGGGTAGGTCGGTGGCCGATTGCAATAATGGTAGGCGTTGGTATGGCAATAGCTACTAGAGGGACAATAGAAGCGGAAATTTTACATCAAATATATCCTACAATTACAGGTCTAATCAAGCCAGGTGATATCTTTGGTACTTTTAACGGTATTTTGATATTCATAGGGATGATATCATCGATTTTCTACTTTTTATACTTCACGAAATATGAGGGGACAAAAGGCAGATATTTAGGTAAACTAGCGTACATGGGGCGTTGCTTTATGATGCTATTCTTTGGAGCATCAATTGGACAAATGTATGTGTGGAGAGCAACATATCTAATAGGTGTTTTTAGGCACTTATTAGGTACTTGGCTTGGCCTATAGTAATCTTTCCTAAATTTTATTATTTTTATTATAGAGGATACAATATACCAGCGCGCGCTGGAAACCTATCCGAAGCCTGCTCGGCATCTTCAAGGCATTGATCGTGAAGCAACTCAGAAACATACTCAGCGACAGGGAACTCTACCGAATGTTCTGGAACTACGAAGACCTCAAAGAGATCTGCGACATCGAGGAAGCTAAGAAGCTCTACTATCCCACTCAGCTCACCATGTTTAGAAACCGCGTCGAATCCGAAAGGCTTGCAGTGGCGATAAACCGGCTTCACTAATGAATAAATTCGCGCTGAAAATACTCTTACATGATCGTCAGTAAATCTTTGGGTCAGTAATAAGTACTCATCATTTTTTACTTTTAATTAATTTGATTCTACATTTTTATCTTTTGAAGGTTAAGAACCTTCTCCAGCTTTTTTTAACTTTTTCTTTTTCAATTACTATTTTACTTTTTTCCTTTTCCATCAAATTTATTTCCTTTTCCCTACCTTCAATTAACTTGATGAGTTTCTCAACATTTTTCTCATCTTCAAAAATTGTTATCATATTTACAACTGAATCATGACCTAATACCATAATATATGGAATTACAGCGATACGACTGAATGAAATTATAATAAATGAAAGAGGCTTATATACTTTTAACATCAAAATAGCTATTTGATCCATCTCAAATTTATGTATCCAATTAGCGATTTTATTGAAATATTTTTCTTCCTCTTCGATGGATAAATCTCCAGAGAACATCGTTAGTTTGTACATATAAACACATATAAGAGGATTTTGATTATATGAAAAAAAATAATGGACAGGAATCTGATTTAGTCAATTATCCGAAGCTCATCCTCATATGTTGTGAGGTAGCGTGCCCCGTCTTTTGTGATCACCACGATGTCTTCATGAATTAATCCGCCCCATCCCACTTCATAATACGGTGTCTCGAAGCAGAATACCATCCCCTCTTCAAGCTTCGTGTGATTGCTTGGGCTTATTAGAGGTGGATCATAGCCTTCAAGGCCCCAACCATGACCTGTATGATGCCGCGTGTAATAGTCTATTCCACTCTTTTTGATCTTGTCCATAACCGCGTTGAAGATGTCTGAGGCCTTGATACCTGGTCGGGCCATCTGGATTGCAAGATTCTCTCCTTCGTATAGTATTTTCCAGTATTTTTCAATTCTTTCGCTAGGTTCGCCAACAACGGCGGTTCGTCCCATGTCACAACCGTATCCGAGATATTTTGCGCCACCGTCTAGCCGGATGATGTCTCCCCTTTGTAAAATGTAATCGGATGGGAATGCGATATCCGTAAACGCCGTACGTCGGCCAAAACCTATTGGTGGCCCATAGTATCCCATGCGCGACCTTATCCTGCCTCCCTCCGAAATTATCGTGTGCTGATAGATATCACTGAACTCTCGTTCAGTAATGCCTTCCCTAGCCTGATCCAATGATGTGTTCCATGCTTTTTCGGTAATCCTGATGGCTTCCTGCATCCGCTTTATCTCTTCATCGGATTTCACCATTCTTATCTCGGTGAAGATCTGCCTTGCAGGAAAAGTTTCGAGGTTTGGTAAGTCGGTCTCAACTCTTTGCCAAAAAGGATGATCGGAGGGCAAGTTTGTCTCATCTACGCCTATCTTACCCTTCGTAATGCCTTTCTCTTTCAGCAAATCTATTAAAAGTGAGATCGGATCCTTAATTTTCGTTTTCTCCCATGACTCCTGGGCTTCGATGAGTTTACGCTCTGCCTTGGTTAGGGGTTCCTTAGCAAATGCTGTTGTTGTGTAGAACTCTCCATAGTATCTAACATCACTTATCCAAGGGGGGGACATTAGTGCGATGGGTGCGGGACCTGAGATTGAAGCGATTATGGCGGGTTCAATATTGGGATTGCTTGGGAGTAGTGTGTAACATCTTCCGTATGGGCAGAGGTCACTGGTGTAAAATACGTTTGCTGGTGATGTGGCAACGATGGCATCAAGATCATTCTCCGCAATCTTTTCTTCAAATCTTTCCTTATTCAATAACATTTGGTTCAATATTCTATATAATCTGAATTACCTATAATAAGTTGTTGCGCGTGCGGGCGGAAAAGACTTATTATTAACTTAAAACAGATTGCCTGTTGATAGAAAATGATTGTCAAAAACAACGTGTTGGAGTTAATTGGTAACACTCCAATGTTAAAACTAAACAAGCTTACAAAAGACATCGAAGCAAATGTACTAGTTAAGCTGGAATATACTAACCCGAGTGGAAGTATGAAGGATAGAATAGCGCTAAAAATGATAGAGATGGCGGAGGAAGAAGGGATTCTAAAACCAGGTGACACAATCGTTGAATCCAGCACAGGGAACACCGGTATCTCAATATCATTTGTTGGCACCATGAAAGGATATAAGGTAATCATATATGAAACAATGCCCGGAAGGACTGGAGATGAAAAGAAAAAGATCATGGAAAATTATGGGGCAGAAGTCGACGTGATATTTCCAAAGGAATACGAAAAAATGAGAGAAAAAAGCGTGTCTGGAGCAGAGGTCGAACTTTCGGGTAGAAAGATATGCCTTGAACTGGAGAGAAGCAATCCGAATATCTGGTGGGCACGCCAATTCAGTAATCCCGGCAATGTAAGAGCCCATAACGAAATGGCCAGAGAGATTCTGGCGCAAACCAAAGGTGAAGTTGATGTTTTTGTCATGTCAATAGGCACAGGAGGAACTCTGATGGGCGTCTCTGAAGTATTAAAAAAGGAGTTACCTCATGTAAGGATTATTGGAGTTATACCTGCAGCTTCTAGAAGAGTCTTGAAGCCAGGTATCCCCTACCCCAGAACTGAGACCAGTGGTGGCATTATCTCTGATATGGTGGAAATACCCAATTTGATCGATGATGTAGTTAGGATAAGTGACGAGGAAGCTGTGAAAATGACTCACCAGCTATGGAAGGAAGAGGGGTTGTTTGCAGGAGTATCCTCTGGGGCGAATGTACTTGTTGCAATAAGGGAGGCAAAAAGACTAGGTAAAGGAAAAACCGTGGTCACTATCTTACCTGATCACGGAGACAGATACCTAACAGAGGAACATTATGTCACATGATGGAAATAAACTGAGTGCGCGCGCCCCACATTCTCGTAAGTTTTAAGCGGTGATGCGCCCCATACAATGGTGCAGTAAGACAAGGAGAGATAATATAATTATGGCACATAAGAAACAGGGATACAGATTCGAGAACGACTGGCCAATAGAGCGGATGAGAGAGGTCGTTGAAGAGACTTATACAGAAGTTATAATCGTCCCCGTGAACGTGGAGATCGAAGCAGATCACAAAGTACTCAGCTACGATAACGTGAAACAGCGTCTTATCAACGCAAACAAGGTTTCACTTATGAACTGTGTCTGCAGGGTGGACCGTGGTAACTGCGACGGACCCATTGAATCCTGCATCACGCTCAACTCATTCGCTGAAAAGATTTTAGCAGAGAAAGACGACTTGGAATCTTGGCCCGGGAATCTATACCCCCGCGAGGTCAGCGTAGAAGAGGCTCTCAAAGCTCTCAAGAAGACCCATGAGGCAGGATTGGTGCACCTAGCCTTAACTAGGAGAGAGGATGAATCACCAGGGCAGACCATCTGTAGCTGTTGCACTTGTTGCTGCGTTTTTTTGTCGGGCATTATTCGGTATGGCTTGGCTCCTCACTTGTTGACGTCTGATACAACTTCAGTCACTGACTCAGCGAAGTGTACGGCTTGTGGTGTTTGTGTCGATCGATGCCAGTTCGGCGCAAGGGAGATAGTTGACGGCTCTATCGTCTTCAAGCCCGAGGTGTGCTGCGGTAGCGGTCTTTGCGCCACCACCTGTCCTACAAACGCTATAAAATTAGTTGATAAGTGAACTTCATACCACTCTTTTTTTTCGTAAGTTTTAAGCGGTGATGCGCCCCATATAATGGTGCATAGGAAGTTTATGAAAATGGATGATACGAAGTCGAAATACAGATATCATACCGTCAACCTGCCCTGGATCTTGACAGAGAAGATTAACGAAGTAATTGCCAGCGGGAATCATGGTTACACCAGCCTACCTGACTTCGTCAAGGAGGCCACTAGAAGATATCTCAGAGAACTAGGATACCTCACATAAATTTTAAACAGTGATATCCTCCATACAGGGGTGTATGAGGGAAAGGTGCGCTCGTAACCTTTAAGCGGTGATGTGCGCCATTAAGCGTGTATATAGGAGATGAGAGAGCGTGGATGAGAACACCAAGATTCTCGTAGCAGTACTAGCCTCAGTGATGCTGTCGGTGA
>Ga0114925_10001332_pt1 | contig 12094 bp, 15 predicted proteins | sample SumtaG_2_FD_87287 | JGI IMG/M metagenome (GOLD analysis project Ga0114925, IMG submission 87287) | Deep subsurface microbial communities from Indian Ocean to uncover new lineages of life (NeLLi) - Sumatra_00607 metaG | ecosystem: Environmental > Aquatic > Marine > Oceanic > Sediment | place...
TAACCGAGTCTCACACGTTTCCCACTTCACGCTTTAATCCATTAACAGCACTTTCGATTGCTTCTTCAATTTGATCTTCTGTTGCCCATTTAAAATTTTTACTGATTTTAGAAGCTACCTTTTGAAATTTTTCATTTCCTCTATTTCCTCCTGTCAATTTTTGCGAAGCCCATCTAACCGCAATGTTCGCAAATCCTTGGATATGCTCATTTTTAATTTTATCAATAGAAACATTAAGCAATTTGCCTAACATATTTCCAAGAATCCCTAAAACAGGAATCAAAATAGACCCGAGTATTACTGGTAAATATTCACTCATTTTATTGCTTCCTTTTTGTTATTTATACTTTTTTATTCGCAAGCTTTTTAAGCACTTCTAATGTTTTTTTACGATCGAGCAAAGTATCAGTTAAATTTTCAGCAGACTCAGGCGTTAAACCTTGAAACCTTCTTTTCCCTGTTTCAATCGCTTTTCCAGTAAGTTCATTAATGACGGTTGTTAATTTTGGTCGGCTTGCTACCCGCCCAATTGTATCAGCTGTTTGCCCAATTTCTGAAATATTAAAATCTGTTGTAGAACCTCCGAGAATTTCAAATTTTGATTTTGCGGCTCTAATTTCATTATGCATATTCCTAGAAAAATCTCCAAATTTATCTCTATCAAAAATAACTTTTAATTGGTTTCTCATTTCAGGTTTTCCAAAGATTTTTCTTGCGGAGTCTGCGTCATCTGATGTGGTATCAACAATTTTTCTAATATTTTCTTGAACACCTATACGAAAAGATGATTTTTCTCCTTCTGATAAATTTTTAAAAATTTTTTTAAGTTGTTCAGGAGCTTTTGTATTAAACTTTATTCCATCTTCCATTGCAGTTTTTAAACTACTTTCTCCAGCGAAAATCGATCTTGCTTGAGCATAATCGGGTACTTCATCATCAATGACTTTAAGAAGATTGTTTCTAAGTAATTTAAACTGACGAGCCGCCTGAAATTTCCCTACACGGAAATTTGCTCCTACTGTATCATTCCAAACTTGTTGTATTGCGTGCAACACTTCAATCGAATTGGATGCTTTTTTAGAATCAATTCCAAACAGTTGTCTTGCTTTTTTCTCTGCACGTTTAAATCGATCATCTTTAAACCAAGGAGCTAGTTTTTCAGGAGAAACAGATTTTTCTGCCGCTTTTTCATAAAACGGAGCAGATAAAGCCTTCCTTTCGGCTATAACATCATCTACTGTTGAAAAAAATTCTTTTTCAGAAAGATATTCATTTAAAGCGTTTTTAATACGTGTAGCCGATTTAACACTTCTATCTTCTAAAAACCTTGTTATTTTATCTTTTGATGCTCCAGGGACAGTCGCAGCTGACCTCGCTAAACTCCTAACACTCTTGCTTCCTATATCAACAATATTAACTATAGAATCATCTGAAACATTAGAAAGTTTTCTAATTAACTGTTGAGCTTGATCGGGAGTAATTCTATCAGAAAGCAGTTCTTCAGGGGTTGCTCCGCCGATTGCTCTTGTTATATTTTGAGCAATCGGTGTTTTTGAAAATTGTTTTTCTAACACTTTACCTTGTTTGTTGTATCTCCTAGTTAACAATGTAGCTTTTTCAACAAGTTTATGATCCCTAGATGAAAAAGAATTTACATTATCCGGTAAATCTGCAATTTTTACCAACATATCATCAAGTGTTTTCCTAGTTTTAAGTTGATTGTTAATTGCTATTTGAATCTTATCTTTTGAAGAAAAAAGACCTCTTAAAAATTTACCGAATCCAAAGAAAACACCAGAGGCAGCACCACCAACAAGCCCTTGTTTTGCTCTTTTTACAATATCAAAAGGATCTTCTGTAGGAAAACGTGCAAGACCGTAGGTGGCTCCTGCACCGATAGATTTAATCAAAGGTGTAGTAAGTTTTCCAGCTTTAGAAAACACACTACCAACAGCTGGCACAGCACCTAAAAGTTTCCCAGGGCCCAAAACAGCTCCGGCTAATCCTGCGACACCTCCGGCAACTTTACCTAAAGACGTTTGAGGCTCAGGAAACAACTTTCCTGTAATATTCATTAGACTTTTAGGGGCATTAAACAGTGCCTCATTGACAAAAGACGCACCAACTCTAGCCGTTTCAGCCTCAAAAGGAGATACAAGCGAACTTTCTAAATCGAATTTAGGTCTAGGTTTAGATCTGATTCTAAGTTTATCACCCGTCCGGTCAACATTAGCCATAGTTAACCCGTGTTTAAATAAATAATCATCTAATCTTATCTCTCCTGGTTTAAGTTTTTTTCTTTTAGGTTTGGGTTTGGATTTAAATACAACTTTATCACCAACTATTTCAACATCAGCCATAGTTAAACCCCGTTTAGCCAAAAGATCATCTAATCTTATCTCCCCTGGTTTAAGCTTTTTTCTTGGTGCAACATTTTCTGGTGCAACATTTTCTGTTGCAACATTTTCTGGTGCAACATTTTCTGGTGCAACATTTTGTTCTTCTAAGACGTTAGCCATAAGTATTCTTTCATTTATTCCACTACAATAACTGTGCCATCATTGTCTTCTCTACTAATAGGAATACCATCATCGTTAGGAATATCTTCAATGTTAGGAAGTGAAGGCAGATTAATAACATTGCTCACATTATCTTCAAAGTCGCTATTGTATGCTGCCGTAATTCTTTCAAAAGATTCTTTAATCTGTACCTTAGCAATTTCTAAGTTTTCATCCAACTGACTCTGACTTTGACTTTGGGCTAAATTTGATAGAACGGATTGTAAAAAATCAATTTCTTTTTCTGAAACTTGTCCCAAAGCTCCGCCTGTTGGTGAGGAATCTCGCATTGCTTGCAACTGATCAAACCCTATATTTGCTTTGATTGTTTGTAATGTGCTTTCTAAATTTTTTGTAAAAACATTAAGAACAGGTATGTGTTTTACAACACTACCTCCAAAACCTGTGGTAAGTGGTGAGGATTGTTCAAGAGCTTTGTCGATAGCAGCCATAACTCTTTTTGACTTTTGTCTCTGTCTTTCGATACTTCTACTAGAAATTTTTTGAGATTTAGAAAACTCTTGCAATGTTTTAATTCTTCTATTGTTTTCATCAAGTGTGTTTTTTGAAAATTCTTTGAATTTTGGATCAAGTGACAACTTAATGGCTCGATCGTTTGCGGCTTTTAATTGGTTTAGTTGATTTTTAATTCTATCAGTAACGCTAAGATTACCGTTAAGTTGAGTGTCTTGTGGCGCTTCGATGCCTGTTGTCAAAGAATTAACAAGCTCGTTAGATCTGTTTGTTATATCAATTTCAGATGCTAATTTTTTTGTTCCTGTAACAGTTTTAGCCAAATTAGCTTGCTTTGTTTGTAAATTCAAAGTTCTACTTTGTTGTGCTTCATCGGATAGGTTCTTAAAAAGATCGGTAGTGTCTCCAATTTCACCTTGATACCCTGTTATTTGTCTAGCCAAAGGAACAATTCGACTAGGATTAATGTTTTTTTCAGCCAAACTAATTGTCGTGGTAAAAAATTTTTGTCTTTGTTCTTGTTGTTTTTGTTTTTGTTCTTGGAAACCTTCAATACCTTTAGAAACTGCTTGACCTAAAACAGCTCCAGGGCTGTTTGCTTGATTCCTAGCAAGTAATTCTAACGTTCCAGGGGCAAATGCTTGGAGTGCCATTATTTAAAATCTCCTAATATAATATAATACACGTACAATAAAAATTTCAAACTCACTTTTCAACTATTTCGTTGTTTGTGCCTCTGTATATATTGTAAATCACATTGAAAAGTGAGTTTGAAATTTTTCTTATGCTCCCGCTCCTGCTCCCGCTCCTGCTCCTGCTCCTGCTCCCGCTCCCGCTCCCGCTCCTCCTGATGCTCCTCCTGATGCTCCTCCTGATGCTCCTCCTGATGCTCCTCCTGATGCTCCTGCTGATGCTCCTGCTGATCCTATTTTTCCTGCAACAGCAAGCATCAAATCTCCCAAAAATGTCCGGCTAGTAACTTCATCTGTACCCAAAAGAGGTTGACCTTGATTAGCGGCCTGACCTGCTTGAATCAAAGCAGTTTGACTTTCGTTCCTTTGACGTTGAAAATCTTGTAAAGCTCTAGCAAGGTTGGATTCTTCAACCAACCTAGGAAGCGACCCAATACTTGTTAAAGCTTGAGCTTGTTGGAGAGGTTCTTGTTGTTCAATTTGACCAATTCCAAGAGCTTGATTTGCAGCAACAACCTGACGATCTCTTTCTTTATCCGCTAATTGAGCCAAAATAGTATTTACTCGATTTGTAACTTCTGTTAAAATTTCACCTTCAACTCGTTGGCTCCCCGTAGATCTAAAATCACCTCGAACAGATGAACCTCTACGAGCAGCATCGATTGCTTTTTGTTTTTCAATTTCAATTTCAGCCCGAGTTGTTTTAAAAGCATCACTTGTTCTAGGATCAAAACTTCCTGACAATGTGTTTAAAATATTTTGTTTTCCGGCTTGAAATGTTTCATTGTCTTTAAGACTTGTACCAGCAAAAGTATTTAATCTATTTAAACCAAGATTTTCTTCATCACTCAAATCAACATCTAAAGAACCCGGAAAAGTAGAACCAGGAGTAAAATCAGATATTCCTCTTTGTAAACTTGATAAAAAAGATTTACCTAAGTCTTGTTGTTGAGGAGTTCTTAAGTCTCTAAGTTTTTCAGTCTTACTAAATAAATCGCCAAAACTTCCCACAATATAATCCTCGTTTTTATTATTATTATACTATATTCTCAAGCAAAATTATACCAATTCGAGATATTCCCTCGAACAATAAAGGCTTTATCAAATTGACTTGATAATGCTAATGTTGTAGCTCCGTTTATTGGTTCAGATCCAGCGCCATCGATTGTTACTACATTTCCAGATAGATCGGTTTTCATAATCCAATATGATATTTCGGCACTCTTTGCTAATAAAGGAAGAGTGATTGTAAAAGCTCCACCAGTTGCGTCTGCCAAAATTATTCTCTCAGTATCTGCTGTATGAGCCGCAGATACTTCACGTACATTCATATAAAAAGCATGTTTTGTAAAATCATTCACATCTTTTGAAAATTTCAAAATAGGATATTCAATCGTTTTTTCCCAAGCGGTGTTAGGAGCAGCAAGTATTTTTGGAATTGCTTCAACAATTTTACTCATGTGCACAAAGCCTCTTCAATATTTGCAGTCAAGGCCATTTCTCTAAATCGAAAAGATTCACTAACATTATCATTTTGAAATCTAAATCGAATATGAGAATTTTTTACATCACAATATCCACAATAATGAGCCATTTCACTAGTCAATACAAATTTCGTGGTACTTGCATCTTTAGGAATAGATACCCAAGTTGTTCCAAAATCAATACTGTAATCTAAAGTAAGACTATCTCCTTGTGCCCAAAACTCAACCATCAACCATCTTTTATATTTATCATGAAAATCCAAATGAAAATCTTTTGTAATAAATTGCTGGCAAATAGCAGTTGATATATCATTTAATGTAGACGGTAATTCTTTGGCAACAATTCCATCAGCTTTTCCAATCAAAAGAAATTTAAAACCAATTCCACCTAAACCTTCATCCCACCTTGTTGTATCGCTATCCCATGTATCATCGTCATCATCCCAAATTTCTTGACCTTCAGTATCTTTAAAATCTGTTGTTGTAGAAACACTATCTATTTTATTTTTAAAAATTGTTCCATTTTCATAATTAATACTCCAAGACTCTTTTGGCCAACTGTCAAATCCCACTGTAATATAAAATTCAACAACTTTATCTTCTTTATTTTTACGAGCATGACATGTTTCTAATCTATCAGAATTAAGACGAGGAAAAATATTTGTTCGAATTTCATCTCCAATAGGTTCTGCTATTACTCCATTGAAAGCATAAATATTCCCATTCTTTGCTAAAAAATAATGAAGACCATTGTGATTAATAACACATCGATTATTTAAAAGACCAATTCCTGTGACTTGAAGAGTAAATTGAAATACAGCGATTGAATCAACAAGTCTTCCTATATAAATTGAATCTTCTTTATAGACAACAATAAATTCATTAAGTTTCTTAATTCCAACAAGAGGACTTGGGTCATCTGCTAAATCTTGACTTCCTGAATTGCCTGAACTCCAATCTGTAGGATCTCCTGTATCGTTCCATTGAACCCGAGTAGGGTATGTTGTACCTCCATCTTCCACATGAGCTAGGACAACGTAGTCACCATAGGATTCCATATATTTAGCTTTAGGTGGACTTCCACCTAAATCAGCACATAAACCAGATCCAGAATAAGCTTGAATATTATCAATTCCATTTGTCAAAAGAAGAGTATCGGCTAAAACTGCATGATCAAAAAAATTTATTCCTTCAGTTCCTGTCCAATCAACTCCTGATTTTGTAATGTCATTCCAAACGTTAGTGACAGAATTATAGACTTGGGTCTTTGTTGCACTAATTCGAATCATGAGAAATGTTAAATTGGACTTTTGATAAAATGCCAAATGAAGAACTGGCGTAGACATAGGCAAAGTTCCATACGCAACATGGCCACCTCGTTGACGTAATTCACCTTCAAATGGAATAATATTTTGACCAAAATTATTCCGATCATTCAAATGAACAGACGGAAAAGAAAAGTCTTGACCTAAAATTGGTACGATTATTCTTTTTTCAGCCATTAAATTACTCCAACTTATCTGTATAACAAAATTTTTATATACGGGTCACTGAAAGTATAACTTCCACTTGGTCCAGTTGATCTAAAACTAACGTTTCTTAAACGCATATTTACGTGTGTTGCATCCCAAGTAATACCCATGCCATAAGCATCTGTAGCCCAACAAGCGGAATCAACTTTATAAAATGTTGTTCCACTAGAACCCTCTTTAGCAAGAACCTGTACATTAGCAGGTGTCCAAGATTGACCATGAGCTTTAGCATTTGCGTTGTTTACTGTGTTTGGAAAATCATACCAATCAACAATAGCATCAGCTCCACCTTGCCCAGAAACATACGGGATGCCGTATGTAGGGGTTGAAGAGGCTCCCATAACAAGTGCTAACCCTTGAGTCCCTGCAGCCAATTTAGCCAATACATTTGTTGCTGAAGAATAAAGAACATCACCTTTGGTATAAGTCCCTAAATTCGTTCCTCCATTTGCAATCGCTAAATCTGCACCTGACCAATTATTATTATTAACTTTAATTCCTGTTGCTAAAGTACCTGCTTTTAAAGCTGCAAGATTAATAAACCCTTGATCGGTTATTTGGACATCATTATCATCCTCATCTGTGTACACCAATTCAGGTTTTCCTGAAACAGTTTGACCTCCTAAAAGTGGTTTTCCAGTTGCACCAGTACCAAGATTCGCCTGTTCAATAAAACTAACTTTTTTATGCTTTCCGGCATCAGCATCTTGACCTGAAGTTTGAAAATTATGATCGATTTCTACAACTTCTCGAATTTGAGTTTTAAGTTCTCTAATTCGATTATCACCAGCAGATTTTGGAGTACTTCCTGCTGGTGCCGTTTCATCCCATCCAACACTTGGAATTGTCATGCCATGGCTCCTTTAAACTTCGTCTATAATTGTACAAAACCCCGATCTATCTGCCGCATCTAAGCCTTCATAAGGTATCAAAGTGCCCGTCTCATCATAATATTCCTTTTGATTACCAATAGTGTACGGATAAAACGACCAGCAATCTTCATTGGCTAAAATAACCGACTTGGTGTCACCAATATACCCATTCAACATTTGAAAGGCTGATTTATAGCTATCAGGTGTTGTGATATACACTATCACGTCTCTATCTACGTTAATCAGATTAAGCAGGCTACCGTTAATATTATGGCCGTCTGAATAAACACCTTTTAAAGAAAGTATGTCTTTTTCTGCAACCGCTATATCGGGAATCAAACTATTACCCGCACTGTTTAAAATCAAAGTTGTTTTAATCATACATCTATAAACACTCATACTTTACCTTTCTTATACAGGAACACTAATGCCACTATTATTATGTGCATAAAGATTTTGACGGGCTGTCAATATTCGATCGTAAAACGCCATTTGGAATATACCGCCGTTTAATTGGCCAACTCCTACATTACTACTACCAATATAAGACAAATCACTTGACCATACATTCGGCGTGAAATCATCAGACGTGTCATTTGTTCCATCTGCCACCCCGTTATAAAAACCTGCCGTATACGGCGATTTTCCAGATTGAAAATTATACCCTATTGTCAAAGAAACGTTAGCACTAAAAGCCTCATCAATAATATCTGCTGTTTCCGAGGCCGCACTGTCTGTAAAATTAGGATTAATTCGAACACGCGTCCCTTGCGTATTAAAATTCATACGCCTAACGGGGGCACTTGTCGCTGAAATCCACCTAACACTTGTTAGCCCACTTGGAGAATTAAGGGCCAATTTGCATATCATAGATTCTAAGCTTGCGGTTCTATTGTTCAATACAGGGAATGTATGAGTTTCTTTATTGCGTGTGAGACTTGACCCCTTCGTAGGGATATGAGATGTTACACCTTGACCTTTTTCTATCTGAAATAAGACAAAATTAAGATTAAAGCTATCCCCCGTTGATTGATCGATGTCTTGCAACCTTATATGTACGATTACCTTTGACACATCGGAATCAACAAGTCGCACTGTGTATGTAAATAATGACCACTCTGAATTTGAAAAAGAACTTTGTATCACCGATGAACTATGAATAGTCCCAGAAACACCTAATGAATCATATTCTATTGTCCTCATTACTGCATTACCACCAGTCATAGTGCCTTTAATACGCACACTGAATGTGCAATAATCATTTTGAGAAAAAGATCCGATTGATGTTATTGTGGGGCCAACTTGAGAAGTAACGTCTTCACCGTCAGCAATATTTTCATACGCTAGATGCCAATACCTTACAGTGTCTGCAACATTAAAAACATCAGTTGCATCAATCAACTCGGTTGTATCAGGTGATCCTCCTATGAAAACTAATATGTGATCGTCAGGTGTTGTTGATCCTGTATCCATAACGCTACGAATGTGATAATTAGTCCTTTGAGACTCAACCTTAAATAATGTATTTGGCCACGCATGTATACCTGTTAAATCGTAGTAAAAACTATCTCCACGTGGCACGTTGGACGTGGTTGTCACCTGCATCACTCCTGCACTATCAATATACGTAGCAGGATTTGAGCTTCCGCGGGATACCGTTGTGGTTATTGCACTTGACCCTTTAGACTTTACTGCAGTAGTAAGACTTTGATTTGCGTCAAAATACCAAGTAGGGCCTACAAGCCCTTTGTTTCCTCCAGAAACACCACCCGAAACATTATTTTTATTTATCCCGCTGGACGGCGTTTTTAATCGTGTATCGCTTGTAAAGCTCATAATATTTTCTCTTTAAAATACTTCCAAGTCAACAATCACGGATGCCGTAATACTTCTTAAAGTCAAAAGTCTAGTCGTGCCGGACGGAAGTAATCGTGTTTCCCAAATATCGTTTTTAGCAATTCCACCAACAGCTAAATCAGCTGCAGCCACTGTGCCATCAGAATCTGTTGCAACTGCTGCCAATGTCCTAGCCAATACCCCGTTATCAACGGCAAAACGAATATGATTTGATCTAGGATACAATCTAAAACCTTTACAATCATCTGGGAGTGTCACCGTAGTAAGATTACCAGGGGTTGCGGATAATGTGATCTCAATAGATCGTTCAAACGATGTATCTTCATACGATTCGTTTTGTCTTTCATGAACATTTTTCTCTTTAGCCATTTTCAAATCTCCTTAATTAATTTATAACTTCGTAAGCCCCTCTAGCTGCACCTGTAAATAATAATAAGCCACTAAGATCATCATTTATAGTGATAGAAATAAAACTAGAATTAGGTTTATTGGTCTTTAATATAACTGTCTCAGAAAATTCTAATTCCAATATTACAAAAGTGTTGGTTCCGTCTGAAATAGATGATAAAATATCCGCACCTATTAATTGCATATCAGAAAATTGTTTTAAATTAAAAGAAGAATCTATTTCTCCATTTTGTATTATTTGTACAACAATACCGTTAGTTAAAGCAGATAATCCTAAAATTTTATCATACGATAAAGCAGGCATAGTTCCATCTGCAAGTGTGCCAGCTAAAGCATCAGCAAATAAAAATCTTAACTTTTTAATATAAAAGTCAGAATCCCTTGATGAAAATACCTTAAATACTGCTGGAGATCCTGTTTCTTCAATTTGAATATCATCAAACTTAACAGTTGGTTTACTGCCCCCTGATCTACGAATAGTAATTGTCATTTCATCTATTGTTAAAGAATTTATCCCGAAATCAATTTTAGGAATTACAAATCCTTGTTCTGAAAAATCTCCCGTATCTATATAATTATTAAGATTTATAAAATTACCAAGTAATTCACCTGCCAAACCAAATTGAATATCAATACTATGATTAGCCACGTTGTAAGTATCTAAATCTACTTTACCTGTGATAGATGTGTAATCATTCATGTCAATAGTGCCAGAATCATCAAAAGTTGCTGAATCGTTATTGTTAGCTGACGTAATAGTTATCTTTGCCGAATCTGCAAAATTCCATATTCCAGCATTAGCCGTAGGCGTCCATACCCCTACAGCCTGTCCATCGTGTATTAATTCAGGAGTTCCCCCAAAAATTACATTCTGATTCATTTGACTTCCAAACAAATCATTTGAAAATGGAATAACATTGGGTGTAAAATTCTGTAAAGATTTTGATAAAGTAACCACTCCACTATGTCCAACATTAGCAGCCTCAAAAGGATGGACGTGGGCCTCATATATACCCCCTCTTGTATTCGGATGAACATTGGTACCTGTTATTTTAATTTTTAATGACATTACCTAACCTCATTATTCAAAATAAAAGTAAATTACACCGAAAACTTGACTATCAGCGGTTCCCGCATCCATTCTGATTGCAACAGCTTGACCTTGACCTAAACGAAGTTGATCTTGAAATTTAAATTCTCCATATCCTCCGGCAGCAACTTGTATATGATCTATTTCTTTATCAGCAGTAAGATTTGACATAGGTGTAGATGAACTATCTGCCGTGGCTAAAGCTGTAATAGTTGCATCTCTTGCAACTCCAGCTTGATTTAAATTAACCGCTGTTCGTGCAGTTCCTCCTCCAGCAACTCCCGTCACAGTAACAAAAGAAAATTTTGATAACACTTCACTATTAACTTGTACAGAACGAATCACAATATGTTTACCGTCTGTCTTAGCATTTTTAAGATAAACAACGAAATCGTTAATTGACGCATTTGCATCATTATATAATAATGAATAACTTTCGCTTTTATCTCGTGAATTATAATAACCACGACCGTCAGCACGAGAGCTCACATTTATTCTTCCATCACTTCCTTGAGCCTCTTCTAATGCCCTTGTTTCATCATTAGTATACTCTATTCTAGGCATGTTATTTCTCCTTTATTAAACATCTTGATCTTTAATTTCAACATCTGTTATTTCCGACAAATAAATATTTGATTTTTTTATTTCAATCAAAATTTGCTCACTAATTTCTTCAATAAAAGTACTCATACTTCTTTCACTTCCATATCTGACATAATAGCTAAATACACATTTAATTTTTTCATTTCAAGTAATACTTCTTTGAAAATTTGTTCAATATCTCTACTTGTAAATGTTTTAATTTCATCTAAAGTTACTTGTTTAGAACATAAAGATTGTATAACATACATTGCATCTTCTTTACTTAGCGGAAGATCTGCATCGGTTAATTCAGAGAGCTTGGACATTCTTCAATTCCTATTAATTGACTATCTTCAGTTCTTAAATACGGTCTAGTTGTTTCTGTTTGTAAAAATCTAACGTTTCCAAGTAATTCTTGATTTGTTTCTATTCGTACACCTAAATTTTGTTGTTTAGTGTTTAAAATACTAGATTTTATCACTTCTAAAATCCTCTATATCTAACATTTACTGGCCCACTATCCTTTTTTTTATCAATCTTTTTCA
>Ga0114925_10001333_pt1 | contig 12089 bp, 8 predicted proteins | sample SumtaG_2_FD_87287 | JGI IMG/M metagenome (GOLD analysis project Ga0114925, IMG submission 87287) | Deep subsurface microbial communities from Indian Ocean to uncover new lineages of life (NeLLi) - Sumatra_00607 metaG | ecosystem: Environmental > Aquatic > Marine > Oceanic > Sediment | place...
GCTTTTACCAGACCATCGCGAATCAGCTGAAAAATCAGTACCTCGTAAAGTATAACACCCAGGCCCCGAGTGGTGAACACAGCTTGGTGCTCAAAGTTCAGCATGAAGGAAGCACGGGACAGGATGAAAAGAGGTTCTGGGCCCCACCGCAACCGGTCCTGCATCCTCCTTCGGTAAGTTTTGTCCGCCCGACGCCGAAAGAAAAAATCCGCGGCACCGTGTCTGTAAAGGTGAGCATTTCTCCAAAAGAGACACTGGCCAAAGTCAGGTTCTACGTCGACGCAGCCCTGAAAAAAGAGAATACAAAAGCTCCTTTTGAGTCATTCAAATGGAATACTGCCGGCCTTTCATCAGGTCTTCACGTACTCAGGGTCGAAGCCATCGACATCAAAGGACAGAGCGGATATGCCGAGATAACCAAAAAAATAGCAGGGCCTCCCCCCGCTAAAAAACCGTCAACAGCAGCATCGACTCAAAAGAAAGAAAAGGGGATACCCACCATCTATCTGCTGGCCGGAATAGTTCTGCTGCTGATTATTTTGGCTGGATTTTTTATGCTGAGTCGCAAGCGGCAGAAGGTGACCGTAAAAGTGTCCAGAACTACAGAGGGGCTGGCCGCGCCTGGCGCATCCCTGGCAGATATAGAAGATGAAACCGTTTTCGTCCCGGACGATGGGGAAAAAAAGCCGCATCCTCCCGCATCCCTGATAGTCATCGAAAGCGTAGATCTTTCCCCCGGCATATCTTTTGAAATCAGAGGTTCGGCAACTATCGGGCGCAGCGGCGACAATGACATCCACATACCGGACAAGCCGGTATCCAGAAGGCACGCGGAGGTCTATTTTGACAACGACACCTGCTACATCCGGGACCTCGGCAGCAAAAACGGGGTCAAAATCGATGGCCGAAGGATACCCCCCGAGGGCGTGAGTCTGTATGACAGCGCAAAGATTCAGCTGGGTCCCAAAACAATTCTGGAATTCAATATCGTTGATCTGGGTCCCGGGGTTGAACCGGACGACAAAACCAGAAAATACAGCGTTTGACAATCAGACCCCCGCTAAGCGATCCTGTCAAACCCATTGCAAAACCTTTACCTGTTTCATCTTGACAGACTCCAGCGACACATTGTATTTAATTTCAGCCCTTTCCATAAGGATTGTGGTCCGGCGAAAACCATTTTGACGGCTCATCCTCTTGAAGCATTCTTAATAGCACAATATATGATATTTTCTCTACTCGACCCCATAAAAAGAATGTACGGAGAAATAAAATGGGCATTCTGAAAAAGCATCCGACACTCTTTCTCGGTATCGGGATAACCGTTTTGTTCCTTGGGCTTGGATTTTTTCGCGTTGAGTTTCTCGACACAATGGGGCTCAAGTTCTATGACGTCATGATGAACTTGAGGACCGATCCCGAAGAAACAAGCAATATCGTTCTGGTCGACATCGATGACGACTCCATAGAGAAGCTCGGCCGCTGGCCTTGGCCCCGCTCCCTTATCGCCGACGGTATTCGAAAGATAAACGCGGGCGGACCCAAACTGATCGGGCTCAACTTCATCTTCAGCGAACCAGAGAAAAGTGACGGCCTGAAAGAATTGAAAAATCTGGAAAATCTCTTTGATAGAACGGTAAAGGATCTGGCGGGAAACCAAGGCGCCGGGTTCCTCCAAGCCATAACCGACGCTCGGCTAAGGCTGGACAATGACAGAAAACTTGCCCAAGCCCTCACGGAATCAGGCAATGTTATGCTTCCGGTCTTCTTTAAAGAATCCGTAGTAGCGGAGGAAACAAAAAGGGAGAAGGGCGCCCTGGTTGAACAGGCGATACAGAACGTCAGAAACCCGGAAGGTTTAGGAGTATGCCCTCTGGCAAATGAAATGACCATGCCCATTCCCGCTTTTTTCAAAGCCTCAAAGGGTATCGGCCACATCAACCTGGCCTATGACATAGACGGAAAAGCCAGGCGAGAGCGGCTTTTATATGAGTACCACGGCCTTTACATCCCGTCCTTTGCCTTAAAATTGGCTGCCCAGTATCTGAACATCGAGAACAACAGAATACGGGTCGATCTGGGTTCAACCATCTCCCTGGGATCCTTTGAAATTCCCACGACCCTGTGGACTGAGATGCTGGTCGGCTTCAAAGGGCCCAGCGGATCGTTTAAGAAATACTCTTACTATGATGTCATCAACGATAAGATCCCTTCGCGTATTTTCAAGAACAAGCTGGTTTTAGTGGGACCATCGGCCAAGGGTCTTGTTAATCCTTTCAACACGCCGACCGATACTTACATGCCTATGAGCGAGCTTTCCGCCAATACCATCTGGTCGATACTCAATAAAAAATTTGTTCAACAGCCGTCCTGGACCGACATGGCGGAGCTTCTGATGATACTTGCCATGGGACTGGCCATCACATTCGTCCTGCCCAGGTTAAAAGCGATGACTTCGAGTATCGCCTTTGCGGTTCTCCTCATTCTGCTGATTGGCGGCTCAACCTTCTTTTTTGTCTCTAAGGGCCTTTGGCTGCAGGTCACCTACCCGCTTCTCCAGCTTACCCTCGGGTACATCGGTGTGATCAGCATCAAATACTTTGTCACCGAGGTCCGAAAAGAAAAAATAGAAGGAGAATCTGCTGAGACCCATCGGCAGCTGGGGGTCTCCTTTCAAAGTCAGGGGATGCTGGATATGGCCTTTGACAAGTTCCGTCGTGTGCCGGTGAACGATGAAATGAAAGATATTCTTTACAATCTCGGCCTGGACTACGAAAGGAAGAGACAGTTCAATAAAGCCGCGGCCGTTTACGAGTATATCGAAAAACACGACGCAAAGTTCAAAGACGTCAGTGACAGGAAAACAAGGTTGATGCAGGCCAGCGAAACAATGATGTTCGGAGACGGCTTTCTGGGCGGCCCGTCTTCGGATGACGGGCTCCTGTCGACAGGGACCGACACACGGCCTACTCTCGGCAGGTACGAGATACTTAAACAACTGGGCAAAGGCGCCATGGGCATCGTATATCTCGGCCAGGACCCGCGCATCAACCGGACCACGGCAATCAAGACATTCCGGTTCGCTGATGATATTGTCCAGGAAGAAATTGATAAAATGAAGGAGACATTTTTTCGAGAAGCTGAAAGCGCGGGAACCCTCTCCCATCCAAACATTGTCACCATATATGATGCGGGAGACGAGCAGGACCTGGCATATATCGCCATGGAATTTTTAGAGGGAGAAGACCTGGAAAAATATACCAAGAAGGAATACCTGTTGCCCATGCGCAAGGTCATTGACCATGCGGCTGATATCGCGGAGGCTCTGGATTATGCTCACCAGAAAGGTGTCGTCCACCGGGACATAAAGCCGGCCAACATTATGCTTTTAAATAGCGGTATCGTGAAAATCACCGACTTTGGCATAGCAAGAATCACGGCCACCTCCCAGACGCAGACCGGTGTGGTAAAAGGTACCCCTTATTACATGTCGCCGGAGCAGTTTTCCGGCGAAAAAGTGGATGGCAGGTCGGACATCTTTTCTTTGGGGACGATGACCTTCCAGCTTTTAACCGGGGAATTGCCTTTTTACGGTGAAAGCCCACCGGTGCTCATGCACAAGATAATGAATGTTCCCCATCCGAACCCAAGGACAATTAACCCAAAAATATTCAAGCCCCTGGTCACCATATTGGACAAAGCCCTGGAAAAGGACAAGGAGAATCGGTATAACAGAGCTTCTTTAATGGCCGCCCATTTGAGAGCATTGGGGAAAAAGATCGACGCTCTTATGATGAAAAAGAAGGGCCAAATTTCAGCGAAATAGCCATCCCATTTATAAGGCTCAATTTATTCTTTTTTTCTTTCACAAAAAAGACAGAAAGATGCTTTCTTACCTGCGGCGACTAAGATACTTGACCTTTAAACATTTTTGTTATATATGAAAAATTGATATAGTGTGTTTGAATAATTACAGTTATTTTAACATTCATCGAACATGGGTCTGTCATATCGGCAGAACACACTTTTAGGACAGGTTCAATTTCGGATATTTAAATATGGTTGTCATCGAGTCCGCAGGTCTTACCGATATTGGTAGAAAAAGGGAGGGAAACGAAGACGCCTTCTATGTCGATGACGATCTGAAACTGTATCTGGTAGCGGACGGTATGGGGGGGCATCTGGCCGGAGAGGTGGCCAGCGGTCTGGTGGTAGAAACCATTCGGGACTACATCAGGGCGGTCAATGAGGGTGAAGATGCGGAGCAACTGGAAGACTCTGATGAAACCCTTTCCAAACCGGCCAACCAGTTGCTCTCCGGGATCCATCTGGCCAATCGAGGGGTTCACGAAGTTGCTTCGAGCAACGAATCTTATAGTGGAATGGGCTCCACCATCTCGGCGATCTATTTCACCGATGATACCCTCATCGCGGCCAATGTGGGTGACAGCCCCATCTACCTGTCACATAATGGAAACATCGAGATTCTCTCCATAACCCATAATGTGATCACAGAGCAGATGGCGGCAAACCCGGAAGCGGCCAAACTTATCGGGAAAGAGTACAGAGAGTTGCTCACCCGGGGCATGGGAATCAAAGAAACCGTCAAGCCTGATATTTGCGAAATCCAATTTTTCAGTGGCGATATTATCGTCATCAGTTCCGACGGGCTGAGCAACAAGGTGTCTTCGGAAGAGATATTTGAAGTCGTTGATGAAGAGAAGCCGGAAAAGGCCTGCCAGACACTCGTGAACATGGCCAACGAACGCGGCGGGGAAGACAATATAACGGTTATAGTGCTGAAGATAAAAGCGGCAAAAGATAAAAGCGGGTTCATGGGGATGATCTCGCGGATCATGTTGCCATTCAAAAAAATATTTAATTAAAAAAGGGGTCTCGCGATGCCGATTTTTAAATTACAATTCAAAGATAATGTTCTTGGGGAGTTTTCCATTGAACCGGGAAAGTCTTTGACCATCGGACGTAAAGAGAGCAATGATATTCCTATCGAAAATCTCGCCGTGTCCGGTCACCACGCCAAGATAGACTCGGTGGGAGATGGATATCTACTGACAGACCTGAAAAGTAAAAACGGCTCCTTTGTGAACAATGAACTCGTTGCGTCTCACTGGCTCAAAGAGGGTGATATTGTAACCATCGGAAAGCATACACTTGTCTTCAGCTATGCCGAGGGTGAAGATCGTCCGGCTGAAGATGCGCCGGGGATGGAACAAACCATGGTGATGGATACGAACAAGTATCGAGATATGCTGGATCAGGCCATGAAAGCCACCGGCACCGGCGAGACCAGAGTGCTATCCGAAACACAAGTAAAAGAACAAATCGGTGTTTTGTCCTTTTTAGCCGGTGCTGAAGGAGAGCTGGAACTGACCAAAAAGCTGACCAAAATCGGAAAAGATGCCAGCTCCGACATTGTTGTAAGCGGCCTTATGATGGCCAAAACCGCAATCACCATAAGCAAGAGACCCCAAGGCTATTCATTGAGCTATCTGGGAAAGGGGACCAAACCAAAGGTCAACGGCCAAACCGTAAAAGAGTCGGTCATGCTGAATGATTTCGATGAAATCGAGATCGGCACAATCAAAATGCAGTTTGTCCTAAAAAATTAAACCATCCAAAGATTAAACTTTATACTTCTTACCAGCCAGGCGGGCCAGGAGGGTCATTGCAAATCGCTTCAAAAAAAGAAGCTGAATGGAATCCGCCAACTTACTTAACAAGGTGGCGCTGATTTTCATCAATATACAGTCCGTCCCCGCCACCACCGTGGCGGTTCGTGTTTGATCGACCAAATATGCCATCTCGCCAAAGCACTCTCCCCTGTTGATCACGGCAATTTTCCTATCGTCTTTCATGACCTCCGCATAACCGCCGAGAATAATATAAAACGAATCATCTATTTCCCCTTCACTGACCAGCACCTTTCCCTTGGAAACCTTGGAGAGATTACTCAGCTTCAGAATCTTTTTGACCTGATCCCTGGAGAAATCCTCAAAAAAGGAGACATTGTGCACATAATCCACAACATCTTCGACTTTAGATTTTTTAACAGTGCCGGTCAGGTTTCTCAGCACGACCCGGAGATCATATGCGAGGTCCATGCATGCCTGATACCGCGAAGTGGGATCCTTGGCCAAGGCCTTTTTAATAATTTTATCAAGAAGTTTAGGGATGTCCGACCGGATATCCAACATGGGGACAGGGTCTTCATGGGTGATCTTATACATTACCGCGTAATGGTTTTCTCCGAGAAAAGCCTTCTGCCCTGTCAGGAGTTCATACAGAACGCAACCCAAAGAAAAAATATCACTTTGATCTATAACCGGCTCTTCCTTGACCTGTTCCGGAGACATGTAGCAGGGAGACCCGATAATTCCTTTATGGGAGGTATGTTCTGCCTCGATATAGGCGATCCCGAAATCGGTTATTTTCAACTTGCCGGAACTGGTTAGCATGATGTTTGAGGGTTTGATGTCTCTGTGGACAACACCCTTACTGTGGGCATAGTCGATGGCTTTGCAGGCTGAAAAAAAGATTTCTATCACCTGCTTGATGGGAAGAAGGCTCTTCTTTTGGGAATATTTTTTGAGGGTAGGACCGTCAATATATTCCATCGTGATGTAATAAAAATCCTGATGCATGCCGGCATCATAGATGCTGACAATATTGGGATGGGCAAGGCGGCCTGCGGACTGGGCCTCGGTAAAGAATCGTTTCCTGTACTTTTCAAACTCTTCATCCTGAAGTTCTGAATGGGGGCGAGCGACTTTGACAGCGACCTTTCTTTTAATAAACGGATCAGTCCCCAGGTAGACCAAACCCATACTGCCCTGGCCCAATTTTTCTGTAATATCGTAACGTCCAATGGTTTTAGAGTCGGACAGATCTTCAATAAATCGATCGTCAACCAGGCTGTCTTCCTTGTCTTTTCCAGTAAATTTGAGTTTGAGCCAAGAGGTCAATCCAAGCTTTTTACTTCCTGAATGACCGCTCTTATCTTTATTCTTCAATGTCTTCTCCCTGGCTTCCAGTCCGACAGTGGTCCGCTTCCGGAGCTGTTCTTCTGTTTGTACAGCGTTGCTCCAGCCCGGAATTCCAGTTTGGCTGACAGGATTGCCCTTTCAGAACACCAGGATATGATAAAGAAACCAAAACCTCAACCTTTTTTGAGTTTTCGCTCTTTTGTTAAACAGAATAAAACCCTGCTTCTGTCGGGTGGAATATCCGAGTTAAGCTTTAAATGTTAAAATATCTTGAATTATTCCAGTAAATATGATCGAAAAGGGATGCAGTATTTTGAAGTGAAACTGTTTGTGACAACTAAAGGCATCGCGCAGTTTTACTGTGGATTGTTTTAGATATCAGGAAACAAAATAAGGAACCTAAAATGACTGAATGTAGATTTTGCGGGAAAGTGCACAATGTCGGATTTGTCTCGACCCGATTTTCCGGAACCGACGGGGTCTCACTGGAAGCTGCAAAATGGGCGGATGTTTTTACAAAAGAAGGGTTTGTCAATTATTACTTTGCAGGTGTACTGGACAAACCCCCGGAGTATTCATATCTGGTCGAAGAAGCCCACTTCCGTCACCCTGAAATTCTGGATATCCAACGAAATTGCTTTGGTGTCCAAAAACGGAAGCGACACATCACCCAAAAGATTCATACATTAAAAGAAAAATTAAAGGACGAGCTATACCAGTTCATTAAAAAATTCAATGTAGAACTTTTGGTTTTGCAGAACGTCGTTACCATCCCGCTGAACATACCGCTCGGCATTGCCATCGCAGAGGTTATTTCGGAAACCCTAATGCCCACAATAGCCCACCATCATGACTTTTTCTGGGAACGCCAACAATTTAAGACAAATTCGGTTTGGGAATACCTGAACATGGCCTTCCCTCCCCACCTGCCCTCGATACAGCACGTCGTCATCAACACCTCCGGTGACAATCAGTTAAGTCTGAGAACCGGCATATCGGCAACGGTTATCCCAAATGTCATGGACTTTGAAAATCCACCGCCGCCGATAGACGATTATGCCTCAGATGTACGGCAAGCGCTCGGTATCGAAGATGACGAGCTTTTAATCCTCCAGCCGACCCGGGTAGTGAAACGCAAAGGGATCGAACATGCAATAGAACTGGTCCACAGGCTGGGAATGAAAGCCAAGCTTGTCATTTCACATGCTTCCGGCGACGAGGGCTACGATTATGAAAAGAGGGTCAGGAATTATTCGAAAATAATGGAAGTTGATACTTTATTTGTTTCAGATATCATCAATGAATGTCGGGGCACGACTTCAACCGGGGGAAAAATTTACACCCTGGACGATATTTATCCCCACGCCGACCTCGTCACCTATCCGTCGAACTTTGAAGGTTTTGGAAACGCTTTCCTGGAGGCCATCTACTTCCGAAAACCGATTGTTGTGAACAATTACTCCATCTATTCCATCGATATCCAGCCCAAAGGATTCTCCGTTATAGAAATGGACGGGTATGTTTCAGTGGATACCGTCCGCCAGACCCGAGAGGTTCTGGAAAACCCGGCATTATGCAAAAAAATGGTCGATAAGAATTATGAAATTGCATCACGCTGCTATTCTTATTCCATTTTAGAGCATAAACTAAAAAATCTGATATTCGACTGCCTTGCCTGCCAGCCGAAAAACCAAATACTAAGTTCTTACTCCTCATAATAATAAACAGATTCAGTTGAAAGTGGAACCCGTTATCACCAAATTAAAAGACTGCCTGCTCAGCGGTATAAATAAAGGATGGAGCGGGTTTGTCTGGATGCTGAAGATTCTGATCCCCGTATCCTTTTTCACCGTCCTTCTGGATTATAGCGGCTGGATAACCAGTGTCGATTTTTTCCTGGAACCTGTCATGAATTTGCTGAAGCTCCCGACCATGGCCGCTCTGCCGCTTATTGCAGGGATGCTCACCGGCATATACGGTGGAATAGCCTCCATGGTCGTATTGCCGTTAACACAGGATCAGATGACGCTCATCGCTGTCTTTTTGCTCATCTCACACGGGCTTATACAGGAAGGGATCATCCAGGCAAAGTCCGGGATCAATTTCCTAAAAACCACGCTTTTCCGCCTGACTGCTTCTGTTGTAACGGTGATGTTGGTCGCCCAGTTTTTCAGGTCAGGGTCAACAACTCTCGTTACGACAGATCCGGCCTATTCCGCCTCCCAAACTTTCATGGCAATGCTGAAAAACTGGTCTCTTTCAACCCTGTACCTTAGCATCAAAATATTCGTGATCATTATGGTCATAATGATATTCCTTGACATCATGAAAAGTTTCAACCTGATTGATCGCATGGTCAAAACGTTAACTCCGCTATTAAAGCTGATGGGCATTGATCGAAGGGTTGGCATGTTGTGGTTAACGGCGGCGGCCTTCGGCATATTGTATGGCGGCGCGGTTATTGTGGAGGAAGCGAAAGAAAGGCATTTCAGCAAAGAAGAACTTGAAAGGCTTCATATTTCCATAGGGATCAATCACGCTGTCTTTGAAGACCCTGCCCTCTTTTTATCACTCGGCCTGAGCCCTTTCTGGCTTTGGATTCCCCGGTTAATCACCGCAGTCGTTGCCGTTCATTTGTACAATATAGTATCCAAGATCAAAACAACCGTGAAACTATCCAAATCTATCTCTGTTCGAAAAAACTGAATCCTCACTCTGTTTCCCGCGAACCAACAATGAAAAACCAAAACATGACCTGCTATACCCTGAATTACCGAAAATTAATGGAAGACGGGTACGCAACCTATGAGACGGATACGGCGAATCTGGTTCTTTCGTTGCGGGGATGCTGCATGGTAGACGCATTTGATCCGGATAGATCAATGCATGTTGCGTATTTAGATTTTGATTTTAAAAGCGATATTATGCTGGGTTACGCCTTTGGCTCCCCTCTTATCGGTCTGCCGTTCAGCAATCTGTTCAGGAAGGCGTTTGAAAAGCCAATTCTTCCATTCACGGATCTGAGATCTCATCATGATGTTGGATTGTATATCGCTAAAAATTACAGAAATAAGGGCGCAAACGGCATTTGGAATCTTGACGAAATAATGATGGTCATCGCAATGGAAACCGCTTTTGAACATGATGTTAACATTTTTACCGTCAAACCGACAGGGGACAGAGCGCGCTACTATAGAAAAAAATTTAGTGCCGAGGCTTTTCCGACAACCGGCAGTGATGTGATCTTAACCATTGACTATAAAGCGGTAAGGAACAACCTGAAGCATATTAAGCTTCTGGAGATGGGAAATAAAGCCGATTCTTTCAAGGTAAAAGGATATGCGGATGTCCTGTAACGTGCTCTAATTTGCTCAGACAGTTTGCCGCTCAAAACGAAATCACCCGGCGGCTTACAGAAATTTTTTAAAGGAAGCGGTTCAATCGGAATATATTTTTGGCAATTGCTATAGAACTGGTTTCAAAACCTCATAGTGAAGCCTTTTGCAGAAAATCCCTGTAATCTCTGATCAGCGCCATAGTTTCGGTTTCAGTCGAAATCTGTTTAATGGAATCCCGGAACCTGCTGCTGTATCGAAGCCCCTTAACAAACCCGCCCAGACGGCTGCGCATCATCCGGCATGCCCGCTGTTCTCCAAATTGCATCACCGAGTCCTGGAGGTATTTAATCATCAACTCAAAACGATGGGAAAGGTCCGGGGAAGAAACGTCATCACCCTGAACAAGGGCCAGGATCTGGGAAAAAATCCACGGAGTTCCGATGGCTGCCCTTCCGATCATAACGGCATCGCAACCGGTTTGATGTTGCATTTCTATTGCATGTTCCGGTTGAACGATATCCCCGTTTCCGATAACGGGTAAGGAAATCCGTTTTTTTATCCGGGCAATCAGGGACCAGTCAGCCCTGCCTCCGAATCCTTGCCCGACGGTTCGCGGATGCAGAGTAATGGCATCCACACCGCAGGCCTCGGCGATTTCGGCGATTTTAAATGCTTGGGCTCCTGATTGATCCCATCCGGTTCGCAATTTAATGGTCAGCGGAATTCGAATCGATTTTCGAACCGCACGGAGTATCGCCTCGACTTTTTCCGGCGCTTTCATGAGCGCTGCGCCGGAACCGCTTTTAAGTATCTTTTTTACCGGGCAGCCAAGGTTGATATCGAGAATGTCGGCCCCTGAGGATTCAACCATGGCAGCGGCATCCGCCATGATCAAAGGATCCGAACCGAATATCTGAACAGAGAGTGGCTTTTCGTCAGGCCGGCTGTCGAGCATCCGGTGCGTCTTTTGGGATCTGTGAATGAGTCCGTTCGCACTGACCATTTCCGAGCAAACCAGGGCACACCCCGCTTTCCTGGCAAGAAGTCGAAACGGCAGGTGGGTAATCCCTGCCAGGGGTGCTAAAACCGTAATATTTTCGAGGTCGACTTGACCGATTTTCATTATTATTTAACCTTCTCGTCATTCAGGTTTTTGTGAAGACGGATTTGCATAACAAAAGAGGCAGTTATGATAACACGGATGCAGATGATACGATCCGATGTCAGTAGAGATCTTGCACCCGCACCCGTCCTTTATTCTCTGCCCTGAGTCTATTCTGAGACTGAGATGCCCTTCGAACAGATCTACCAAAAGATCGTTGGGAATGCATGAACTTCTTTTAATCCGCGATTCTTCCGGCAGAGACGCCAGAACCTGTTTTTCACAGCAGGTATATAGACAAATACTCTTTTCAGCCAGCTCCTTTTCCATTAAAAGCAGAATTTTCTTTTTTTGTTCCAAAGGCGGGTCGACAAACGAAAATCCCGGCATGGCGCCCGTCCGTTTCCGAATCTTCGGGTAATCATCCATGAAGCTGGTGATACACCTTCGGATACCGTATTTAGATGCCTCGGGGGCAATACGGGAAAAGTCATGCAGATTGTCCTGAATTTCATTTTGCGCTGAAGTGTAGAAACAGATGGGATCGAATCTCCAGTTCACGCTTTGTGCACCAAACTGTTTGCAGAGGGCTTTCATTTGAACAAGACGTTCATTTAAGGCGGGTACCTGCGGTTCAAGTATGGA
>Ga0114925_10001334_pt1 | contig 12088 bp, 18 predicted proteins | sample SumtaG_2_FD_87287 | JGI IMG/M metagenome (GOLD analysis project Ga0114925, IMG submission 87287) | Deep subsurface microbial communities from Indian Ocean to uncover new lineages of life (NeLLi) - Sumatra_00607 metaG | ecosystem: Environmental > Aquatic > Marine > Oceanic > Sediment | place...
GAAATGCGTTTCAGCGGGCGCGGACTTTGCTTTGAAAGCGAGGAAGGCGAGCTTTTGGACTTTCGTGATCCGATCACTGCGACGGGGCCCGCGGAGCTCGCGGAGCTTTGGCGCGTCGCTACCTACAAACGCCGGCTGATCGTTCCCGGCTCGAGTACCCGAAAGGAGCGCAGCGGCGTCGACCATCGGTGGGCCTCAGTTCAGGACGTAGCGAAGATCCCGCAGTTGCCCTCAGGGTGGCGCCAGCGTAGGGAGGTCCAAAAGGACACGCATCGCAACCGGGTGGAGCTAGCGAGAAAGCAGGGGCTTCGGGCCGTGGCGCGCTACGGCGTTTTACATGGGATCAGCTTGCCTGCGGTGGGGCAGCGTGCGGTGCTGCGGGACTTGATCGCGGATGCTTTGTTCACCGCTCCGGACCTGGATCTCGAGGCTTATGCGGAGGACTACTCGAACACGCAGCGCCCTTTGCTCGCGGACGAAATCCGCGGAGCTCGAGAAAAGCTCCGCGAGCGCCACGCGCTGCGCCTTGGGCGTGGTCGCGGCAAGCACTGATCTGCTAGCATTGCGGCATGGTTCCGCAGTGGGTCGACCGGCTGATCGAAAATGACACGTTTGCGGCGATCGGGGCGGCCCTGGTCGCGGTGATCTTGCTTGTCTTGATCTGGGCTGGTGCTGTGCCTGCAGAGCACAGCGAAGCCGCGGGGGCACTTGCCGCCGCGGCTTCTACGTTTTCGCTTGCGGCCTTTCGCCGCGCGGGGGCGCCGAAGCGCCGCGAGCTCAATCGAGCGCCTGAACAATGAATCCCACGTAGGCCATGGCCTCTTGGGGCAGGTGCGGCGCAAAGCGCATCGCGTGAGGTTGAAGGCGCGGCATGACGGCCGAAAGCGCGGCCCTGATGTCCGCTTCGCCGCTTTCGTGTTGCTCAAGGGCCGTGCGCAGGTCTTGGGCAATCTCCGCGTCTACCGCCTCGAGCTCGCTCCACGTGTCCGCGTCGATCAGATCGAGTAGCTCGCGCGCGTAGCCTTGGACCTGGCCCTCGATCTCCACGGCGCCCGCGCCCGCCTCGCCGTCGCCGTTCGAGCCCCCCGGAGCTCCGCCGCCGCCTCCGGGCTTGGGGGCTCCGGGCTTTTTCATGCCGCCCGTGACCCAAGCCATGCCCACGCGCTCCGCGAGCTCAAAGAATCGATCAGCGCGGTGATCGGCGATGCGCGCATCCCTTTCCTCCTCGAGTTCCTTTTTCTCCATGCGGATCCGCTCGACCACCTGCACCGCGTTTGTCTGCACCATCCCAAGCGCGTTGTTCATCATGGTCGCGGCCTTATCGAGCGTCTCAAGGTTCGCGTTGACCAGGTGCTCCACCGTCTTCAAAAGGAAGTGGTTATGGTGGCGCAGCTGGAAGTGTTCGCGGCCCGTCATGCGCCCGCCGCCGCCTCCGGCCGGCTCGTCGCTGAGTTCGTCATCCGTGGCCCACATATCGGACATGCTCTTTGGGTTTTCGCGTCGCGGGGTGAGGCGGACCGTTTCCTCCGCGAGCACTTCGTTTTTCTTGCCGATCGCAGTGAGCTTGCATCGCAGTAGCTTTAGCTTCGGGTTCGCGTGGTGCTCCGCTTGCCACACGCGCCAAGCCTCCATGTAGATTTCGTCGGCAAGTTGGCCGGGGTTGAAATCGCCCGTGATCCCCTCGCTTGTGGCCTCGATAAACATGCGGCCGTCAACGTCTTTGACCAGAATTTCCACGGCTTCGCCGCGCACCATGAACGTCCCGCGGTTGCCGCGGGCGTACTCGAGGCGAAACGCGGAGCTTTCGGCCGCGCATTCGGCGATCAGATCTACCCATTTTGAGGGGCTCGAGGGAATATCTTGTTGCAAAAAAGAGCGTTCGATCGTGTCCACACGGCCATTTAGCGCGATTTATTAGCTTGTCGCAATAAAAAGTAGCTTTCGGGGGCTTCACAAGTCACGAATCCTGTATTTGAATCGGTGGGCCCGAAGAGGCCTGAGGATTCCCAAAATGAAACTTTCCAAAGCCGACAAAAAGATCTTCGCCCGTGGCAAGTCCGAAGGACGCCGCGCAGAGAAAAAGAAGGCCCAAGGCCGCGAGCAGATCGAACGCGGCGTGGAAGCCTTCGCAGCGTGGGCCGGCCAAAAGTTCCTGGCCGACCGCAAGACCCCCTACTTCGACGCGATCCCCCTGCACTACTCGCTAGGTGGTGCGCTCATCGCGTTTTCGATGTTTGGGCGTCCTACGGAAACGAAGGACTTGGCCGCCGCTGGCGGCTGGGGCCTGGTCAACGGGCAGCTTGCCGTGAGCGGATACAAGAACCAATCGGCACTGCCAGGCGCGTAGCCTCGAGCTCGAATCGACCCGCAGCCCCGGATGCTCTCGAGCACGGGGCTTTCGGGGTGTCAGAAACTCGACACCGGAGACCGAAAAATGTCCTGCTGTGATCCCTTTCCCCAAGAAATCAAAGACGTCTGCACCAACAACAACTGCGCGGAAGGCAAGCGCGTCACGTGGTCGGGAAAATTCGATCTACTGGCCGCCTCCGACGGAAACAGTTTCAACGTGCTTGCAAAGGCGGCCGGAAACGGCAACCCCCCAACGCGCGGCGATCATATTGAGCTGAAACCCTACGGCAACGGAAAGCTCCACGTTTTGGGCCTGCAGATCGACGGCGTCGACGGCACCGGAGCCGAGTTCAAAACGCTTGTCGGGTACGGCTCGATCCGCCACAACGGCAAGGAAGTACGCCCCACGCTGCAGAGCTCGTTCGAGAACTACACCACCTGCGGCGAAGCGACGGACCCGGACATCTACCTGAAAAACGGGATCAACCCGCTGAATCCGCAATGCCTGCCCGCTTTCAGCGAGCAGGCCCCCATGCAGATCGCCATGGACGCAAACGGAGCCGATCGAACCGGCGTGTGCATCACCGTCGAGGCGATGTACGTCGCGGGCTCCATGTAGCACCCCGGCTTCGGCCAAAAACCCAAAAAGGGCCCAAGGGTAGATGCCCTTGGGCCTTTCGCATGAAAGGACGATCAGAATGTTTCAGGCAATTCCAATGTGGCTCAAAGTGGGCGGCCCTTTGTTCGGACTCGCGTGGCTCCGCGGCAAAACGGGGCAGCTTTCCGCCTTCCAAAGCTCGCACGCAAAGCAGGCGGCTTTGGTGCTTTGCGAATCGGGGCTCGCGGACATTCCGCCCGGATTTCAGACGCCGCAGGCCATGGCAAAGATCATTGCGGAAACGGCCTACACGGTAGACCGCGACGGCAACCCTAAGACCTTCGATTGGCCCCCGCGCTACCTGGCCGACAAGTCCCACAAGCAGGTGTGGGCGCAGCTGGTCCAATGGTGCACCACGATCAAGGAAGTCGCCGAAGCCTCCGGCCTTAGCGTGTGCGAGTACCTGGCCGCGGGCGAAATCCCTCCGATGCCGCCTATCCCTGGCGAGGTGGATCAAGGCCCCCTGATCCCTGCAGAACCAGGGCCGGATCCAAGCGACCCGTTCGGGCCGGATATCTTGGGTCCGAGCTCCCCGCAGCCGCCCGCGGGACCCGGCCTGCTTCCCGGCCTGCAACCCCCAAGCGGGCCGCAAATGCCCGCGCTGCCGGCGTCGAGTCCCACGCCGGGGCAGTCCTACCAGATCACCATGGGGGACACGTTCGAGGGGAACGTGGGGCAAGCCTACGGCCTGCCGTCCGGGATGGAGCGTTACCAGGCTTCTTTGGCCGTGGCCGCGCACCCGATCAACAAAGCGGTCCTTGACTACTACTTTGGCGCACCGGGCTCGATTGAAGCCGGCATGTACCCGCAGGGGCGGCCGTCCTACAATCCGCCCTACCAGGTGATCTATTTCCCGGAGCTTTGAGGTGGGCTGGATCATGAAGGCTTGGCAGCGTTTCTTGCTCGCGTTTGGCGTGGGGGCCCTGGCCCTCGAGGCCCGCAAGGCTTCGGCCGAAACCACGCCGATCAAGCTCGGCCTGCCGCGTGGAAAGGGCCTCTTTATCGAGGGACTGATCAAGCAGGCCAACGACCCGCAGCACTTGATCACCCGCCTAAAGTGGCTTGGGATCAAGTGGGTAGCGATCGAGATCGCATGGTTTGGCCCTCCGGGTCCGTCTTGGACGCATGACGCGGACGGTACGACCCACAATCTCGAGGACGGCGCGCTTGCGGCTTTCGTGCCGGAGCTCGAGGCCGCCGGCATCGAGTGTTGGGTGTGGGGCTTCCCTTCACCCGATCGTCAGGGGCGCTTTGTGGACTACGTGAAAGCGGCCTACCAGGCCGCGCCGCAGGTGCGCGGCGTCATCATCGATCCCGAAAAGCCATACTATGGCACGGATGGAACGGCCCTCGAGGCCCTGATCGCCACGCTGCAGGACTTGGGGCGGCCCGTTGGCGTCACGTCCTACGGCCGGACAGGCTATCACCCGGCTTTTCCCTGGCAAGCAATTGGCGGCGCTGACTTTGGTATCCCGCAAATCTATTCGGACGATATCGGCGACGACTACCCACAAAAGGCGGTCGATAGCTGGAAAGCCACCGGGATCACGGTCGTCATCCCGGCCAATGGTGCCTACGGCAAAGAACACACGCCGGCCGAAATGACGAAGCAAGCGGAGCTCTCTGACGCGGCCGCGCGCTCAGGCGCGGTGATCTGGTGGAACTATCGCTTGCTCGTGCTCGATCAGGCATGGGACCAGGCCGGCCGCGCTGCGGCCGTGCGCGACTTTCAGCCGGAGGGATCGTGAGCCCAGAAGCGCAGGCGGAGGCCCTAACCCAACTCCTTGCGACGACGACCCCGCTCGCGTCGCTAATGGTGATGGGGTTTTATTGGTTGCGGCAGCAACTCGACAAGATCAGCGAAACGCAGGCAGCCGTGAAAAAACTGCAAGCGGAGGTTTCGCTATCCGGGCGCCGGATCGTCCGGACGCAAGCGCACGTGGGGGCTTTGGCCGCCGTGCTTTCCGTCAAACTACCGGACACCGAAGAGGACTAGACCCATGTTTCGCCGCACGATCAAGATCGTCCCGACCGCCCAATTCGCCACCATTGACGCGAGCGGAGGGCTTGCGCTTGTCGCCTTCGACCCGCGAACGTGTATCGCCGCATGTGATCAGGGGGGAAGCAACGCGCCGCCGGAGACGCGCCAGGCTGGATCCCATATTTGGGAGCCTCACATCAATTCGATTTCGGCCACGGTGCAAGCGGACCCGCCGCCCGTTCCAGCCGGCCCCGCCGCAGACGCTACGCGCGTCGAGCTGACTGCGATGCTTTGGTCCTGGTACGACTACCAGGCGGCCGACGAGATCGCGGCGGATTCAAGCAATCGGCAAAGCGTCCTGCGCAATCGCCTTTTGATCTCCACGTGTCGCCAGTATCTCGCGGGGTGGTGGCAAGGCGATCCTGGGCGTCGGGAATTCTACGCGTCAAACGACGGCAACGGATACCGGGTGCCCCGCGCGATCGTTCCGGAAAGCCGGTGCGTCGACTTTCAAAACTGGTGGGTCCTGGCCCTGCAGTGGGACTTCGACTTTGCCGGCTTCCGGGCCAGTATCGAGGTCGATTACGAGTGGAGAGCAAGCGAGATATGAGCGGTCCAAGCTACGATCAGTGCCCCTCCGGCGTCGCCTATGACGCCGGTTGCAAAGAGTGTGAGCCCGGAGGCGACGGCGACGGCGACGGCGATTGCAGTCCCGTCTCGAGGACATTTGTCACAGACGTGCAAGAGGACTCAGGTGCTTTCTGTGGACTGGCCGGAGCGCTTCCGCTGGTCATTCCAACGGCTGCGCCTCTGGTGCTCCCCTTGACCTTGATCGCAGCCGGCGGAGGTGCGTCACTGAGCGGACCAGGCGCGGTTGAGTTTACAGCGGACGCGCTACACAAAGCCGCCTGCAATCTCGGACTGATAAAGCTAGGGGGCGGTGCGAATCGCTGCAGGATCAGCTGCGAGGCGCAATACGGGCCCCCGGTGGCGCCCTGGTCTGCGGTTCCGGGAGGGGTTTTTGATGTTTCGCTCGGGGGGTTTGCGGCTGATGAATTGCCGCCGATCTCCTTTGAGGCTCCGCTTTTTTCGCCTAGTTTTGCGGGGCAGCCTGGTCCGGTTCGGTTCCGGTGGACGGTGCAGGAAGTGGGAGGCGGAGGGGGACCGCTTGCCCTGTATCGGGGTTTTGTTTACGGGTTCCAGATCCAACCTGTGGTAACGAGAACGAGCGTCAACAATTGCGAAGTGCCGATCGCTTGCCCCTCGATCACATCCATCACGGTCGACACCGGAGGAGGCCCCTCCCCATGGAGCATTGGCGACCCGCCAATCTCGGCCGGTGCAGGTGCCCCGGTTACGGTCGTGGCGACCCTGAGCGGGTTGCTTCCGAATCCGGCTTTGCTCGGGAGCACCCCGCCTGCTGCGGTGTACTCCCCGGCAGGCCCCACGATCACCTGGTCTTACGTGCAACCTCCGGCACCGCAGGACGTGAACGCGCTTTTTGGGGATGCTTCCTCGCAATGCTCCTACGTGCTAGGCACGGTTACAAACGGCACCCCATAGGATCCAGTCATGGCCCACCCTCAGATCAACGCTATCAAGTTCAGAGACACCTTCCGCGCCATGTGGGACGCGAACCCCACCGCGTACACTACCCTGCTGATCCTGCGCATGCTCGAAAGCATGGCCGACAGTCTCGACTCGCAGGCGGACCAGGTGGGCGCACCCTACTCGGTGCGCCTGGCCGGAACGCGGCTGCGAGACCGGATCAAGGGGCATATTGACAGCGCGGAGATCTGGCGCACCGGGCTTTCGCAGTGGGCGGAAGTCCAAGACGTGCCGCCCGTCGAATACTTCCGCACCGCGTTGTTTGTGGCGTTCCCAGACCCGGGCAAGTGGGAAGACGAGGTGGGGGTCGATGACACGAGCAAATATCGGGGGGAAGTGTGGGAGACCGCGACGTTCTACAACCAAGTAGGGGCGATCGATAACCCGCTAAATACCACCTACTTCGGCGAAGGGATCAAGGGCTGGATCGCCGAAAACATGACTACGGCGATCGTGACGCTTTCGCAGGCTATGGGCCAAAGCCCCGGTCTCAACGACGCGGTCCAAAAGTGGGAAGGCTTCAAGGAGTACGTCGCCACGCAGACGACCGAGCTAACCAAAAAGGCCATGAGCCCCTGGCTCTGGGCCTTGCTTGGGGCCGGCGCGCTGTACCTGCTTACCCGTGAGGATGACTGATCGTGTCCAATCCGATCCTCGAGTACCTTGACGATCCAAAGCTCGGCATCGCCGGCAAGCCTTGGACGGCCGCGGCTTTGCCGTGGCAGGTGCCGGAGGTTCCGGGGTTTCGCTTCGGTCAACCTCTTGACGGTCAGGCTTCGGCGGTCGCATTCACGAAGCAATCGCTAGGTGCGATCTGGGCCGTGCTTCCGGAAAACGCAAAAAGCGAGCTCACCGGGGCGATCTCGGATGCTCTTTCGGCCGTGGGGAACGTCGCGGGCGCGCTGAGCCCCTTCGCCGCGATGGCGGGCCCGCTGATCGCCTATGCGCAACTGATCATGGAGGTGCCCGGGTTTATTGAAGGATTCATCGGAGGCACGATCAAGACAAACGACCAGCGCCGCTACAAGTCGCGCCTGGCAGCTGTCGAGCTGCTCGAGGCAGCGGGCCCCGTCCACTGGACATTTGAAAACTACTTGATCCCGAAATACAAGCGCGATCGTGGTGGGCTCAAGGATGACGTGACCAACATGGCCTGGCCGCCGGACCTGAACTCGATGCTGACGGAGGCGGCCATTCCCCGCAGCGGAAACTGCAGCGAGGGCGGGTCGAATCTTTCGCCGACTTCGAGTAGTTGCAAGGGTTCGATCACTTTGACGCCGCTTTTCATGCCGGTCTGGTCGCAGCGCGCGCTGGGGCACCCCGGCCCCTTCGTTTCGATGCGGCAAGGGATGGAACGGTCCACCGATGGAGGCGCGCTGATCTGGCAAAAGATGCTGCAGATGCAAGCGGCGTTGCTCCTAGATCCGATTCGGAATCTCTACGCCAACGGCCAAAGCCTTTGGGCATTTGCACAGCGCTTTTCGGGCATCGCTTCCGAGGCCCTCGAGAATAGCGGGTGGACGGTCGACCCGGCTTTCATCAATGACGCGCCCCCGATCTTCGCGGACGACTCCACCCCCGACGATCCGAAAATGAAACCGCGCTTTTACCGGACACCCGGAGGCCTCTATGGGGTCTACGTCGGAGGCGAAGGCACCACCGAATCCGAAGTGCTTTTCAAGTCGGTCGGCTACACGAAGGAAAAGCGCGAACACCCGACCTACTCGTCTTTCGGCGGAAACGGGGTGAGCTTCGCAAACTACAATTCCGTCATGTCGGCAGTGGGCCAGTTCTTCGCCCTTCGCCGCGCGACGCTGCAGAGTCAGGCGACGTGCAAAGCGCTCGTGGATGCCGGCGAAGAGTACGTGCAAGCAATTCCGGAGCCGAAGTTGCGCAAGGCCGTGCAGGCCGCTGCAGCCGGCGTCAAGATTCCCACGGGGCCCGGGGCCGGAGGCTTCGGCCTCGCTGCGGGGCCCACACAGGCAGGCCCCACGCCCCCAGCGGGGCCATGGAGCCTGGCGGACGTGGCCCCGCCGAAGGCAGGGGGAGGCGATGCCGGGGCCGTGGCGGCCTTGGGCGGCGCGTTCCTGCTTTGGAGGGCCCTGCGGTGATCGTCTCGAGGTCGGAAGCGCAGCGCCGCCTGGGGCGGAAGCTCAAAGGGCTAGGATTCGGCCGGCGCTCCTACTACGTGCTTTCGGAAAAGAAGCCCCACAAAAACCTTGGAGGGCCCTACGATAAGACCGCAGCCCTGCGACGGCTGCGTCAGGTCGAAGGCTTCAAACGGAGAAAAGGCAAGTGAACACGATCACCGCAGAGCACCAAAGCATCGCCTCGAGCCGCAGTTACGGCTTGAGCCTCCTTTTTGTCTGGGCCCTGTTTTGGGTTTCGTTGCTCTCGAGCTGCGTTAGCTTCGAAGGCTTGCGGGACTTCGCGGCGGAAAAGGCGGTCCGCGTGGCCGAGTGTCAAGCGCAAGACCCAGCCTCAAAGGAGCAAGCGAGGGCGTGCCTGGGGCAGTTCGCGCGGGACCTAGGGACCACGGCCTGCAAGGAGGGCGAGCGGTGGATGGAGTCCCTCGAGCTCGAGGGGGCGCCCGCGGAGGGCGAGGAAGGCTAGCGATGCTTTGGCCTCTGTTTTTCATCCTGTTTTGGGCCGCACGCGAGCAGGAGACGATCGAAGCGAGCGCCCGAAAAGTGAATTGGGACGTGGAAAAGGTGGGCAAAGAGCGCCTGGCCGCGTTTCAGGCGGAACCAGGGGGGAGCCCGCCCGCCGCGCTCGTGCCGGGGCTGAAGTTGGACGGGGGGCCACCGCCTAAGGGTGGCGGCTGATCGCTTTGACGGCGCCGGTCTGGCGTCCTAGACTCGATTGGGGCCCAAAGGCAGCGGGCCCCGAGTAGCGCGAACACACGGCGCGCGGAGGCTTTCGAGCTCCGCGCGCTTTTTACTTGACAGCACTGTCAAGGCTGATCCAAGGTAGCAGCACCCCGGAAAGTCAAAAGCCGCCCTGCAAGGCGGCTTCCGGGCCAACAAAACGCCGGCCTAGCTGGCGAAGGAAAGGAAGGGAACCAATGCCAACTGAGGCGAAGCCTAGCACGTCTAGGCCAAACAAGAAACGACGCAAGCCGGCGATCCGGTGTGACGCGATCAGGCACGCCCCGGAGCTTTCCGACGCGGACGCGCGGTGCAGCAACCGGGCAGTCTTGATCTACCTAAACCGAAACGGAGCCCCGGCCGACTTTTGCACGATGCACGCAAAGATGGCCGACGCGGGGTTCATTTCGCCCGCGCGGCGTTGCCTCTCAACAAACGAGCGGCAGAACGCGCGCCGCCACGGAGGCCCCGCGCGCTGGGCCCGTGAGTGGAAGCCGAAGCGCTACTAGGACCGAAACCATGAAACCGATCTATTTCGTCGACACAGAAACAACGGGTCTAAGTCAGATCCGACACGAAATCATCGAGATCGCAATTTGCGATATCGAGGGGCGCGAGCTCCTAAACCGAAGGGTCAAGCCCATGCACCCGGAGCGGTGCAACGCGGCCGTGCGCAAGATCAACGGCTTCGATGAGGAGGCTTGGAAGCATCTCGCAGACTGGAGATTTGTGGCTCCGGAGGTGCTGCAGATCTTCGATCGGAAGCGCTGCTACATGGCCGGCCACAATACGCAATTTGATCTGGGTTTCATCCTCGAGGAATGCCGCAACAAAGGCTTTGTGGTGTCCACGCTCCCCTACAAGGCGCTTGATCTCTACACGCTCGCGGTTGCCAAGCTTGCCCCTCGAGGCCACACGCGCTTTCGGCTCGCGGACATTTGCGAGGCCCTCGAGGTGGTCAACGAAGCGCCCCACACGGCCTTGGGGGACGTGCGGGCCACGGCCGCTTGTTGGCGCGCGCTCATGGAGATCGACGCCTACCCCGACCCGCGCGAAAAGGATGCTTTCAGCGACGAGGATTGATGGCCTCGAGCTCAAATCGACCCGCAGCCCCGGATGCTCTCGAGCACGGGGCTTTCGGGGTGCAATGATCGATGCAATTCCCGATACCAATATCGCCATGGCGGCTACTCACTTGGAATCTCTCATTTTGGCTTCGGAGGCTTACACCGATGATCAAAAGGCGGAAGCCGTGGCGCTGATCCACAAGATCAAAGCCTCTAGCCCCCTCGAGGTTTTCGGCTTGGGGCTTCCCTCCGCGGACTTCGAAGATCCGGGCCACGTTGAAAAGGCTTTCAGCGAGCCCCCGCCGCAGTTCCTCGAGCACGCGATCCGGGCCGTCATGTCGGGCGCGGGTATGTGCGACGTGTATCAAGCTTTCGTCAACGCCAGCGAGGCCCCCGCGCGCGAAATCTGGTCCGAAGATGACGCGCCCAAGCTCGAGGTCCGCGGAGGCGAACCCGCCTAGCCTTCGAACTCGAATCGCCCCCCGGCCCCGGATGCTCTCGAGCACGGGGCTTTCGGGGTGTGCAACGGATCTTTTTGGACATGGACGGGGTGTTATGCGACTGGACCGCGGCGGCCTGCAGGGCCTTCGGGCGAGACCCGGAGGAAGTGAAAGCCGCGTGGGGCGAGGGCTACGATATTTGCGGGGAGCTCGAGATCACGAAAGCGGACCTTTGGCGACGGATCGACGCGATCGGGATCCGCTTTTGGGAAAAGCTCGAGCCGTTGCCGTGGTGGCGCGACTTGATCGATCTATGCGAAAGCTTCGCCCCGGTTACGATCCTGACGACCCCTAGCCGCCATTACTCGAGCGTTGCCGGGAAGCTGCTTTGGATCCAAGAGCACCTGCCCCACTACCAGCGGTCCTATCTCATGGGGGAAAACAAAGCCGCCTGCGGGCATCCGCGCGCCGTCCTGATCGATGACATGCAAAAGAACGTGGACGCGTTCGCGGCCGTGGGCGGGTGGTCGATCTTGTTTCCCGCGCAGTGGAACGCCGCGCGCGGGGAGCTCGAGGATCCGATCGAGCACGTCCGAAAGTGGCTCAACGAATACTGAGGGCCTCGAGCTCGAATCGACCCCCGGCCCCGGATGCTCTCGAGCACGGGGCTTTCGGGGTATGAGTAGACGCCAAAAAGAGCGCCGCCGAAACGCGCAACGGGCCGCAGCCGCCCGCGCGGCGGAGGCCAACGAAACCCAAGCCCCCACGCCGCCGGAGACGCAAGCGACGGGCGGCGACGCCCCGGTCATCCTTGCCCCTAATCCTGTTTTGGAGGGGCGCGCTTCGGTGCATGAGGCGGAGGACGAAGTTTCCGAAGCTTTCGCCAACCTGATCGCGGTTTGCAACAAGCACCAGCAGCACTTCCCCAACGATCTCAGCTGGATTTCGGACACTCTCGAGCGAGTGATCGGACGGCTCAAAGAGGAGGCCGGCAAGTGAAGATCAAGATCAACGAGCTCGAGGCCAACATCACCCCGGAGGCTTTCACTTTCGAGGGGGGGCGCTTTGAGACCCTCGAGGAAGCCGAGGCCATGGGCTACCACCTGCGCAGGTGGATC
>Ga0114925_10001335_pt1 | contig 12081 bp, 13 predicted proteins | sample SumtaG_2_FD_87287 | JGI IMG/M metagenome (GOLD analysis project Ga0114925, IMG submission 87287) | Deep subsurface microbial communities from Indian Ocean to uncover new lineages of life (NeLLi) - Sumatra_00607 metaG | ecosystem: Environmental > Aquatic > Marine > Oceanic > Sediment | place...
ATTTATTTATATAGAGACAATCGTATTTAATACTTTTTTTTTGGAAATATGTCTTCCGCACATATTTTGATTATTTTTACATTTACATCCACAAATTTCACCTTTTCTTTTTCCAGATTTAATAATAGCAATACAAGATTTATAGTTTGATTTAGATATTTTTTTATTTATTTGATTGGATGCTTTTGCTTTTGCTTTATCTGCTAGTTTTTGATGTCTTGGACAATATAAACCGACACATAATTTGTTGCAAAGTTGACCTTTTCGTTTTCCAGATTTAATAATTGCTGTACAATGTTTGGTTTTAAGAACTTTTGATGGGGGCCAATTGATACCCTTTAATTTTGATTTGAATATATTTTCCCGATATGGTAAGACGCCATTGTGAACACTTCTACAATATGGACATTTAATTTGATAACTATTGAGTTTTTGAACTTCTAAATTATTGTATTTCTTTTGTACCTTTATTTCTTGTAGCAAACTTAAATAATTAAATTTATGTTTACACGTTAGTTCTATGCAGGTATTATCTAGTGGCAAACCATCGATCAAACAAACATTTTCATCATCCTCATCATCATCTTCAAGCAATTTCATTAATTCAATATTAAAATCTTGATTGATTAATACATTCATTATATTTGTATTAAATGTATCAAAAAGTCTTTATGTCTGTTATATATAATGTCTGGCATCAAAAAATGGGGTACTCCAACTTGGACTTTTTTCCATACATACGCGGCAAGAATAAATAAAAATTTCTTTGAACAAAATCGAGCCCAGTGTTTAAGAGTAATACAAATGATATGTGAATGTTTACCATGTCCTGAATGTACAAAACATGCGATTAATTTTATGAGAAGAGTAAATATAAATACAGTTAAAACAAAAGAAGATTTAATTAATATGTTATTTGTTTTTCATAATGAAGTAAATATAAGAACAAGAAAAACTCCTGCTACTAGGGAAATATTATCAATTTATCAAAATTATAGAATGGATATAGCATATATAAATTTTATGAATGGATATCCAGTTAAATATGGGAGTATAATGTCAGGAAAAATATCAACTTTAGGAAAACGTAAATCAACAGCAAAAGCCGTTCAAAATTGGATGAAACAACACTGGCAATATTTTCAATAAATTTAAAGTTTTTTGCATTTAAATTTTTTATTTGTTATTTTACATTGATTAACACCAGATTCATCACCAAAATACGTTAAAGACATTGTTCCTTGTGATGCGGATTCCGCTGCCGCCATCATTCCATACCAAATTACAGCTCCTATGATACCAAATGCCCATCCAAAAAGGATATCAATAGGTTCGCCGCAATTTAAAAGCTTTACACGGAAAAAAGCATTGACAGCTACAATAATTAACAAAGCACCTAATAATACCCAATTAAAATTACTGTGAGCAGCCATGCCAAAAATTAAATAAGTTGCTACAAAAGACAAAAATAGCGCATTTGGTCCTGGAGCACTATATTCAAATCCCCAACCGGAACTAGTAAACATATTACAAGCTGCTAAATCAGCATTTTTAGGAACTTTTCTGCCTAGGGAGGAGGAAAAGAATTGACCTATAAACATCATAATAGCGGCTCCAGTCATAAATAAAACACCCTTGATATCTTGATTAAATGCGGAAGATAAAACAATAAAAGCACCAATTATCATTGGAGAATTTAAAGTAAAATATTTTAAATACGCCATTGGATTAAAGTTAAGAATTGCCATATATAATTATTCTACATTTTTTTTACACAAAAACTAAATCTAAAACCTCATTTATGGTGTTTACTGGATGAAAGATTATATTTTTAACTACATCTTTCTCTCCATATTTCTCCATAAACTTATTAAAAGCTTTTTCATTTTGTTTCGGAAAGATAAATTCCTTTACTCCAGCTCGAATACCTCCTAGTATCTTCAATGTTAATCCACCTATAGCTGTTACCTTTCCTTGTAAGGTTATTTCGCCGGTTATGGCTATTGTATTTTTAATTTTACGATGATTTAACATACTATAGAAAGCCACTGTAATAGCTGTACCAGCAGAAGGACCGTCCTTTGGAGTAGCTCCTTCCGGACAGTGTATATGTATTCCCTGCATTTTGGTTTTTTTAGTCAAGTCAATAAATTTAGTTTTATTAGTGCGGTTTGTTAATTTCCATGCTAAGGTTTTAGCTACATTCATAGATTCCTTCATCACGTCTCCTTGTAATCCTGTTAATTTTAAATCCATAAAATTTTGTGCTGGAAACTTATAACATTCAATAGGTATAATACCTCCTTTCCCTAAAGCATTTGCCCATAAACCATTCATGACTCCAATTTGCGATTCATCGGGAATTTTTGTATATCTAACTTCATTTCTTTCTTTCAAATAGTGATTTTTGACATCTTCTTTTGTAACGACAATTGGAATAGTTATATCTTCGTCTTTATTCTGTAAAATAGATAAGTTAATTTCACTAATAATTTCAAATAAGATTTCTTTAAATTTTCTCACACCAGGTTCATAAGTATATGATTCTATAATAAAGGTTAATACTTCTTCACTAAGTTCAATGATATCAGACAAACCTACGTTTTTATAAATCTCAGGCAATAAATAATCATTAGCAATAACCAATTTATCTTCCAAGGACAAATGGTCGAATTTAATTCTATGAATTCTATCAAGTAAAATTCTGTCTATACAATCAGGGTCGTTATAAGAAAAAATAAACAATGCCTTACTTAAATCTAAATCCACACCATTAAAATACTTATCTTGAAAGGATTCATTTTGAGTAGAATCTACCAAATGTGTTAATATTCCAATAATTTCTTTTCCATGCTCAGAACGAGATACTTTATCTAATTCATCAATAAAAATAATGGGATTCATACATTTTTTTTCCATCAATATATCCACAATTCTCCCCCAAGTTGAACCAACATATGTATAATTGTGTCCAGACAACGTACTACCATTGGATGAGCCTCCAATAGGTATAAAAGCGAATGGTCTATGTGATTTATCATCGTCATTGATTAAACAATGTGCCAATCCTTTTTTAGCAAGGGATGTTTTACCTACACCAGGCGGCCCTTCAAAACCAAAACAGTATCCAGTTTGTTTTCCATTCATCCATTGACCAATAATTCGTTTAAGTTGTCTTTTTGCTGTTTTATGACCGTGGATTGCTGTATCGAGAACATTATTAATACGCAGCATATTCTTATTTATACCAGACCATTTTTCATTGATAGCTTTAATGTGTGTAGAAATATTTTTTTCAATATTCATTTGAAATTCATTAGGAAAGCGTTTCTGCATTTCAGAAAAAATCATCGAATTATTTTTATGATTGGTTAGGAATTTTTTCATATTTTCTTTCATGTATGAATTTTTTTTTCCAGAATGACATAATTTGGCAGTTTTTAAATTGTGTTTTTTGATAATTCCGTTAATATAACAAATATTGGCAACTAATGTATCTCTTTTACCTTTACAAAATAAATCAATTAATTTTTTTAGCTGTTTGTTTTGTAATTTGGGCAAATAGCTTGTGTAAATATTGGAAATATGTTTATTAATTTCAAGACAGGTATATTGTTTTTTAGATGATAAGTAACTTGGGTTCTCTTTTTCTATAATTGTGGTAATATTTGTAAAATCAGATTTAATATTATTCATAATTGAAAGCATTGGTTCATTTCTATAAATTCCAAATGGAATTTTCAATAAACCATCTAGGTATTGTCTAGCCTTTGATCCAGAATCTTCTGATTTTGCTTTTACCTCTTTAAGCTTAACCATTGCTTTCTCTTTGACATTATCTGGTGCTTTTAATAAACAAATTTGTTGTTCAACTGGAATTTTACTGCTATCAAAATTAGATAAATCTTTTGTATATTTTAAGGTTGTTTTCATCGCATCTCGAAAAAACTTTTTAATATTCCAAGGTAAACTATCAAATAGTATAGTTTGTTCAATTGTATCTGGTCCGTTCCCATTACCATCATTTGTTAGTAAATCATATAAAAGATAAGCCAAATATTGGAACTCAGGGTCACTATTTTTCATAAGCAATTGAATAAGAGTTCTTCGTTGTCCATATAATTCACAGCTAATAAATTCTTTTACATTTTGTGATATAGGTTTTTGCTTTATTAAATTAACTTGTGTTAAGTAGCCAACGAATCGTTGATATAATTCTTCATTTCCATAAATTAATAATTCTTTAATGGTTAAGGTGTTTACAAAGCGTTCAAAATCAGATGTTAAAAATTCTGGGTCTTTTGGTTTTTCACTGTATAGGGAGCTTATTTTATCTTTAATAAATTTAAAATTATTACAACTAACAATCATATCATCAACTAATCCAGAAATAATAAGTGTTTTCTTCTCGGTTTCATTTTTAATAGCTACTTTGATTCCGTAAACTTTTGTATTAAACTTTCTACTTGTACGTGCCAAATCAAAACATTCAAAATTTTTAGCACTTTCCACAATCATAAAATCTTCAACAATTCTATTTTTAGCTAATTTCTTTTTGCTCTTACCGTCTTGTTCTTTCCAAGCCATGGCTTTATAACTGATTGGATGAACATATTTTTTAATGATTTCATATTTATCTTTATTCTCATCTGTGATTGTTTTTTGAATAAAATCACTAGCAAATGCTACAGTAATTAAATCACTAATATTAAGTGTTCCAAAATTGCGAAAGATACTTGAAAGTTCATTATTTATTTTTTGAAGACGTGTTATCACGTCATCGAAATCTAAATGTTTATCATTTTTTTCAGTCATTAATTTTATTTTATTTAATTCTTCAAATAGACTTTCCAAACCTTGAATGCATACATTTAATTCACTAGCTCCTAAATATCTTTAACTTTATATTGTTGAACTGCTAGGATAGTATTAGTAATCATTTCTTGAAAAGTATTAATTTTGTTTCGACAAAAATCTAATTTATCGAATCTTTTGAAAGATTGTGTGGAGGAGGGCTTAATTTTTTCGTTTTTCATTATTTATTGCTAAATAATATAGCGATTATTATTTTATAGATTAAATTTAATTCTTAAATATATTGATTTACTATAAATTCCAATAAAACTCAGCAAAAAATAAGGATAAATTTATAGGTTTCAAAAAAATAGTTGAGATGCTAAAATGGTCAGCGCCTATATTTTTATATTTATTTATAATTTCCCAATGATAAATTCCACCACCACTAATTATTTCACAATCACTATACTTATTTTTTATAACACTAATTAATTTTAAATTATATGGTATAATAGCACTACCGCTTAGTCCGCCTTCTTTTACGGGAATAGTATTAGAACAATGAAATTGTCGAAATCCTTGTTTGTAATAATTATCTACCAAGTTCATATCAACAGTTGGTGAAAGTTTAATAATACACCAATCTCTTTGTGGATTTATAAATTGAGATAATTTATTATGTGCTAATGACTTATTAACATTCGGACAACTTATATTCAATTCAATATTGGTTTCATTTGGTAACATTTGTAGTATTTTAGGTATTTCTTTTTCATTTAAAATAGCAATACTAATAATGTCTTTATCATGATTATAATGTTTAATTCCATATTGAAGTCCTTTATTACGAAGACCTATTTTATTAACCCAACCATTGTATTTGAATGAATAACGAAATGTTTTTAGTATTTGTTGAATTAAACCTGATCTTGGTTCTAAAGTATAACTTCCTTTTATAGATTTAGTATGTGGTAAAGAGATATAATTACCAAAGGGTGGAGAGATGAATAACATTTGAAAAATAAATAGCAAATAGAATTTAAATAGTTATTACAATCTATATGTAATATGGGTATACCAAGTTATTTTTCATTTATTGTTAAAAACCACGGCAACATTGTAAGGAAACTTCATAGGCTGAATAAAAATGTAGATAATTTTTATTTAGACAGTAATTCAATAGTGTATGATTGTTTACGTGCGCTTGATAAAGAGTATAAAGAAAATGATGAAGAATTTGAAAAGTTATTAATAGAAGCAGTATGTCGTAAGATAGATGAGTATATCTCAATTATTAAACCACAGAATAGGGTATTTATTGCTTTTGATGGAGTAGCTCCGGTGGCAAAACTAGAACAGCAAAGAAACAGAAGGTATAAATCGTATTTATTGGAAAAAATAAAAAACGATTTGGAAAAACAAAAGAAAAAGTGGGATAAAACAGCTATAACACCTGGTACAAACTTTATGAGTAAGTTAGCTGAATATACTACATTTTACTTTAAAAATAAAGAAAAACAATATGGAATAAATAATTTCATAGTATCAACAAGTAGTGATGCGGGTGAAGGCGAACATAAATTATTTGGATATATAAGAAATAATAAGGCTTCTCATAGTAATCAAGTTACAATGATATATGGATTGGATGCGGATTTAATTATGTTAGCTTTGAATCATTTGCCAATTTCAAAACAAATTTATTTGTACAGGGAAACGCCTGAGTTTATAAAATCATTAAATAGAGATTTAGAACCAGGAGAACCGTATTTTTTAGATATTCCAAAACTAGCACAAACTATTCGACTGGATATGACAGGTACAAGTGTTATATCTAAAAAACAAGAAAGTAATAGATTATATGATTATATATTTCTTTGTTTTTTCTTAGGAAATGATTTCATGCCTCATTTCCCTTCATTGAATATAAGAACTGGTGGTATTCATGTAATTTTGGCAGCATACAAGAATTTATTTAGAAAATCAAATAATAATTTAACAAATGGTAAGATAATTTATTGGCATAATGTTAAAAAGTTAGTAGAGTATCTTGCTGAAGCAGAGTATCAAAATCTGGTGAAAGAATATAATTTACGAGCGAAATGGGAAAAAAGAAATTATCCTTGTGAAACGTTAGATGATAAAATGGCAAAATTAGATAGTATTCCAACAAAAAACAGAGATATAGAAAAATTCATAGATCCTTTTAATAATGGTTGGGAGCATAGATATTATAAGGCTTTATTCAATATTGATATTAATAAATATTGGAGAAAGAAGATATGTATGAATTATTTAGAGGGTTTAGAATGGACAATGAAATATTATTCTAGTGGTTGTGTAAGTTGGGACTGGTGCTATAATTATAACTATCCTCCATTATGGAAAGATTTATTAAAATATATTCCTTCTTGGGAAACAACAATGATAGAAAAAAATAATTCAAGACCAATAGCTCCTGAGGTACAATTAGCATATGTTTTACCGAGACCTAGTTTAAAATTACTACCTAATGAATTTCATGAAATACTATTAAAAGAAAAGGTTGAAAATTATCCAACAAACTCTAGAATATATTGGGCATTTTGTAAATATTTTTGGGAGAGTCATGTAGATTTGCCGCATATCGATTTAAATGATTTAAACATGATTTTTACGGAAGTAGTTAAAAATTAATATATTATAATAAGTAAATGCCTGGAGAAGTTGTTAGTTTGAAAACGAGAGATGAACTAGTTAAGTATTTACAGAATCATGCGATAGTTATCGTTAAATTTACGGCTACATGGTGTGGTCCTTGTAAAAGAATTACTCCGTTAGTAAACGAACTTTATAGTAAGTTACCTAATAATGTATCAATGGTGATAGTAGATATAGATACTGGAAGAGATATATCGAGCGCTATGAAGATTCGTTCTGTACCTACGATGTATAATTTTGTTAATGGAAGTCCAATGGACAGCGTGATTGGTTCTAAAGAAGATAATGTGATATCTTTCTTTAAAAAAACGATGGCAAGAGCGTCATCTTAAAAGTATTAATTTATCATAATTTTTTATATGAGTGAAGTTGATTTAGATATAGAAAATTATGAATTAGAAGATATATTGAATTTGTTTAAATTACAGTATAATTTCATGGAAGCAGATTTGAAGAGAGCATATAGAATGGCATTAAAATTACATCCAGATAAATCAGGTTTAGGTGCTGAATATTTTCGTTTTTATATGAAAGCTTATAAGGTGGTAGAGAACATATTTAACTTTAGAAATAAGAAGAAGAAGTGTGCTTATGATAGTGTTTATAATGCGAAAGAGAATGATATTAGTGAAGATAAGGCGGTATTACTACATTCATTAAATGGCAAGAGTATAAAAGAATTTAACAAATGGTTTAATAAACAATTTGAAAAGGTAAAAGTAAATGATGAAGAAAATGACAGTGGTTATGGTAAATGGATAAAAGAAAATCAGGTTTCAGACAACAATGAAAAGGTATCACTAAGTGAATTTGGTCGTGTATTTGAAAAAAAGAAGACTGAGTGTAAAGCTTTAGTAAAATATGATGGAGTAAAAGAGATGGACAGTAATGGAGGTTATAATTTAGTAAGAGAAAAAGTAACAAACTATTCGTCTGGGTTATTTAGTAAATTAGGATACGAAGATTTTAGAAAAGCGCATACGGAAACAGTAGTACCGGTTACAAGAGAAGATTATGAAAATAAAGAAAAATTTAGTAGTATTGAAATGTTTAAAAGACATAGAGACTCTCAAAATGTAGCACCGCCTTCTCTGCAGCAATCACGACAGTATTTAGCAGAAAGAGATAAAAATGAAAACCAAATACAAACTCGAAGGGCATATAAAATATTAAAACGTGATGAAGAAATAGAAAAAAGTAATAAAAAATGGTGGTCGAATCTTCAAAGATTAAAGCAATAGTAGTGAAAATATTTAAGTTGTCTATATATATATAATGTTTCGTTATTTCACACTTTTCATAGTATTAACGGCAATTGGATATTTATACGAAAAATACAAGTTAAAATATGTACCAGATGAGGAATTAGAAAAATATGATTTGGTTCGTAAATTTTTGTTGAATGGTGGTTCTGGAATGGGAAGTAAGCCTATTTTGTGGATACATTCTTCTCATCCAGTAAATCATAGATATTGGCAGAGTTTCGGGTCAAGAAACACTAGATTATTAAATCAGCCTTACAAGATTTCTTGTGTTGAAACAATAGTCAAACACTGTTCTAATTCCTTTAATATTGTATTAATAGATGATAATTCATTTGATAAACTAATTAAGGGATGGAATATAGACATGAATAAAATAGGAAATCCGGTAAAGGCAAAAGTGAGAATGTTGGCCTTGGCAAAATTACTGCGTGATTTTGGTGGTTTGTTGGTGCCAAATTCCACGATTGTATGTCGGGATTTAAAACCTATATATGATAGTGCTTTAACTTCTAAAACAGCTTTTAGTGTAAATATGGTTAATCATGGTGTAACGGCAGATGAAGCTAGTATGTTTCCAACAACAAAAATTTTAGGTTGTAGAAAAAATAGTGAAGTAATGAGTAAATATTGTAATTATTTAGAGAATTTGATAAGTGTTGATTACACGGATGAAAGTGTTTTCTTAGGACAAGCCAATAGATGGTTATTTAAACAACATTTAGACCATAAATTAAATATTATTTGTGGAAAAATATTTGGAGTAGAAGATAGAGATGGCAGAATTGTTAATATTGAACGACTTATGGGAAACACTTATATTAAATTCTCTCCAAATATGCACGCAATTTACTTGCCTGGCGATGAAATTTTAAAGAGAACAAAATATCAATGGTTCGCTAGGTTATCACAAGAACAGTTACGTACTTGTGATACGATTGCGGCTAGGCAGTTATTAGTTGCTCAGGGATAAAGATTGAATAAATAATTTCATACTTAGACTTATTATATTTCATTACAGAAGTAAATGCAATATGATGGTATTTACATAATTGTCGTATTATTGTGATAAGATTTTTATAATTCATAGTGCGATTTATGTAAAAAAGTTTAGATTTATAATAATATTCTTTTAATTTTTCACAAAATGGAATAATTTTTTCTTCCATTTGTGCTTTCTTAAAATTGGCTTTAGAAAAAACATATTTATTTTTTTGTTTTTCGCATACTCCGTCTAAAAAATCAAATAATATTTTTATTGGAGGCGATTCTTTAAAGATTTGACTGGACATATATATATTGGAATAATATTTTAATTACTATTTACAGTACGAATTAATTGATCAGTAAAAAAAACCAGTTCTATTTCGTGTTCATGTAACGTATGAAAGTATGATATGTATTTACAAATATGATGTATAATTTTATATTTGTTAGTTTCGCTGATGATACTACAAATTTTTATGAATTGAAAATAACTATCTAAAATATCCATTACCGAATAACCTTTATCGTAAATATTGTATATGATAGTTATTGCTTCTGATAATGATTTATTTACATACCATGCGTTAGTATACCGTTCGAAATCATAAAAACTAATATTCGTACATATTTTTTTAGCAATATCTAATGTTATTTTTTCATTTAAAAGACTAAATTTTTCAAGATAATTAATCAATAAGCGTATTGAATTATTACAAATATTCATTATAAAATTTTCTGCTTGTTTTGTAATATTTATTTTTTCGGCTACTTTAATTCGTTTAATGATTTTTTTAAGAAGTTGGGTTTCATTTTGTTTTAAATTAATCAACGTACATCTAGATTGAATACTTTCAATCGTTTTTTGAATATTTGAACACGATGCTAGAAAATGAACCTTATGACTATATTTATCAATACAATTTCTAAAAACTTGCTGACTTTGTTCATTTATTATATCAATATCATCTAAAATAATAAACTTTTTTTTACCGTGAATACCAGAAGAAGTTTGACAAAAGGTTTTAACTTCATTACGATAATAAGATATACCTTGTTCTTGTAAACTATTAATATAAAGAACGTTATTTTTAGGTATTTTATCAAGTTGGTAGTATTCTCTAATAGTAGCTTCAATTAAAGAAGTTTTTCCTGTGCCTGAGTCGCCTATTAATAAAATATTTAAATTATTCATATTTATCAATGTTTTAAGTAATTGAATATACTCTTTATCAATAATAAATTCTTCGTATCTTTTTGGTTGATATTTTTTTAAGAAAGGTAAATTCATCTTATTATAATTCGTTAATAACTATTTAAGTTTATATTAAAAGATTATAGAAATGGAAGACTATTATAAAATTCTTGGTGTTCAATCGAATAGTAATGCTGATGATATTAAAAAATCATACAGAAAATTATCATTAAAGCATCATCCAGATAGAGGCGGTGATGCTAATGATTTTAAGAAAATAAATGAAGCCTATCAAACATTAGGAAATCCAGAAAAAAAGAGAATGTATGATATGCAGAAAAATAATCCTTTATTTGGTGGAATGAATGACGTACCTGGTAATCCTGAAGATATATTTAACATGATGTTTGGTGGCGGAGGAATACCATTTCCATTTGGTGGAATGGGTGGAATGCCAGGAATGGGAATGCCGCAAGTACGAATATTTCATAATGGTAGACCAGTAAACATGCCAGGTATGAATAAACCTGCGCCAATTGTTAAATCAATCGAAATAACATTAGAGCAAGCATATTCTGGTGTAAACCATCCATTAAAAATAGAAAAATGGGTAATGGAAGGCAATGTTAAAAAAATAGAACAAGAAACAATCTATGTTGAAATAAAACCTGGAATTGATGATAATGAAATTATTATTCTAAGAAATAGAGGTAATATGTTGAGTGAAAATAATATTGGAGATGTGAAATTGTTTATTAAGGTAATAAATAATACTGAGTTTACTAGAGATGGTTTGGATTTGTTGTTAACAAAAGAAATAACATTAAAGGAAGCTTTGGTGGGTTTCCAGTTTGATTTCAAACATTTATCAGGAAAAACATATACTATTAATAATAAGACAGGGAAGGTAGTGACTCCTTCATTTGTTAAGGAAGTTCCAAATATGGGCATGAAGAGAACTAGACCTCATCCAGCTTCTCCTTTGGTTGGTAATTTATTAATTTGTTTTAAGATTAATTATCCATCTACTATTACTGAAGAACAGCGTGAACAACTAGAAAAGATTTTATAGACTATTATGAAGGCAAAATATAATAAACACCAATAAATAATTAAGGTATTTACAGAATGATAGGCTATTTG
>Ga0114925_10001336_pt1 | contig 12080 bp, 11 predicted proteins | sample SumtaG_2_FD_87287 | JGI IMG/M metagenome (GOLD analysis project Ga0114925, IMG submission 87287) | Deep subsurface microbial communities from Indian Ocean to uncover new lineages of life (NeLLi) - Sumatra_00607 metaG | ecosystem: Environmental > Aquatic > Marine > Oceanic > Sediment | place...
CGAGACGGTGCAGTTCGGGGCGCTAAAGGTGACACCGCGTGTCTGCTACTCGCGTCCGCCCACCGATCCGCCCAAGACCACATCGTTTGTCGAAGTCGATGAGATCCTGCTCGATGGCGCCGAGAAGCGGATTTTCAGCGGTTGGATGTTTGCTGAAAGCCCCGGCCTCAATGCGGTTGAACACCCGGTGTTCGACGTCTGGCTCACGGATTGCCAGAAACCCAAAGGCTCCATTGCGCAGCAGGGGACACCGGGCGCAGAGGGCACTCCCCCTCCCGCCGTCGGCGAACCATTCGCGCCCGCGCGCCGAAGGGTCCGGCGCTGAACCGGCAATCGCCGATTTCAATGCCGCAGTAAGCAGATCACTCATCTTTGACTGCGAACGGCAACGCCGAGTTCGTCTCAAGTTTTCCGTAAGTCATGGTCGTGAAGTTAGGCCCATAGATGCCATTGACGAATTGTTGAGTTGGACCAGCAACGGGCGGCCCATACCTATGGGCCACTGAATGAAACGATTGTTTCTTCACAGGATTCAACAAGTGACTGGAGAACGAGCCATGCTTGCAAGACTCTTGATGATGTTCAGCCTCATGCTGGGAGGCAGCGCCTTCCTGTTGAGCAATTCGGCCTCGGCCATGGTGAAGGAGACAACGGTAGACGCAGCACTGATGAAGAAGATCAATCCCGACGGAGACGGCACAGTCGATCTTGCCGAAGCCAAAGCGGCCGGCAAGGCAATGTTCAAGCAGCTTAATCCCGACAAGGATGGCACGCTCGACATGAATGAGCTCAAAGGCCGCATTAGCGAAGCCGATTTCAAGGCTGCCAATCCTGACGGCGATGGGACGCTCGACATGGACGAGTACATGGCGCTCATCGAAAAGTTGTTTAACGAGGCCAACCCGGACGATGACGGCACACTCGACGAGAATGAGCTCAAGTCACCGGCAGGTCAGAAGCTGCTCGCCCTGATCGCTTGATGAGCTTCTGAGAAAGCGATATAGAAAGATCAGGTGAGGCCGGTCGGCGATGTCGCATGGGCAACTGCCACGCTCCTGTGCGCAGCGTCCCGGCCTCCATTTTTTCAGTAGTCAGCTTGTTGCTTTAAGCACGGCCGCTGCGCGCTGCGCAAAGTAGGTCAGCACGCCAGCGGCACCAGCTCGCTTGAACGCCAGTAGGCTCTCCATCATGACCGCGTCACCTTCAAGCCAGCCTTCTTTGGCCGCTGCCTGCATCATCGCGTACTCGCCCGAGACCTGATAGGCGAAGGTGGGCACACGAAACGTTTCGGCAACGCGGGTGACGAGGTCGAGATAAGCCATCCCCGGTTTCACGATCACCATGTCGGCACCTTCGGCAAGATCGAGCGCGACTTCACGCAGCGCCTCGTCGGAATTCGCCGCATCCATTTGATAGGTGCGCTTGTCGCCGCCCAATTGTGATGAGGCAAGCGTCACGGACGATCCAAGCGCCTCGCGAAATGGTCCGTAGAACGCGGAGGCGTACTTGGCGGCATAGGCCATAATCTGCGTGCCTGAATGCCCTTCGGCCTCCAGCGCGGCACGAATGGCACCAACGCGCCCGTCCATCATGTCAGATGGGGCCAGGATGTCAGCGCCGGCCTCCACCTGCACGAGCGATTGGCGCACAAGCGCTTCAAGTGTCTCGTCATTGGCGACCTCATCGTCGCGGACCAGGCCGTCATGGCCGTGGCTCGTGTAGGGGTCGAGCGCGACGTCGAGAATGACACCGAGATCGAGACCCGCTGCCTTGACGGCGCGCGTGGCCCGGCACACGAGGTTTTCGGGATTGAAAGCCTCGCGCGCGTCATCGCTGCGCCGCTTCGGCTCGGTGTTGGGAAAAAGTGCGATCGCAGGGATGCCGAGAGCGGCGGCCTCCTCGGCAGCCGCTACAACGTTATCAATCGACAGACGTTCCACGCCTGGCATTGAGGCGACCGGCACGCGCTTGTTCTTGCCCTCGACGACAAATAGCGGCCAGATCAGATCATCAACGCTCAAACGGTGCTCAGCGACGAGCCGACGAGACCATTTGGTACGCCGATTGCGGCGCATTCGCACGTTGGGAAAGGTGCCTGGCGTTGCAGCCGGGTTCTCAGACTGCGATGTCCTGGCGCCCCGGCCGGCCGGTCGTACCATTTGCGCTGGGCTGCGCGGTTTCATGACTTCAAAATTCCAGGCTCAAGTGATCCTCTACACTCGCCGGAACCGGAGCCTCTTGGCAAGGGCTGCGCACGGGACGTTGGCGAACAGGGTTAGTCGCAAATTCTTTTGTATTTGCGTTTCGCCATGTCGACGTGGAAGTGGTTGCGGTGCGCGGCATTGGCCTCCGGGCCCAGCGTTGTGCCGAAGATGCGGCAGGCCGCAGCGTGGGCGGCCCGCAAAAATTTCGCCTTATCAGTAGACGCACGCTTTGCTTGCACTTGCATGCTCAAAGCCGCGATCTTGGCCGCGCGCTTGGCTTTGCGCGCCAACACGGGATCCTCTGACCCGGCGAACCGGACGGCCGCCAATCTGTACTTAGCGCTGCCCCGCTCCGCCGCCTTAGCGATCGTCGGGTTCTTCTTTGCCGTTGGGTCGGCCGCCAACCGCGCCGCGGCATCCTGTTCGGCCTTCGCGGCGGCTGCTTCGGCGGCGATGTCGCGCCTCGTTAGGCCCCAATCGTGGAGCAAATAGGCGGTCTGCGTCTTGTCGGTTACGAACCCGCGAATGTCTAGGGCGTTGGCGAAGGCATGTTCACTCAGCCGGCTGCTGAGGCGGCCGAAAGATTTCCGGCACGAATAGTCGCTCATGACCTCGACCTTGATGACGCTGGCGCCGAGATGCTTCCTAGCAAGGGGTTGCACGCGATTGACGATCCATGTGTGAAGTGCGGCGACCATTTCGCAATTGACGAGTGCCGGCGGCGAGAACGCGACCTGCCTTGCCTTGCCGAGGCTTACGAGCCGGACCGGCGCGGGCGTGCCGCACGCGCGCTCCTTGATTGGTGATTGCGGAATGATAACCGCATCGACGTCTTTTAAGAGGATGGCGCAGCGGGATTTCGCGGCGGCAATCTCGTCTGGCTGCCAGACATCGGGCACGGCCTCTGCGTTCGTGGGGGGTGCGCTTGTCCCATCGGCCTTGGCAGGCAGGATGCTGCGATCCTTGCGCACAGGCAGTGGAGGAATGGGCTCAGCTTCAAGCGTGTTTTCTTGCGCCATCTTGGCGGATCGCTTCGAAGCGCTGCGCCCGCCCGCCTTCTTACCGGCGACTATGGCAGTTACAGTTGACCAGATCGCAAGGGCCTCGTCGATCGGATCAGCGACAGCGCTCTGCCGGCCCACGCAGCAAATTGCAGCGAGCGCAATTGCGGGCCCCGCGCCAAATCGCGGCATCTTTCGCGTCTCCTCGATGGGGCTGGGTGTTATATTTCTAGCGTCGATTGAGGCGTTCTAGGGGCCGAATCGTTGGAGTGAGTTTGATCAAGACGCACCCCGGTGTATAGCTCCAAGTTCGTCCAATTCATGGTTGGAGTGACCAGTCCACCGCGCCAGGGATATGCTGTGCAGCACGACGTCACAAGCGCAAAGGAGCACGCAAGAGAGGCTGCGAGCGAGCTCATCATCGAGCCGCAGGGCTCGTTGGCAATCATTACGCTCAACCGTCCACGTGCCCTGAATGCGCTCAACATGGCGATGCGCGCAAAACTTGCGGAAGCGTTTCCGCGCTTTGCACGCGATCCGCAGATCTATGCTGTCGCCATTCAATCGACGAGCCCAAGAATGTTCTCGGCCGGTGGCGATGTGCGCGAGCTGATCAGGTGGAAACGCGAGCAGCCTGAGCAAGCGCGGCGTGCCTTCGCCGAAGAGTACAGTCTGAACTGGCTGCACGAGTGCTTTTCGAAACCAACTATCTCACTCATCAACGGGCCCGTCATGGGCTCAGGTGTAGGCATCACGGCCTATGGGACGCATCGCGTGGCGGGCGAGGGGTACCGGTTCGCCATGCCGGAAACGGCTATTGGATTGTTCCCCGATGTCGGAACTGCTCATGCGCTCGCGCGCTTGCCGGATGAGGTTGGCATGTACCTTGGGCTGACGGGGCGCGCGATCGGCGCTGCGGATGCCTACGCTTTGGGGCTCTTGACGCACTGCATTCCCGCGGCTCGCTTTGAAGAGATCAAGACCGCGCTCATCGATACGTGGCCAGTCGATCCTTTGCTCGACGAGCGTCATGTGGACCCCGGTGCGCGCGAGTTGGAGCCCTACCTGAGCCACATCGCTCGCTGTTTCTCGGCCCCAACCGTGGAAGAGATCATCGAGGGGCTGGGCACGGTGCCGAGCAAGGATCGCGAATGGGCGCAGGGCGTCATTGCGGACCTCAAGAGCCGTTCGCCGATGTCGCTCAAGGTGACGCACCGGCATATCCGCGCAGCGCGTGAGCTCGATCTTCGCCAGACGCTACAACTCGACTACCGGCTCGCTTGCCGTTTGCTTGAGGGTCACGATTTCGAGGAGGGCGTGCGGGCAGCTCTGATTGATAAGGACGGCAAGCCGCGCTGGCAGCCGGACCGGCTTGAGGACGTCACGTCCGCCATGGTTGATGAAGTCTTTGCGCCGATGGGTGCTGATGAGCTCGACCTGCCGACACGTGAACAGATGCAAGCCGCGCGCGTGTAGCTTTCAACCCAGAATTGGTTGGACCAAGTGGCTGCAATTAGCAAATTCTTATCGAGTATTAATGAAACCTTCCGGAACACCCCCACTACTATTCTTTTACTATGTGTATTTAGGTAACTTTTAGCTTCATGCCTTATCCATCAGGGCAACCCGGAACAACCGGGAAGCGTCAAACAGGATGAGGCAGTTATGAGTATTGCGCTCGAAGTTGCGCGCCAAAGCGCGCCGGCTCAGGATCAATCGATCAGTTCAGAATACCTGCAGTCCCTGAGGCTTATTGAGCGGCTACACCGGCTGCTGCTCGATGTCATCAAGGACGAGTTTGATCGCAATGGCGGTGGCGACCTCAACAGCGTCCAGGCCCTGCTCCTTTACAATATCGGTGAGAGCGAACTGACGGCCGGCGAGCTAAAGACCCGCGGCTACTACCTGGGTTCGAATGTCTCCTACAACCTGAAGAAGCTCGTCGACATGGGCTACCTTCACTACAAGCGCTCGGAGACGGACCGCCGCAGCGTGCGCGTTAGCCTCACTGAGAAGGGCAAAGAGGCGTGCGACGTCGTGAAGAAGCTTTACCAGCGTCAGCTACGCTCAGTGCAAAGCGTAGGTGAAGTGACGCAAGAGGATTTCGGCCGGCTCAACAAGGCCCTCGTCAGGCTGGAGCGCTTCTGGTCCGATCAGATCCGCTATCGGCTGTAGTTGCCAGGGCGCAATCACGGGCGACGCGAAATGGGGCTGCAGCGAGCGCTGCGGCCCCTTCCTTGTGCCTGATTTGTGGCCCTTTGGCACCAGCAACACATGGAGGCTCCAAGGCGGCGTGTCTTTGCCTTTGCATCAGGGCCCGAATAACGAAATGCTTCCGCGGATTGCCCGGTGAGAGAATCGCAGGTACGTGATGCCGCCTGGGCAAGTGAGGGGGAGGTTTGCGCGGCCCACCTCGCCGCGCACTTGCCGTGAGACAAGCCGCGTCATCGAGTGCTAGGGCGTTGACACTCTAAAGGAAAATGGGGGTGGCGCTGTGAACTCACTTCCGGCAGGTCGTTGTTTTCGTGGAATGGGGCGCACAGCGGCTCTGCGCCTTGGGCTCACGGGGATTATTGTCGCCACCTCGATCCCGGCCGCTCAAGGAATTCAATTTGGGCCAACAGGTGGCGGTCCGGGAAACTACAGCACCTACGACCGAAGCTTCATCAAGGAATGGCAGGCGAACCCGCCAAAGGGCTTTCCAACTCTGTCCAAGGCGAACATTGCGCCAACGAAGACCGCCATCAAACGCTACAAAGCGATCGTCAACAGTGGCGGCTTCACTGCCGTGCCCAACGTCGAGCTGGAATCGGGCATTTCCGATCCGGCGGTGCTGGCGCTACGTGATCGGCTGCGCGCCTCCGGTGAGTTGACGGAAGAGACGAGCTACCCAGACTACTATGGCAGCGCCCTAGAGACGGCGGTCAAACGCTTTCAAGCGTCAAATGGGCTGGCACCGACTGGCATCGCCGACAAGCGCACTCTGGCCGCGCTCAATGTGCCGGCCAAGGTGCGCCTAAAGCAGCTCCAGATTAATCTCAAGCGATTGTCGGGGCTCTCGCGCAGCGCTGGCAAAAGGTACGTTCTGGTCAACATCCCCGCAGCGCAGATCGAAGTGGTTGAGCGCGATCGGGTGGTTTCCCGCCATTCTGGCGTCGTCGGCAAAATCGATCGCCAGACGCCCCTGTTACGCTCCACCATCACCGAGCTCAACTTTAATCCCATCTGGACATTGCCGCCGACGGTCATAAACAAGGACCTGATCCCAAAGGGGCGGCAAATGCAAGAACGCGGTCAAAGTGTGCTCGTCAAGTACGGGATCGACGCATACGATGGCAGCGGCCGCAAGCTCGCGCCTGAGAAAATCAATTGGGCCTCTTCCCAGCCGCACAGGCTGTCCTATCGGCAGAAGCCGGGGAAGGACAATCCGCTGGGGTTCTTGAAGATCAACTTCCCGAATTCACAGTCCGTGTACATGCATGACTCCCCGCGCGAGTCGCTGTTTGGCCGCAACTTCCGTGCGGCAAGCTCAGGCTGTGTGCGAGTGCAAAATATCGAGCAGCTCGCCGCCTGGCTGCTCAAGGGCCAGACCACTTGGAAGGATTACCACATTGAGCGCCTCAAGGAGTCGGGTCGGCGTAAGAACGTGCGGTTGCGGCGGCCGGTGCGGCTCTTTTTCGCGTATGTAACGGCTTGGGCCACCGAGGACGGGATTGTGCAATTCCGGCGGGACATTTACCTAAAAGATGGGGTCGGCGACGTTGCCGCCGCCTATTAGCTATTAGGATGTGCAGTTTCGGGTTGATCCGGGTCAAAGGTCCTTTAAAACGCCACCCTTAGGGTGCAACGTCGGTTGATTCCGCAGGGTCTTGTCATTGGCTGCGGATGCGCGTCGCTCATTTCGTCGCCGCGCGACAAAAATCAACCTTGCTCGCAGACCGGTGCGGGGCAATGCTGGAAGAAAAACCCGGTCGGGAGTGAAGTACGCTTGATGGACTATGCGCAAAAGTTCAAAGAGGCGCTGAAGGCCGTCCACCGTGAAGGGCGCTATCGTGTGTTCGCAGACCTGAAGCGCCGTCGCGGCGCGTTCCCACATGCGGAACACTTCCCGGGCGAAGGTTCGGCGCGTCCCATCACCGTTTGGTGCTCCAACGATTACCTTGGCATGGGGCAGCACCCCGCTGTCATAGCCGCCATGCATGAGGCGATCGACGCAGTAGGTGCGGGCTCTGGCGGCACGCGTAATATTTCGGGAACGACGCACTACCATGTGCAGCTCGAAGCCGAGCTTGCCGATCTGCATGGAAAGGACGCGGCACTTCTTTTCACTTCTGCCTACGTCGCCAACGACGCCACGCTCTCCACACTGGCGCAGCTCCTGCCGGGAGCAGTGATCTTCTCGGATGAGAAGAACCATGCCTCGATGATTGCTGGCATCCGCCATGGCCGCGGGCCCAAGCGCATCTGGCGCCACAACGACATCACGGATCTGGAAGCACAGCTTAAAGAGTTCGACCGCGATACACCGAAAATTATCGCATTTGAAAGCGTCTACTCGATGGACGGGCACATCGCACCCATCGCTGACATTTGCGATCTGGCCGAGAAGTACGGTGCGCTCACCTATCTCGATGAGGTGCACGCGGTCGGGCTCTATGGCCCGCGCGGCGGCGGCATCGCTGAGCGCGATGGGGCAATGGACCGTATCGATATCATCAACGGCACCCTTGCCAAGGGATTTGGCGTCATGGGCGGCTACATTGCTGCCAGTCGCGAGTGTTGCGATGCCATTCGCTCTTATGCGGCGGGCTTCATCTTTACGACGTCGCTGGCGCCGGCGATTGCGGCTGGTGCGTTAGCGAGCATCCGGCACCTGAAGCAGAGCGGTATGGAGCGCGCGCGGCTACAGGAGCGGTCAAGAACACTGAAGGGACGCTTGATCGCTGCCGGGCTTCCCGTTGTGAGTGGAGCCAGCCATATCGTGCCGGTGACGGTCGGCGACCCGGTCCACTGCAAGGCCGTGACTGACACCTTGCTCGATCGCTATGCGATCTACGTGCAGCCGATTAACTATCCAACGGTCCCGAGAGGGACGGAACGCATCCGCCTGACCCCATCTCCTGTGCATACCGATCAGCAGATGGATCACCTCGTCACCGCGTTGACCGAGCTTTGGGAAGCTTGCCCCGTTTCAAAAGGTCAGACGGTCAGGCTCGCGGCCGAATAAGGCATCAAACGGGGGTGGTGCGGCGGGCTGCGTCCGCATAGCCGAATTGCGGTTGCGACGACGTGCTACGGCTTCCAGGCCAGTCGTGTTCACCAAAGCAGTTGAGCCAAAGGCGACCCGATCATACTATGGTTTCATGTGGCCCGTGGCGGGGAAGCCAGACGCCCGTCCGCATGCCGAGTTTTGCGCGTGACAACAAGGAAACGTCCCGATGTCCATTTTAATGAAGGGCGAGCAGTCTGCCTCTAAGCTGGGCTTTTTCGCTGACTCGATTGCCGACAAGGATCCTGAAGTCGCTGATGCCATCAGTAAAGAGCTCGACCGCCAGCAGTATGAGATCGAGCTTATCGCGTCTGAGAACATTGTCTCGAAAGCGGTGCTCGAGGCGGCTGGCAGTGTGCTGACCAACAAATATGCCGAGGGCTACCCAGGGCGGCGTTACTACGGCGGCTGCCAGTTCGTCGATATCGCCGAGCAACTGGCGATCGATCGCGCGAAGAAATTGTTCGGATGCGAGTTTGCCAACGTGCAGCCCCACTCGGGCAGTCAGGCCAACCAGGGTGTTTTTATGGCGCTGGCTAAGCCTGGCGATACCATACTAGGACTGAGCCTCGCGGCCGGCGGGCATCTCACCCACGGTGCGCCGGTCAACCAATCCGGCAAGTGGTTCAAGCCCGTATCCTATATGGTGCGGCCCGATACGCATCTCATCGATCTCGATGAAGTGCGCAAGCTGGCCAACGAGCACAAGCCGCGCCTCATCATCGGCGGTGGTTCAGCCTACCCGCGTCAGTTCCCGTTCGCCGAATTCCGAGCGATTGCCGATGAGGTGGGTGCGATTTTGATGGTCGATATGGCGCACTTCGCTGGCCTTGTTGCCGGCGGCCTGCATCCCAGTCCCTTCCCGCATGCGCACGTCGTCACCACCACGACGCACAAGACACTGCGCGGGCCCCGCGGCGGCATGATCCTCACAAACGACCCGGACATCGCCAAGAAAGTCAACTCGGCCATCTTCCCTGGCATCCAGGGCGGCCCGTTGATGCACATCATTGCCGCCAAGGCGGTGGCCTTCGGCGAGGCTTTAAAGCCCGAGTTCAAGATTTACGCGAAGAACGTCATTGAGAACGCCAAGGCGATGGGCGAAGTGCTCGTGAATAGCGGGTTCGCGCTGGTCTCCGGCGGTACGGACACGCACTTGATCTTGCTCGATCTGCGCCCCAAGAAGCTCACCGGCAACATCTCCGAAAAGGCGCTGGAGCGCGCGCATATCACGTGCAACAAGAACGGCGTGCCCTTCGATCCCGAAAAGCCGATGGTGACATCGGGTATTCGCCTTGGGGCGCCCGCCGGGACGACGCGCGGTTTCGGCGTTACTGAGTTCCAGCAGATTGGGCGCATGATCGCTGAGGTTCTCGACGGCCTGGCCAAGAATGGTGCTGAGGCCAATGAGTCGGTGGAGAGCAAGGTCAAGGCTGAGGCCATAGATCTGTGTAAACGCTTTCCGATTTACGCCTAAAATGGCCAAAATCAGCGGATGCGCGAGGCGCCCTTGGGATATTCCCGGGCGCCTCGTTGCGTCTTTGCCGAGCCGGTGGCTAATAATTCAATTGTCGCGCTGCCGGTTCCCGGCGCGCGCGGCTTAAATGGAGAGGCTCTATGCGCTGCCCCTATTGTGCGGGCGAGAATACCCAGGTGAAGGACAGCCGTCCCACCGAGGAGAACGCCGCCATCCGCCGCCGCCGCATCTGCCCTGATTGCGGCGGCCGCTTCACTACGTTCGAACGCGTCCAACTGCGTGAACTCATTGTCGTCAAACGGTCGGGCCGCAGAATGCCATTCGATCGCGACAAGCTCATGCGCTCTGTGGACGTGGCGCTGCGCAAGCGGCCTATCGATCGTGAACGCGTTGAACGCATGGTCTCTGGTCTCGTGCGCCAGCTGGAAAGCTCGGGTGAAAGCGAGATCGCCTCCTCTACCATCGGTGGTCTCGTCATGGAGGCGCTGCGCAGCCTCGATCCCGTCGCTTACGTGCGCTTCGCATCCGTTTACCGGGATTTCCGCGAGGCGGCCGACTTCCAGGAGGTGCTGAGTGAAATCGCCAGCGACCCGGTCGCCGCGCGGGAGGCAGCGCGGATCGCGTTCGAGGGCCCCGGTGTCGAGACGGCGCCCTTGAAGAAACACTAAACTAGTATGGCTGCCGCGACGCGCTCTGGCTTCGATGCCCACATGATGGCCATTGCGCTTCGCCTTGCTGAACGGGGATTGGGCCAGACAGCACCCAACCCGTCTGTCGGCAGCGTGATTGCGGATGAGACCACGGGCACGATCATTGCGCGCGGCTGGACGGCGCCAGGTGGCCGTCCCCACGCGGAGGTCGAGGCTTTGAAGCGCGTGGGCCGCCAGGCTCGCGGTGCCACTCTCTATGTAACTCTGGAGCCCTGCTCGCATCACGGTGCGACGCCGCCGTGCGCCGAAGCCATCATTGACACGGGCATTGCGCGCGTCGTGTGCGCCATCGAGGACCCGGACCCGCGGGTTGCCGGGAGCGGGCTGGAGCGGCTGCGCCAGGCGGGTATCGCTATCGAACGTGGCTTGATGGCAAACGAAGCGCACTGGATAGGGGTTGGCCACATCCTGCGTGTGACCGAGCGCCGGCCGTTCGTTCAGGCGAAGCTGGCGCTCGCCCCGGACGGCTCCGTCCCGCGCGGCGCAAAAGGTCAGCCTACGTGGGCAACTAGTGAGCAATCGCGGGCGCTGGGTCATCTCATGCGCGCACGCGCCGACGCCATACTTGTCGGGCGCCAGACCGTCATGGATGACGATCCGCAGCTTAATTGCCGGCTGCCGGGGCTAGAGGATCGCTCGCCTATCCGGGTGGTGTTGGCGCGGCAGCTTGCAGGGCTCCAAGCGAGCCGGCTGGTACAAACCGCCAGCCGGCCTCCCGTTTGGATCATTTGCGGCAGCGAGCCAGAGGCGTCTGCGGCTGCTGTGCTTGAGCGCGCGGGCGCACGCGTTTTCCGTGTTCCTGAGATCGCCGGTGAGCTTTGGCTTCCTGGCGTCATGGAAGCGCTCGTTGCTGAAGGCATCACCCGTCTTCTGGTCGAGGGAGGTCCGCTGACCTGGGGCGCGTTCTCGCGTGCCGGCCTCATCGACGAGGTGGTGATGTTCCGCGGACGAATGCAGGGCGGTCGTGTGCTGCCCGATCCGACGGTTCTGCAAGCGCTTGGACAATTCATCGCAACGGATGGATTAGAGCTCCGCGATCATCGCATGCTGTTAAGCGACGATATGATGGTATTCCGCCGGCCATGGCGCAGTCTTGCGCGATGGTCTGGGCGCTCAGAGAAAGCATAGAGGTAGCAAGGAAGGGCCAAAGCTATGTTCACTGGTCTCATCTCCGATATCGGAGAGGTGGTTGCTCGCGAGGGGGGGCGCTTCACCATCCGCGCGCACTACCCGGCAAGCTCTCTGGAGGTCGGCGCCTCCATGGGCTGCGACGGCTGCTGCCTGACCATGACTACCGTGGAACCCGAAGGCCAGGGCAGTCTCTTCACCGTCGACACATCGAATGAGACGCGCTCCAAAACGACGATTGAAGAGTGGCAACCGGGCCAGCGTGTCAATTTAGAACGCTCGTTACAGGCC
>Ga0114925_10001337_pt1 | contig 12079 bp, 4 predicted proteins | sample SumtaG_2_FD_87287 | JGI IMG/M metagenome (GOLD analysis project Ga0114925, IMG submission 87287) | Deep subsurface microbial communities from Indian Ocean to uncover new lineages of life (NeLLi) - Sumatra_00607 metaG | ecosystem: Environmental > Aquatic > Marine > Oceanic > Sediment | place...
CGTTAACCGTGTCAAACTTTTTTAGTTTTCCTTTCGGGGTAAACAAGACCATGTTAGAGGTGGTGACTGTGTTAATAAGTTTCAAATTCTCCACTGTACATTTCATTCCGTTACGATGTTCTTTGATAACAAACTTTACCTCTTTTGGTGTTGAGTAGTTACTTAGTTTCTTAATAAATTTCTTTTCCAAAAGATCTTCCAAAAAACTCTTATATTTGTTTGTCCAAACTCCGATTGGTAGCTCAGTAATAGTTACTGTGTCGTTTTTCCTTTCCATCAAGCCAGACGTAGAAAATTTAGTTGGGGAAATACGTGTTATAGTCCCCTTAAATCCTCGATACCAAGGTGTCAGTTCGGGAAGATTTTGATTCTTAATCCATTTTTTACAAGACGATACAAGATCTAATGGATTATACAATGGTAGACTACATGACCAACCTGTCCCGATACCTGCTTGGCAACCGTTTACCAATATAGTTGGTATGATAGGAACGTAAAATCTAGGTTCGACCGGTTCACCGTCATCTGTATTTCTTGGAAGTAGGCTATCGTCACTCGGTATAAATAATTTTCTTGTTAGCATGTCTTCCTTGGTAAAAATATAACGACCAGCCGATGCATCTTTACCACCATCTAATCGTGACCCAAACTGACCATCTCTGTACAGATACGGTATGTTATTTTTACCCATAATATCAGTCGCTAAATTAATGATAGTATCGTAAAGACATTGCTCACCGTGATGATAACCTGTGTGCTCGGCGGTGAAACCGGCTAACTGATTAACTTTAAGTGTTTTCGACTTGTAGCTTAGTTTCTTTTTGAACACTGCATATAAAACTTTTCGTTGCGATTCCTTTAATCCGTCAAGCAAATGAGGAATACTTCGCCCGCAATCGTCTATGGAAAAGTGGATCATTCTCTCATTAATAAACTGGGAAAGATCCATCTGTACAATTGAACCGGTTTTTACATCTACATCAGCATCTGGGTCAAAGTCTGACAGCCATTTTTTACGATCATCGGATCTACTTGAACTAAATACCATTCGCATTGCTTCATCAGCCAAGTCATCATGGACATATTCAACCATACGTTCTCCAAATGTCTCCATGACTTCTTTGTTTGACGACGTTCCGAGACCCTTATGATATTTTTTACGAAGATTCTGTTTACCTGGTTGCTGTATAAATTGTTTAAATCTTTGTTCATTGTAAAATACATGAATCTTTTTACCTTCAAAAACTCTAACAATAGGTGTCTCCATAGATATGACATAAGGTTGATCTCGATGGAGTAAAGTTGGAAACAACGTGTGGATAAAGTTCATTAGCAAACCTTGAATATGTATCCCGTCTACATCGGCATCGCATAGTATGATTATTTTACCATAATTTAACTTTTTAAAGTTCTCGTCCTTAGTATAATCCACACCGAGACGTAATCCTATAGCGTTAATAGCATTTTTAATTTCTTTATTTGCTGCTATACTGGCAGTCTTAGCGTTTCTGACATTCAATAATTTACCACGTAAAGGAAATAATCCAAACCAATCACGCCCAGTCAAGCCAAAGACACCTTTTTCTATACCTTGAACGGCGTATGTTTTTGCTGATAGACCTTCCGTGAATATCAAACTACACTTGTAACTCTCGGAGCTCCCAGCCTTATTTGCCGGGTCATAACCATCTATTTTCTGAAAAGTCTTCTTTTTCTTCTCAACTTTTTTAAGAGCTAAATACTCCTTGCTCTGTATTATATCTTTAACCTTTGACACAAAAGACCATTTCATCAACGTGTCGATATTCTTTTTAGAAACTTTGACCTCGGGTGTAGGTGTTGTAAGATAAGTTTTAGATTGACTACTAAATTCCGGATTAGGTAAATCGCATTTGATAAAAATACTAAAAAAGCTCTTCAGTTCATTAAGAGAAATTTTAGGTTGATTTTTCTTGATGAACCGAGCAAGTAATGGTTTAAAAATACCATTAGACCAGCTTTCCACGTGAACTCCTCCATCCACGTTATGAACACCGTTTGTAAAAGCAAAATGTCTAAATGTAGAGCTTGGAGTAAGAACTACTATCGAATCCGATGTCTCTAGTTTAAGTGATTCACTACTGTCGGTGTATAGTTTGGAGTAGTCTTTCAAGCCACTAATTGGCAACTTAGTTTTATTCAAATAGACTGATACATTGCTACATCCGGCAATCATAGCGGTATCATATATGTAACGATAATACACAGACAACATATCATCAGTGTATCCTTTGATATTAAATCTTTTGAAATCTGGAATCCAAGTCACAGAAGTAGATGGGGGACCAGTCTTTCTTCGAGTAACAGTAGACTTTTTACAATCGCGCATGTTGTTAGTCCACTCCTGACGATAAACTAAGAAATGATCATCTTCCGGGACGCAAATTTCGATTTTAAACATCGTTGAAAAAGCGTTTGTTAACTTAGCACCGTAACCGTTTCTCCCAGAACCTGAACGCTGTTTTTGATCATCGTAGTTGTCTGACGTCAACAAAACTCCAAATATCAGTTCAGGAATGGCCTTTCCTGTTTCCACGTGTGTATCTAGTGGAATCCAACCACCATCATTGTATACAGTTGTCAACCCAGTATCTTGATCAATTGTAACTTTAATTTTAGACATAGGAACTTTTTCTTCCTCGCTTCTGTAAATATTATCTATAGCGTTTGAAACTATTTCAACAAAAATTCGTAACATCGCCGGAATATACTTGACACTGCACTTTTTAATAACTGGTGTGACACTTGTAATATCACCCACATGTGAATCATTGTAGGTCTGTTGTCTTCCTGAACCAACATAGGTGTCGGGACGATGGAGGATATGCTCTAATTGGCTTTTCATAGCCTTATATTGTCTTTTGTGGGGTGATGACATTTTTCTCTAATTTCAAAAACATATGTTTTGAAATCAATTTTTATTGTACATTTTGTGTATGCATAGTGGCAAATTTGTTGAGAATTTGTTGTAATTTTGGTGGAAACTTGGTAATATCAAATTTAATTCCCGTTTTTAGTTGCTTAGCCTCAAAAGGTAAATTTGTAGTCGGAATATTTTCGTTTATCCCATAAGCTTTAATTAATGCATAAACTAATTCTTGGGTATGGCGATCAAAGCTTTTGATTTTAGTAATCAATTCTTTTTTCTCGTCTACTGATAGTTCTTCCGGGGAATCAGACACGAGGTTAGCCATTGAAGCATAAAGTGGAAATTTGCTGGTCATTTTTTTATTGTTATTTGATTATAAAATCATTTTGCCGCAGTTCCGTATGCTAGGTCAAAATTATTATATCCCACCGCATTACGTGGTCCTGAATTTTTTGGTAGACCAATGGTATACCCAGGAATTTCTGGACCAGATTTTTTAGGGTTTCCTTGAATATTACTTTGCTGTTTAATATTTTTTGACACCTTCTGTGCAATCTCAATCACGAAGCGTTTTAGCTCTTGGAATTTATGAGGTCCGTCGTACCGCATAAAAGGTTTACCATCAATGTGTAATAAAATTAGTGGTACATATTTGATAGGTATTTTTGTTGTCTGGGACTTGTTAATTATACCTTTATTCTGACTAACATTTACCATGGCAAATGTACAACCGCCAACAGACGCTGGTAATTTTTTAAATATCGGAATTAATTGTTGACAATGTTGACATTTGGTAGAATAAAATAATACAAGGGAATATCCTGAAATTCCCGTGTTCAGAGTAGATCCTTTCGGTCCTTCTTTAACGTTGAAATCAGATTCATCTAAGGAAAATACACTCATTTTTAAAGATTTCTGTTTCTTAAAATTAATTTATACTTTTCTGTGTAAGAAGAAATATGCAAGCATTAGATGTATCAAATCCATATGATAAAACAGGAATGGGAGTTCTTAGCGTCCGGTATAAGAAGCCATTAGTAATTGAAAAAGAAACATGGCCGACAGTACTTAGTTATGTTTTAGCGCAAACATTATGCTCTGATACATACAGAACTATACTGCGCAATCATAAATCTGGATTTTCGATTTTTCGCGCTGAAAAGTTATCAGCGCCTAGAAATCCTCAATCCAAAAGCACCCACACTCTATCCCAACACCAAAAAACTCTTGATAAATTGATAGATCAATGGAGACAAATTAAAGATGAAGAAGACGATGAAAACGAAATAGCTAAAAAGGAAAGAGAAATATCCAGTGTCATTGATTCATTTGATCCAGAAATAAAAAAGAGATTCCTAGGCGAAGTTATAGATCCGTTAAAATTACAACTTGAGATGTTTAAAAAAGATATTCAAGAGGCTCGTGTAATAACTACACTTTTAACACAATGGGATGTTAGGAGCGGAGAACTGAAAAATAATCTTGCTGATTTTAGCAAGGCTGTTGATTTTTTACCAAGTCGTTTTACTACTGCTTCTGCCAAGGATATTTGGATGCCTCCTGGGGGAGTAATAGTTGATCTTGACGACTACATGAAGGCCAGAGAAGCTGTTAGAAAAGAGGCTCAGGACCAAGCTATTGCTCAGTCTAAATCAGCTAAAGGCCCAAAAAAAGTCCCCATAGAAATATACAGAGCTATCATGGAACAAATGATGCAAGACCCACAATTACTTAGCAAAGCGCTAAAAAATCAGGGGGTTAAAGGTTTTATATTTCCATCTTTGGAAGATAACGATGTGAGAGACAATTTGATTCAGAATCTAAACGAATTAGTAACAAAGTTGGAAGACGCTATTATTCCTCTTGAAGATTATATTAATTTAACAACGAGACTCGGTCGTGTAGCAAAAAAGAAAATTTCTTCCGATGAATTATTTGAATTATGGCAAGACCTCAGCGTTGACGAAAAAAGAGGTTATTTTCGCCCAATTATGCCAGTATTCCAAGATTTACTTTTTAGGTGTCGTCTTGAGCGTACAAATGTATTTCTTAACCAAGTCTATGAAGTTGTATTACGAGACCCAATATATTCGGAGTTTCTGATGTCTACTTCCGAAAACGATAACCCTCGAAATCTTATTTATATTGATCCTTTCGATCAAACTGCTCCTTTACTTGGAGTGGGAGTTGTCAGAGAAAGGTTTATCGGTAGTAACAATGTCGGAAAAGTGCTAGAACAACAACGAAGTACGCTAAAAAGATTAAAAAGAGATAAGGAAAAAGATGAATTGCTAAAAGAAACGAAACAAAAAAGAAGAGAGTTTTACATAGCTTATTCACAGCTTAGAAGGTTACTAAGATCCCGAGACATACCTGAATTTGTTGATAAAACAATACCAGAGATATTAAGAACCCTAACGACACATATTGTTGTTAATACCCCTAAACGTAGCTATATCTTATATGATGTAAATTTGCCTGACGAAATCGGAGAAGATATACCTGATGAGATAAGAGTAGCAATTGCACGAAGTGGACTTGATATTGATCTCAATGACCCCGATACATCATGGATGCAACCCCCTGACAAAAAATTTCCCGATTATCCCGAATCATTAATTTCTTATTCTTTCGATCAAAACAGAGATTTCATAAATGATTATTTTGTGTATGAGCAAAAGCAACCAGGTAACTTGGCCAATTTTTTGAGACATCAGTATTTGGAAGATCTATATGATAGACAAGTATACTTGGAAAAAGTCGCATATCTGAGGGGTTTTTTAACATATTTGTTTCTAGCGGATCCACAAAGCCGAATAGAAAAAGATAAAATAGCAGTTGTAGTGGACCATGAGATGGCGAATATGCATTCCATTCTTAAAATAGCGACCGAGATTGATAACATTGTACAACTCGATGAAGAAGAAGTCGAGAGCGGATTCAAAGACCTTTTTGATAGAGCCTATCCAGGTCTAGATATCCCTCTTACTATTACTGACGGTGATGATGAAATAGGCATATCGACTTTTTTGGAAAATTTCGTAGATGATCAGAGAAAACGCGGTGAGCTACCTGAACGGGTGAGTACAGCTACGAAAAACAAGGCGAAAGCATGGCAGATGAAAAAACATCTGGCCAAAACCAAAGATGTCGTGAGAAAACTACCTAAAAACACTGATTTACAAGATTTAAATTTAAAGGATAGATTAATAGCAGCAACTCTAAGTAGTGGTGATACAACTGATGTTTTACCTTATACACCTGATCCCATGGTTAATACGGAAGAAATAGTAGCACCGTTATCCAAAGAAATTACTCCGGTGCCGGGATTTGGGGACATAATATTCTCTAGTGATTCTAGACAGGGTGGTATTACAGATTTTCCGCTTTCTCCAACGGAAAATTTACAGAGACCTGTTATTATAAATTACTTTTTATTTCCAACCCCTCTTCATGCAGTTTGTTTTCTTTGGTTATCGAAAGAAACTGGTTTAAATCAAGACGAAGCATTTTTAAGATTACTTAAACCTGAATGGATTGCTACAGTGAACGATATGGGACTTTTTCCTAATAGGGAAGAAGATAAACGCGCTATGTATCCTATCGATAGATTTATAGAACCATTGGCAAGACGGGACAATAGATTAGCTGAAATATTGTCTGGAATCATCCTAGAAAATGTTCCCGCGCAAGATGTATCTATACCTATTGTTTTACATCATTTATTTTATTTGAAGGCATCAGATGCTTTCCTACCGTGGCAGGATTGCTGGCTAGTAACGATGCACGAACTTAACCAACGATTAATAAGTATCATGAAAACCTCGTTGGAAAAAGCTCACAGTGTTAAATTTGACGATGCCGAAATAGTAAAAAAATTATTATTAACGGGTGAATCTCATCTAGTTAACTTTGATAGACGTGATAGCATATTAGGCGCACGCCGTGAAAAGGGCGGTTCTCTAATCGGATTAAATTTAGTCGGTGATGATCTAATGAGACTCAGACAAAAATTATTATCCGAAACTGATATCAAACCTATAAGTTTTTCCGAAGAAGAATTATTAAAAATGGTGGAAATATTGTCTACTCGGATGATGACATTCAAGAATCTTATTTCTGCTATCTATAAAAGTTTACTTTTTACAGGGACAGAGACGGAAACATATATATTAAGTATAAAACTGGCTCGGGGTATAGTCAGTTTATATCAAATGCATTGCGGTCATGGTTTACAACCACCATTTTCTTTGACAAATAGATTGCAACCCGTAGCTAAAAGTTTTGAAGATCTGATACCTAAAACTCAAACAAATAATTTGTCACATCAAACTTCAAATCTGATTTGGAGTTTTGTAAAGGTGATATTTGCATGTACACATGAAGGTAAAACAATGGATTGGGAAAAAGTAAATAATGTATCTGATTCATGTAAAAAGCGAGCGGAAAAACTTATAGCAATTTTTATGGACTGTTTAATTAGAAAATTTGGCGCGCGTAAATATTTATCTAAAATACCAGATTTGGTTAAAGCTATAGTGGATGACAACGTTGGTAGAACAGCCTATATAGGCTCGATTAATTTTAAGGAAATGCCCGAACATCAATTAAGAGATATTGTTGAGGGAAAATTAGATTATCGTGAATTTCACATGATACCTCCTACACCAGAAGTTGTAGATTGTGATAAATAATTTTTAATCAATCATGATTAAAAAAATAAATATAGAAGAAATGGACGATATACCAAGAACAACATTATGTTTGCCTTATGATGGTGTGAATGTGTTTGATCCTAGTCAGCTAATAACAGTCTACAAAGCAAAAATACCTGAATACATAATCGAAAATATAAGAGATAGTTGTGAGGATCAGGAAGGACGCTCGGTGACTTTTTTATTTTTAGAAGACATATTATCTAATACAGATTATGATTTGTATAATCATAATTTGGTTAATAAGTTATTTCCAACTGTAAACGACAACTATTTACTTCCGCTTTGGAAGCTAAAAAATCCACTTGGCGGTCCGAAGACGGATGCAATATTTACCCCCAGATCATATACGAGTGATTCGATTTGGGAAAAATCTAAGAAAGATTTTTTCAAGATTGCGGCATATCCATATGATAATATTAAAATTCTGGAAAAATCCGTTGAACTCACATATGAAAAAACAGACGGTAAAATGATCGAAGGTTTGAATTTTTTTAATTCGCTTGATACGAATAGTAAGATCCCATTCATTCATCATCCTAGATTTTCTAAAAGAAAATCTGACTTTTATGTACCCAAAAAATGGTTATCCGAACTTGGATTTTACGCGTATGTCAATGAAGAAGAGGTAAATTTTTTATCACCATTGGTTCAAATTTTCTCAGGTGAAGGAGTTCAATCATTATTGCTGACTATAGATCTTGATGCGAATTTGGAGAATTGGCTTGATTTACCAAATGATGTAATTCAAAAGTTTCTTATTTCTAAAAATGTAACTGCCAAGGGGAGAGAATATTTTATGTCGCAACTAGTTGCGTGGAAAATTTATGTTTCGGGTTTTAAAAAGATTAACCTCGTAATAGATGGCTCAAAATTAAATGTGACCGTTAACTCTGAAACCGGTGATATAGACTCTAAAAATATAAGTGATTGGATTGGTAACGAGTTTGTAGAAAAAGTTAGAAATACATCGCACCTAGAAGTATCTTTTGAGTATCCCCATATAGCCCTGGATTCAAATATATTTGCACAAATTGTGGCTAATACACCTATTTTATGCACTTTGTTACTTATTCGAGAAGATAGAAAAACAACCCATTTTATACGCTACGCACCCGACAAATTCAAGGGAACATTAAGGGTATGGGCACATATTCAAAAATCTATTGTTAAAGCGACAATAGAACAACAGGGGAGAAGTAAAGCGAGATCACAGCCCTCATTAAAAGTCACCTTAACCGCGCCCAACATGGTAGCTGTAAAAGAATTTGCTCAATTGTTTGGAATCGCCATTACTATTTATCAACAGGAGGTGAATAAGGAATATATCGAAATTAAACGTTATATTAAAGATTATCCTGCGCCACCCAAGATCGAAACCAAACCCTGTAATATGATTGAATGTGGACCTAAATCATGTCCTAAAGGTTGCGGTGAATGTAATCCTGTTTCAAATAGATGCAGTCCTAGTATTACAAGCACTGATTGGTGGGTTGAAAATTATAGTAGAGCATGTCAGCAAAAAGTTAGAGTGCCTTGGTTAGTTGATCCCAATACAGTTGACGAATTGAGGCGAAGAGGGTATTTAGTGAAAGAATTTCCAAAAAATAGCGGTCAATTTTTGACATGTAAAAAATCTAAAGGCACATATGACTGGCTATATTTAAGTACTAGTACTTTGTCTAATTCAGATGAATTTCCTTACATTCCTTGTTGTGGTAAAGAGGATAAGGCTAGATTGAATCCGTCATCTGAATATAATAAATATTTTAACAATCTAGAAAATCTAAATTTGTCTAATGGGGTAAGGCTTGAATTAATCGTAAAAGGTAATTTGAACGGCCCCGTTGTCAAGAAATTTGAAGACTTTGCCAGAGATAAAAAATTACAAATTATCGGTGTCGATGAAGATTCTGGAAAGATGCTACTTCATAATTTTGTGGTAAACCCCGTGTCGATTTCGAAACCAATTGGTGCATTGTTGTTTACCAAGAAACAAAAAGATGACCAAATACATATCTTTTTAGAACCCGGGCATTTAGAGGCTGAGAAAAGATTTTATAATTCTAAAAATACGGATGAAGATATTCCGTATGATGCTGGTATTGGTACAGGTATTAAAAAATTCCCGGAGATATCAAACGTTAAAATGGTTACAAGCCGAGTAAAATTAAATGATGACCTAAAACACCAAAAAAGAGCACTGGTTGGAAGACGGGGTGCATTACCAGATGATTTGAACAGATTTCTGGGCTTGGCGACATTAAAATTTTCATCGGAAGATATAAAATGGAAAAGATACGGTACAACATCTCAACCTTACGCTAGTTTTTTACATTCACTTTACGCGTGGAGCGAAAATAAACGAATATCATTAGAAAGTGACTTAATGGTCAAAACAAAATTCCGAGACTCTTTGACATCGGAAGAAATATACTCGTTATGCGCGCAATCTATGAGTGATTTTTCGCTAGATGAGATTCTAGAAAAATTGAATCCTAATAAAACAACATACATAGATCCCAGGCAATTTCATGCAATGGCAGAGGTTGTTTTTCAAACAAATATCGTATTATTTTATCGAAGTCGGGGTAGTGCAGAGACTAGTATGGTGTTACCATACTCAAAACAGGGCTACATTAAATCTGGGAAAAAATATGACCAAACAGTTTTAATCTATCAGCATTTCGGAACCGAAGTGGAAAAACATATTCCGGTGCCTCATTGTGAACTTGTAGAAACAATTAATGGTTCGTCTACCGATATAAGAGATCCTAATATATTTGATTATATCCACAACGCTTGGTTAAATTCACAAAATATATTTACCGAAGAGACTGAAGAGAATACTATATCTATACCTAAAGTGTTTTTTGGTAATAATGTAACACAACAAATTGGGCCAATAGGAAAAGGAACTGGGTTCTACATAGAAGATGATGGGCGTACTATGTTGTTATCAACAGAAAATTTACCGCCCTTGAAAATTTCAGCGGCAATAGATTCAACTATTGTAAACACCGATGATTACGTTAATACCTATGTATCAAAAAAATTAAACGCGGTGTTACTCAACCAGGAGTCCAGTAAATCATACCTTTTGTCTAATTGGCAATTAGAGAGTTTTAAATTTTCTACGGTAGTTTTCCTTGATAAATTTTCACTGCAAAATATATTTAAGGGAAATGAATATTTGGCCAAATGCTTAAAAGGGTATTTTATGTATTCGTTATCAATGTACCTACTTGAAAAGGGTATAGATAAGGAGGTTATCAGTAAAAGACTTGGTAATCTGGATATCAATCGTACGTATACACTTGACTGTATTTATCGTAAATTAATAGACGGTTTTATCAGAGATACACTTGTTAGAGAAAGAAAACCCAGAGAGACTATTACCGCTATTCTAGTAACCCCTTCTTATCCTCCACCTAGTCAAATTTATGACAAAGGTAAACTATACATTAACAGTGAAGTTTTTATGGCAAATGGTGAATTCGATATGATTGTTAAGCGATTAAAACTGGCTGCTTTACTTTCCATGCAACATGATTTGAAATTTGTCACTAGGATTTATGAATTATCAGCAATTCCTGGTTTTTTCCAACAGTTATCCGACTTCGAAGTTAAAAGCGGCGAAGTAATTACACGAGACAGATATGTTTATCCGTTTGACTTACCCAGTATTTCAAGATGGTTAAGCAAAGAAAATATTCTTACTTCACATGGTGCTCGTCTTGGACAAACAGTTTATGAAACACCGTTGTTAGACAGGGGTAAGAATTATTTATTTAGAAACAATCAACTAACGGATGGAGAAATATATAGGGGTATAACGCATGAACAAACCCCTGAAAATTTCCAAAAGATCAAAAGTTGGTTTGCTGATTTCGGTGTCAAAGATTTAGAAGACATTGGCGTGGTAGAAATCACAGATGAAATCGTGTCCATTCCGTCCATAAAAAGTTCTATGTTAATTATGTATCAGCATAACACTATAAAATTATACATAGCAATAACTCGTATATAAAATGAATTTCTATTTTCTATTGTAGATAGAAAATGGACCAAACTCTAATAGATGAAATAATTACGACTGCTCAAGAAATGGCAGATAATAATGACGAAAAAGGTCTCAGAGGAGTTCTAGCATGTTTTGATAGATTGTATTATCAACCTACTATAGACGAGGGAGTACCCGACGCTATTTACGATCAGGTTGTAGAAATTTATGACGAAAAATTTGGTAAAAAGAAAACTTATCACCAAAAGAAGGGCGTGGGGGCTAAAGGTCAAGACACCGCAGACACTAGAAAGGATGTAAAGCTCCCATATTACATGGGGACTGTAAATAAATTTTCAGCAATGATGGTAGACGCGACCAAAGGTTTATCAAAATGGCGAAACAAACCAGTAAATTACGAGAAAAAGTTTAAAGCCTGGAAAAAGAAATATC
>Ga0114925_10001338_pt1 | contig 12079 bp, 7 predicted proteins | sample SumtaG_2_FD_87287 | JGI IMG/M metagenome (GOLD analysis project Ga0114925, IMG submission 87287) | Deep subsurface microbial communities from Indian Ocean to uncover new lineages of life (NeLLi) - Sumatra_00607 metaG | ecosystem: Environmental > Aquatic > Marine > Oceanic > Sediment | place...
AGAGGGATCCAGCTTATTTGTGGGTAATAAAAAAGAATAAATCCAGAGTTATCAAGCAAATAAATCGAAAAGGGGTTATTTTATAAAAAAATAACAGAATTATACTTCGGAAGGTAAGTTTACCATTATTCATGACACATGAAAGCAAAAAAGCAAAGGTAAAAATCTCGATAACCTTGGAAATGTTATTTTTTACTAGGAGAGAGAAAAACCTGTGGATGACGCGCTTTGATCCGTAGTTTGTTGAATCTTTTCTGTTTTAGTAAATATTCCACCTGTAAAAAGATTTCTCGTTGAAGCACCAGATAATTTTCTTCAGATACAGGTGAGGTGCCATGAGCCAAGATAGAATGGTTTCGGATTGCCATCAAGATTTTTCCATCTACTGGGTTTTTCTTTAACAATTTCTTATAACTCTCAACGAATGGATGATCCATTGTCCATTTAATTAGCCACATCTGTTGTTGTAAACCAATTTGTTTTGATAATGGGATCTTAAATCGGTTTTCAAACGCTTGTTGTAATTCTGTTAAGGAAGATTTGTTTGTATTTGCTAATAATTTTTCAAAATCTCCATTTTTCAGATTTAGGCCGTTTTGATTTAGCAATAAGGTAGAAGCTGCTTCAAGTGATCGATATAATCGGGCTACGGCGTCATCATAACGCTTTAAGACAGCTCGACGTTCTGCATTAGCCAGAAAATCAATTAATCGATATTCATCAATCATATTCTGTTCACCCAGCCTCCAATGTGTTTCGATCCCCTGTAAGAATTCAATATTATTTGTGATTTGTTGAGTATCAAAAAGTAACTGATAATCCTGGCTATTGATTTTTGTTTGAATAGTGATGAGTTCTTCTGATAAAGTTAAATTTTCGTGGGGTATACTATGCTTAAATTGATCCCATTTCAGATAGACATCTGACAATTCTTCTAATAAAGTGATTAAGTAACTTTGTTTAGGATCAATGACCTTTTTTCGCAGTTCAATTGCTATTTGTCTTGCAGAGGCATACGCGTGGTTATTAAATAATCTTTCAAATAATATAAGATCTAGATCACCATAAATTTCATAGGGGTTTTCAATCGATTTTAGCTGTTCTGAAAACGGTAATATTATTCCCTTATCCTCATACCCCCATAAATACATCATGGGAAGACCATAATAGAATGATATAGAACTTAATGCTGCAACCATAGCTTTTCTTCCACCTGTGGGATCTGAAATCGTTGTTCCAGCACATAAAAAAGGAATCACATGGTTTTTTACTTTTCGGTAAATATTCCCGGCATCTACTTCATCAATCAGTATCTTTTGAAAATTGATTTTCCTTTTCTTCAATATCGGATCTTGTACAACATTTTCAGCATGTGGTTCTGATCCTAGAGTGTGAAGTAAAAAGCACTTTTGTGGTTTGGAGATAAGAATGGTTAGAATTACTGGTGCTTCCCGTAAACCTACTGTTTGGATCAGATTAGTACATTGAATCTGATTGTCTTGAAATTTTCCTATATATTGTTTTTCCAAGTCAAATAATTCTTCAGAGATTGCTCTTTTAACATCAACTTTATCTGTTGAGAGAAATTCCTGCAGTTTCTGCATTATTTGTTTTTGATGGCGGGGAGCATACTCCTCTAAGCGTGTTTGTATTTTTGATAGAACCAGATTTTCCGTCACCGAACAATCCTCCAAAAAAAGACTTGATTAACGAAATCAAAGTCTTATATCTTCAGGTGAAGACGAATCATATTTTAATCGAAGACTAAATTTATAAGTATAAGAAGTCATTCAATCTACAGAGAACCACCTTTTTATTTGGGGATTGTTCTTTGCGAATATTACATACAGTAGATGTTTATTTGCAGGTAAAAAAGCCTAAAACATTCGAATTGAATCAGAGACTTTCCACAGATTTTGCAGGATTGAACCTTTTTAATAATTCCACCACACTCTTGTTAACATATTACAACGTCTTTACAACAATATTACAATGATCTCTTTTATAAAAGTTCAACCTCCTAAAAAAATATGTTTTGTTTTTAAATGACTAAATATTAAGGAACGATCTTAACATCATTAATTTCAAGAGTAGTCACTTAAAGAGGTTTTAAATTGGTAAAAACAAATACTTTAACTAAAGAGGAAGATGAAATAGCTCGTAAACGAACATTAAAACGTTTAAATCAAATTATGCCTCGAAGAAAGCTAGTAAGTGGTCAAGAGAATATTGGAAGAGGCCCAAAATATCAGGAACTATTGAAGGAAGAAAGAGAAAAAATCAAGATAGAAAAAAATATGAAAAAAGGTTAAAATCGTTAAAACGGTGGATCTAGGAGATAAACGTATCATTAAAAGAAGTTTTTCAGTATTTTTTTGAAATACGGCGGTGGAGACAGTGTTTGTATAATTCGACCTGTTCATGAGTATTTTGTACGTACGCCTCTGCTTCAAGTGATTCGATACGACAATACGCCTCCCAGTCTCTTCTAGCCAACTTTTTCACTTTCTTGGTTCTGGGTTGGTTCCGATACGTTTCCAAAAGACGTTCGATAAAGCGTTGACGATCTGTTTGGAGTCCTTGTTTCCAACCAGCGCTGATCCCATCTTGATAATCATTTATCATTGTTTTTATCAGCTTTTTCACAGGTTTCTTCTTTCTTACATTCCGTGTTTCATGCACTAGATCCCGAGTGAATGTGGCTTTTGGTAACTCTTGAGCTACTGCTCCAGGATAACTTGGGCATCCATCACCTATCACTTTGGTTGGTTTATGATGAAGAATATTCTTAAGATTAGCTTCTACAATAACACGATTTGTTTGAGCCCCGTAAGATATTCCTATGTGGAGAAACGCTCCATATTTTGATTCCATCACCCCAGTAGCAAAAACAGGTGTATGTTTCCCCTTTGTTTTACCATCCCGTAGAGCTGTAAATACCTCGTCAATCTGGATTTCTTCTACCACCACCTGCGATAGGGCCTCTCGATTCAACTGATACGCTAGAGTACCAAGCTTGTTCTTCCAATTCTGGATTGTACTAGTTGCTGGCGTGATTCCAAAAGTACTTGCCAATAATCCCCGTGTATCCATTAGGGAACAACCACAGGTATGAATAGCTGCGGCTATTAGAACAAGTCCGCGGTCATACCATCCGTTTAGTAAAGTTAAATCTGCTCGCGTCTCTTGTCGATATCCACATTCTGGGCAACGGTAATTTTTCACCTTAACTACGATTATAACGTTTCCTGTTGTGATTATTACCTTTTCTTCTATTCGATAAAGGGTCAATGGTTGTACTAGTATTCTTGTGGAACAGTATGGGCATTCGCCTTCTCCTACCTCCAGTTGAAGCTGGTTATTTATCTGGTGGAGCTGGTTGAGAAGCGGATCTAAGAGTTGACGGTTGTACTTCGACCTCTGATAAAGATCCTGGATAATAGGTGGAAACCAAGTTAATAAAACTAGATTTTGTCCTTCCACCATAACACTTTTAGGGGGATACTCTTCTTCGCTGCTTGTTGCTTTTGTATTGGACATTGCTGCTCGCTATGACCTCTACAATCGCAACAATATTTTTTGTCGGAAGATCCACATATTATCCCCTCTCTCAAAACAAGTCATTTCGTGCCTTCCCGCTCTAGCGAATACAGCCCAGAATTTTTGAAGAACAGATAATAATAAGATTTAACCAATGAATTATGAATAACAATAGTATAATGAACTTGAGGGATACTAATGAAATTAAATGAGTTCCTCCATTTATCAACAGAACAAACAAAGAACAAAAAAATGCATTGTGCAATCGGACCAAAAGGAAGAGAAAGAGAAATCCCCCTAATCGCTTGATATCGTGTATTTATAGAAAAAATGGCATCAATCACTCAGAGAGGTTTGATCCAAGGGAAGAGAACGAATAGAAAAATCAACAATTTTACTTACTTCCCGTTGCTGCATGATAACTTTCCCCTCCTTAAACGAATGTTATTTCAAATAAGTAAATTTCGGAAGTATCTAGCAGATTTTGAATTCCAATTTAGGATAATCAGGATCAAGAATTAATGTGTACGATCTCGGAGGAGCCTCAACAGGAGAATTATCAAGTTTTAAAAACTGCTCATAAGAATAATGCTTCTTTAAAGGAAGAATTCTTGTCATCAAGATCCAATAACCTTTATGCCTAGCTAGAATTAAAATATTCTTGACGCCATTCAGGAACAAATACGTGATATAACTCAGGATCTTCGATCTCTGGAAACGCACGAATGAAAGTGGCCTTGAACCAATGATCAATCATTCCAGAGACAGTATTATAAAAATACCCACAGTTAACATCTTTATGTTGAAATTTAACTGAAGGATGGCTCGCAGTAGAACCCATTTCCCAAAAAACTCCACCATGCCTTGCAAGATGCATAGCATGAGCAAAAATATTTCCAAAAACATCTTCCATAAGTGGATTTGCTGCTAATAAGATCGCTTTCTTGGTCATTTTTTAACCCCTTCAAATAATTCTGACTAGGAAGAGAAGCTACTGCTTCTCCGCTTCTTTTTGTCGATAAATAAATCTCTCGAGTGATGTTAAAATCACAATTGCAATTAACGAAAGTACAGGAGTTAAAGGCGTAGATAATGAAGCTGTAGGGAGAAAGATCATTTGACAGTAAGTCAAGTCATTTAAAATTATTTCTATCAAAGTCCTTCACATTAATAATTTTTCACTAAAACAATCATTCATCAAATAAAACATCTTGCCAAAATGTGTTATAGGAATACCATAATTTAGGATATAAGAGCTGGAATAATCTATTAACTAGTCTTTGTGGCACTTCACCCTCTTCATTACTGAACCAATTAAGTAGCTCTTCTAGGACCGCTCTTGGAAGAAAATTTAGAGGAAAACTATCTAGTAGTAAGTAAAAATCTTTTACAATAATCTCAAAATGCTTCTGAATCAAAATTGGTATTAATTTTTCCCATAATTTTGTCACTTCATTTTCAGAAAACCACTGCATCTCCTGAAACTCTTCTTCTGGAATTTGAATCAATAATTGTAGATAAAGTAACAAATCTGTTGTAATTGGGAGAGTTTGAAGTTGTTTAACAACCCATATTTTGTCATGGACATCCCCTATTTGTAATAAACGATGGTAACATTCTTTTTTGTCAAATAGCGGTAAATGCTGATGGTATATTTTCAAAAAAACTGCTTCAGATTTTGAAAACTTAGAAAAATCTATTTCTTTGAGATTTATGGAATCATATCCTAATGATAATCTTATGATTTTTCCCAATGTATATAATGCTTCATGTTGATGAGATACCAAAGTAGAACTTAATTCATCAATCTCAGAAGCGGCCCAGATTATTTGAGACCCTATTGACCTATAGAAATCGTCAACCAGAGGATAACTCATCGGCATACCATTTTTGGCTAAGTAAAATGCATTAATTTCATTGGATAAAAGCAATGTTCTATAAAAGAAATAAAATACGAAATTTGGGACAATTTCTTCAAACAGATTATTATTTAGAGCCGAAATATTTAATGAGGCTAGCTGTTTCCACATCATTTTATAAGATTTAGGAAAAGCAATTATCCAAGGGACCATTATTGGTAAGCTTTGTATGATTTCTTTTAAAGATAGATTTTCTAAGTAATTAGCTAAACCACAGTCTAATTCTATATTTCTTTCTCCTCCACAGACCCACAGATAAGCTTGAAGTGAGTGAATATCAAATTCATTATCCTGAATATAATTCAATTTCTCTCTTTCTGTTGTAGATCCTAATAATACAACTTTCGCCATACCTTTAATTAAAGAATTTGAATGTGTTTCTAATTGATTCAGTGTTTCTACGAAAATAGGTGAAAATTGAACTTCTTGCTTATCAAACAAATCAGATGAAAAAATTAGAATTTCTTCAAAATAGAATAATGTTGTAAGAACAATTGAATCATCCGAATCCAATAGATCGTTGAGTAGTAGCTGCTCGTTATGTCGTTTCCCAAAACTATATACTTCTTTTGATGATTTTTTTAATGGAATTCGCCAAATCTTTAGTTTTGACCTATAAGACAATGGCTTTGAGGAGAAATCCTTCCAATCCTGAATGATAGGTTCTTGTTTAAAAATTATTGGTGCTAAAAAGGTTGTAAAATGAATCGTGTGATAGAATCCTTTGGCATCTAATAGGTTTTCATTATTTATTAATCCAAAATTAACTTCTTCTTTTCTTTTTCTTCTTTTAATGTTAAAATCTATAAGGCCTACAAGGCCTTTTTGATCAAGTACATCTAATCGTTGATAGACGGGACGACTCATTTTTGAATCTATACAAATCTTTGCTTTTTGCATTACCCGTTTAACATTAATACCTAAATCTTCTGCTATCATTCTTAATGAGATAGCCCGAATATTAGTTGATGAATGTTGACTCATAACTTCTAAAAATTTTTTTCTTTCATTAAAAGGTAAAAAGTCGCAACAAGCTGCACCAATTGTTATAAAATTTCGATTTTTGTCATTCACAGCCAGGTCGAAGAAAAAAGTTATAAATTCAGACATTTTTCCTTTTCTTACTAATTCACGATTAAATTGTATTAGATAGTGAAAAAGCACACTTCCACTATTTTCCTTTTCTAAAGATATTAGATCATTCAACCATTCAAGAGTTAGCCATATCGGATTTCGTACTACCCAATCTAACAATTGAATTGGGGATTTTTTCAATTTTATAAACCCTTTAATGGCTGTAGATATGATTTCATCACTATTTTTAGTTTCACCTGCAAGGATATACATTAGATCATCTAGAAATTCAGGATCTATTGATAATATACTGTATAACTTGTCTTCTTGGATGTCTTTACCCTTAGATATATCTTTAAAAATTTTATTTTTTTCAATAAAAAGTTTCAACTCCTTAGATGCCGTCAAAAGATATTTTTTTGAAAACGATAACACTACCTTACTATTAAAAGGTAATACTTGGAGTGTTTTGATTGCAGTAGCTTCATCAATAGGCTCTTCTATAAACAATGCTATTTTTTGTAATATAATATCAAAATCTTTTCCTTTAGAGAAATTCCTTGTCATATGAATTAGTTGAGATAAAGGTTTATTTTTACAAAACCATGATAATAAGAAACTCCATTCAGGTTTTGTAAAGTCAAAATAATGCATTTTAATTAAGATTTCTAAGTCTTTCTCTTTCAGGAGGTCAGAAAGTTCGCTTTCTAAAGAATAAAGTAAATCTCTTACGTTGGAGTTAGATGATCTCAAGGCTAATTTTCTAATCTCAGGATCTCTACTCTTGAGCCAGGATTTTAAATTATTTTTAGTAAGTAATTCATCATGAGAATTTAGTAAACTCGCAGCTAGATACTGTACATCATGTTCTTCGTCTTCTATTAATCTATCAATAATTTCTTGTGCAGTTTTATTATTTTTTAAAATTGGAGAAAACATCTCTAAACAGTTGGCACGAATACTTGGATCTTTACTATTCGACCAGGATAAATAAAGTTCTTCAACCTTTTTTGTATCTTCTACTTTATCTAACAAGAACATCAAATAAAAAGAGCATGGGGTTTTTTGAATTTCGTATTTTACGTATTCAATAATCACTTCTTGCCATTTTCCTGACGTTGATCTTCGACTGATTAGATTATTAAATCGATTCACATATTTGTGTTGTTCTAACACTTCTATTGAACTCAAAAGTTCCAAATTTCTATCTATTACTGCATCAGTCAAGTTTGTTTCAAGAATTGTCGATTCAATTAAGTGAAAACTGTTTTTACTATGAGATAATCGTTCTGGGATTCTAGCTAGCATTCCTCTAATCATATGCTTGCTATCTATCCAGGATCTCCATCCTTCATACGGAGATTCTCTGTCATATTTTTCAAAGACATCACCAAGGAACGTGTCGATGTTATTATGCCATGGGATCAGCTTAGGTTGCAATCCACAAATTTCTAGAAGATAACTTGAAAGAAAAGGATCACGTAGTTTATCCCCTTGATATGGTTTGGTGTCATCGGTGTGAAAATCCCACCCATCTTCGCCTGTGATTTGATATATTCGTTTAATAATCTCATTTTCTTTATACTTACGTCTTATTGCTTCTGAAATAGCTAGTTCAATAATCACTTCTTTGTTTGGTTGGCATAAAATTCCATTTCTACGATCAAAGACCGTATCGGTTATTTCGTTCCAATGTCTACAGATGTACCTTGCTGCTAAATACTCTGCTAGTCTATGGTGTACAAATTCAAAAATGGGTTCTGTATATTCGTAGTTTGATGTTATGAGCCAGCCTACTTTTTTTAATGCAGAAAAAATGGGAAGAGAAACCTTGACTGTGTCCTGTATAAAATAATGTGTTAAAGGTTCTTTGTCCCACACTCGAAAATGATAGAAAGCTAGTTTTTCTACTTGAGCTATATTCTCATGGATTATTTGTCCTTGGTCTCTGTTTATTATTTGATTTACCCAATTGCTCAAGATTAGAATCTCATTTAATTCTTCATCTTGTTGTATTTCCATTGGAAATGAGAGCAAATCCAACCATAATGGAATATTTTCAAGTGAACTTCTTAAAAAAACTGATATAAAACCTCTTATTTTTGTTTTAGACCAATTTTTCCTGCGTGAGACGAGAAATTTAGGAATTTGATCTTTTTCTAATGGTTTAATTAACCCTTTTAACAATGTACTTCCTCTAATTTCTTCTTTTTCACTTTTTACTAATTTAGGAAGCTCATTATCAGGTATAGCTCGTGATGTAATCGTAATTCTATTATTTTTCTGAATGAGATCTTTAAGGTATTTTTCTAACTCAATTCTTTTACTTGGTGTTAATTCATCCCATGCATCAACAAATATTAGGAATCTTCCCCCGTAGATTCCTTTTTCAATCATTTTCCAAAATTCATGATTAGAATCATTTTTCTTGGAAAGCCATTCGATTCTCTGATCATAGGATTTGAAGTTTACTGATTTTACAAAAATTGGTAATCTAATTTCATTTTTACTTCGAAATTCTGAAATTCTCCTAATAAAAAGATGTTTTAAAAGACTGGTCTTTCCTTGACCTGGTTGTCCAATAATTAAAACATTAGAATCAGATTGTTCGCTCCATTCCACCGCGTCATAAATTTTTTTTTGATTAAGGTTAGCTTCATCTTGTATCTCTATTTTTAAGGGAACATAAGGAACCTCTTCTCGAGTACTCAAAGAATAGATATTTGTATCAATAAAAGTTTCTTGATAATTGATGAAATCAACAACAATGGGATTATCAAAGTTTATATCAGATTCATAAATAAATTTTTTTTCTCTATATGAAGCTGCAAGCTCTAAAAGCTCTTGTGTTGTTATTTTATATTTTCCTGATCCCGATCGAAGCCAGCTCTGTCCTTCCTGTAGTTCTAAACGGTCTTGATTGGAATAAATAGATTTCTTAACAACATATGGAGTAGTTGATGAAGAACTACGGATAACAAGTACACCCAATGTTTTTTCGTGAAGTTTGATCTTTCGTACTACAAAATCAATTTTGGGTGTTACTGACGATCTAATTATTTCTTGATAATTCGCTTCATCTTTGAACTTTTTATTTAACCCTATAATATCTCCTTTGTTTGATACTCCAATTATAAGATATGATGGAGTTTCCTCTATCCATGCCATATTGGCAAGACTAATCATATCACGAATGAACTCACATTTCTTTTTTTTGTCTGTTACATCTATTTCTTGCTTGAAATCATGTAATATTCCTTCAGAGGTTTCAGAAATCCATTTTTCTAATATTTCAATATCAATTGGATAAAGATGATCAAATGAATCATTGGCCAAAAGTATAATTCCCTCTTATCATAATATTATTCATTTTAAGAATCTCTAATGAATTCAAGCAAGTTAAACCATAAGATAGATAAAATACAGCGCTGTTTATTACGTGGGTATAAAATGTATCAGTTCTAATAGAGTTTATAAGATAATCCCCAATAATCTTTCTATCTATCCTGTTATCAAAGAATCTGCCTTAAAGGTAATTTGTCATAGAATGACCGAGGATACATTATTAACCATCTTAGTTCACTTTTTTTGTTCTTTCTTTCATGTCTTTAAATCTTGGTCTTAAGTGATATAAAAATTTTATTATCGCTTGAAGAAAGTCCATTGCTTCAGTTAAATCGGAATGTGTGAGATTGGCCTCTTTTGCATGAACCCCAAGATTTCTTAATATACGCAATTCATCTCCCCATTGAAATATTTCGTCTGAAATAATTCCTTTCTTCTTTAAATTCTCCAAACCATTAAAAATAGACATTTTATTTTTCGTATGCTCTTTGATTATGGCTTCTAAAGTCCTACCAATCATTACTGAGCCTGCTAATGGCAGTTTAGATTTTTCACAACCTACCGCTTCTTACATTCCCTTTATAGCTGTTTCTGATCCAGAATCACATTTTACAGGAGCAAACAAGTTTAGCTGTAAATGAGATTGATATTCAAAACCCATTATTCTAATGTTTTTCTCCAAACAGACAATTTCGTGCCTTTCTTAATATTATCAACCTTTTTGGACCATGATTCTGGAAAATCTCTGTCAAAAATCCTTAAATCACTCCTACTCCCTTTATATTGCAAGCAAAGTGAAATCAATCTGATTGATTTGAGAGATGTTGAATGTTCCAGTAACTGAACCAGTATTTTGAACATTCTTTCTTTAGAATCTTTTCGTTTTTCGAATTTATCAGTCCAGAAGAATATCTGTCCGAATCTCTTTTCATTCTTCAGAATTTCAAGTAATTCTTCGAGTAATTGATCATCTTGGGTGATTATTGCTTCGCTCAGAAAAATTACAAATCTCTCTTCCCCAAATATTATCAGAAACGTATAGTTACTTGTCAGAAAAAAGCAGACTTACGTCCACTTATAAAAAATTTCTTCAATGAGGGATAATCATAGGAACGAGGAGGATGAAGAGATGAAACAACTGAGACATCATGCTAAAATACATACATTTACTGAGGGAAATGTTTCTGTTCTCTTCAACTTTGCAAAATGTATAGATATCTGTGGCAAATCTAATCGAATAGCAGATCCTAAGAATCTTACTGCAAAAAATTTTATTCTACAAGAGGCTGAACATAAAATAGAAATGTTTGAATTGCATAGAAGGAAATTTGGAAGAAGAGAAGCTTTTTTCTACGTCAACTCCTTACATTATGTGTATATGGATATCAAAAATTTATTTCTGAGTATATTTTTTAGAATGGAAGGAATTTTAGATTGTGAATGCGAATTTGAAGCTGATCCATTCTTTCAAAGAATTGATGAATTGAAGCTCTCTCCAGAAAAGAAAATTGAGTTACAGAAATTAACTACAATTCGTGATAAACTAGTTCACACCCTGGGTTACGCAAAACCATGGAAGAAAAGTAAACGATTAAAAAAATTAACTAAAGAAGGATTACGTGACATTAGATTCAACAATGATCCGAATAAACAGCTTATCACTGAAGAGGATTTTGAAAATACCCAAATTTGGGTCTCAATAATTGAAATCTTGTTGGGAATCATCTCGGAGATTAAGGTTTAAAGCGAAAATTGTTGTAAAATGTCTCATTTACGAAATATTCAGAATTTTACTAGGTAATAGCTAGGAATAAAACTCATAGAGGGAAGATTGAGTTTCTCAGCCCCAGGGGCTGAGAAAATGATCTCTCATGTAATACGTACTCATTTAAATATTTAATGAAAAGCGTTTTTTGCATTAACCAGACTGACTCATATGAATTACAGTTTTGGTTCATGGTATTCTTGAGACTAAGGAGGACTTCTCTAGTTTAGCTTAAATATGGAAAGAAATTTCAAAAGTTTAATTGATGAAACGTTTTTCGTATCCACGAAAATTTGAAATGGAATGTCTTATCCCGAGATCCATTTTTAACATACCAACAAATTGAGTAAAGATCATTGTGAAAGAGCAGATGAAGAAGAATTACATGGTAGTGCACAAAACCCCTATCCTGCCACCACATCTTATCTCATATGCT
>Ga0114925_10001339_pt1 | contig 12073 bp, 15 predicted proteins | sample SumtaG_2_FD_87287 | JGI IMG/M metagenome (GOLD analysis project Ga0114925, IMG submission 87287) | Deep subsurface microbial communities from Indian Ocean to uncover new lineages of life (NeLLi) - Sumatra_00607 metaG | ecosystem: Environmental > Aquatic > Marine > Oceanic > Sediment | place...
CAAGATAATTTATAAAACTTAGGGATTGGAAATAAATCATAATAAAAAGGGATTCAGTTCAATAGGATTTAAGGATCTACTTGCTTTGATACTGCTTTAGGGAATGGTAGTTCAAGAAATAAATCCACTTGATTTCAGACCCCCTTCAATCCATTCCATTATGAGATGTAAACCAATTAAGTTTTCTTTCGTATGAATTGTTGAATTGGGAATGAATTTTTCATGATATTTTTCTGCTAAATATTCAATTGAAGGGTTTTCATTATACCATTGAATCATTGCATCTTTAGCCTTAAAATAAAGATCTTCTACTTCATTTAAAATCTTATTAAAATCTTCCTCTTTCCATACTCCAAAATGAGCTAAGGAAATTGAGTCTAAATCATTTCTCATATTTCTAAGCCTATTAAAAGTTTTTAATAATTCAGATTCATTAAAATCTGGTGGCATAATTACCGGGGCGAAGGTTTGCTGATCCCATTTATATATTATTGCATCACCAGTAAAGATATTTCTATTTTTTTTATCAAGTATAGCAATGGAATCTTGAGTATGTCCAAAAAAATTTAAAACTTCTAATTCTAATCCGTTTAAGTTAATGATATCGCCTTCCTTCAAAGAAGTAAAATCATCTAAAGGAGGTACATCATAGCCAAATACATCATTCATAATCTTTGGATTCTTTAAATTATCTATTGCCTTTTCGGAAGCGAGAATCTCAAAATCGCCTATAAACTTTCTTAATCGTTCCCAACCTTGATTATGATCCCAATGAGAATGAGTGAATAATAGTTTATGGATGGGGAAAACATCAAGTTCTTTCATTTTTTTCACAATTTTCCTAGCATTTAATGGTGAAGATGTGTCAATCATCATTCTCTCACCATTATTTTCAATTATATAAATAGAAAGTTGACCGGGTAATCGAAATAACATACCATCAATAAGATATGTATTATCGTTAATTTTACCCTCAGCGTTTATAAATACCATATTTATCTTTATGTCTACTTCTTTAAATATCTAATCATTTAAAAGCGAATTCAGAGCTATTATAAAGACTTCTATTTATCTGAAGTAAAATTAAGTGGTGGCTTTGCTGAAATTTGCTTAAAAAGCGAGGGTAGCAATTCTATATATTTTTCATCTGCTAAGTTATTTAGAATCTTCAAAGTAACCTCGCTTAAGCGTAGTTCATAATCTTCTGGATTTTCAAGAATATTCAGAACTAAAATAATATATAAACCAGTTGGTTCTCCCGTATAATATGATTGAAAGTTAACACCCTCAATGGTTAAGGCCGCAATTCCCGATTCTCTACTGAATTGATGCATATTATATATTTGTATTAATGTTTTTTCTGTAATTCTTGATGTAGTATCCAATGGATATTTAGCTACGATTTCGACACCATATCTTTCATTCCAGACCATAACAATGAGTCCATGCGGCATAATTTTAATATCTTGTTATTGTTAAAGTTATATTTATTTACAATTGAAATATTTTAAGTTATTTATTTTTTTATTATTTTATTTAAGTTAAATATTATCTAGCATAGGTGGCTTCCTAAAGAAGAAAATAAAATAAAAATTTATATAGAACTTTCCGATTTTTATAGGTAAATTTATAAATGAAAATATTCTCTTATTTTATATGGCAATTAAAAAAAATAAAAATGGAAAATTTACAACTAAGAATAATTTTTCTGATTTGGAAAATGATAAATATGTTATGAAATGGCTTGAAAACATAAAATCCAAAGAACAAAGATTATCTTTAATGGATAAGTTTTGTGCTTTTTTGAACAAAACTCCTTCTGAACTAGCAATTGAACACCAGAATGATTTTAAAAATGATATATTAGAAAGAAGTAATATAGCTAAAAAGCAATTAAATGCTTTCTTTGGATATTTAACTAATACTAATGATAAGAAATGGAAAAATACATTAAATAATAAAACAATTAAGAAACCTCTAGCTTGGAATTCTGCACGACAATATGTTTACTCAAAACTCTTAAGTTTTTATTCTAGATTGGGAATTCCAATTAAATATAGTAAAACAGAAAAACCAAATGAACAATCTAAAAATGTTAGATCAAAAGTCTGGAGAGAAAATGGTGATATGATTAGTAAAGTTGAAAAAAAATCAATTCTCAAAAAAATTAGAGATTCTTTTAATTCAATAAGAGATAAAGCGATTTTTTTAGGTAAATTGAGTTCTGCTTTAGATAGTGTTGATTTGTTTAATCTTAGAATTAGAGATTTCAATGAAGGTTATATGAAAAAAATGAAATTATGTTATCTACAAGGAAATAGGCAAAAAGATGGTATGTTATATCAAACTTTTTTTGGTAGTGAATCTTGTAATATGATAAAACTATATTTAAATGATAGATTAGATAAAATTAATAAAAATAGAAATGAGAAATTAACTAAGATCCCTGAATCAGAGTATTTATTTACTGCAATTAAACATAAGAATGAAGAAAATAAAGAATCTACTAGAATGGTCGAGAGGTATTTCACAGAAAAAATTAAAAAAATAGTGATCAAGTTAAATCTAGGGAATATAACTCCCAAATCTCTTAGAAGATTCTTTGAAACATATTTAAAGCAAAATTCTATACCAGTCTATATTGTTAAAAGATTAATGGGGCATAAGGGAGAAATGGGAGATATAGCTTATGATCAAATGTTTAATAATGCCAAAGAGGGAGAATATGAAGAGATAGCAATATACTTCAATGATAACATTGATCCACTTATCAGTTTAGGTAATGGTAATGGAAAAATAACTAAGATTGATGAAAGAGTTAAAAATTTAACTGAAACCATAAAAATAATCTCAGAAGAAAATAAATCTAAAAATGAAGAATTAACCGATTTGAAAGAAACAATGAATAAACAAAAACAATTGGTGGAAACTATGGAAGAAAGTATTAAAACTATGCAAAAAAACATTAAAACCATTTTTGAAGATAAAGAATCGTTTTTACTTTTAACCCGTAAACAAGTTGAAAGAACAAAATATATAGGTGAAGAAATTATTCAAGAGCCAACTTCAAAACAAATTGATAGAGCAATAGAATTAGAAGGTTTTGAAGAGAGAAGAATTAAAGAAAAAAGATATCTGGAAGAGTTGGATAAAGAACAATCAAAAAATAAATAATAATTTATTTTTACTTTTTTTAAGTTAAAATTTTAAATTCTGTTAAAAATCAATAATATAATATTAAATCCTATTTAATTTTTAAAGGAAAATCAAAACTAACAGGGAAATTTAATCAAGTTTAAAAAAAATCAATACGATTTTATAGATCAAAAATTTTCAATTGATAAAATGAGTAAAAAGAGTGTTAGAATTGAATTTTAAAAAAATTACTTTAGATTCAAATCTTATCTAAAATAACTATTTACTCGATTTTTTATTATACTTATAGAAATTTAATAACTCTTTTTTATAATATAATCGATTTTAATTTTTAGTATGATTTGCATGATAATAAAAGATGGACTTTATGATAATAACAATAGAAATGGTTCAATCTATAAAATCACCAATATTATTAATGATAAATGTTATATCGGACAAACTGCTGGTGATAAAAAGTGTAGATGGAATGGTACTTTGAATGATGCTAGAAGTCATTATAATAGACATTTCTATAGAGCTGTTAATAAATACGGTGCGGAGAATTTTAAGATAGATATAATAAAAAAATGTTCTGAGGATGAATTAGATGATTGGGAGACTTACTATATTTCTTATTATAACTCAACAGATCGGCGGTACGGATATAATATGGAGAGTGGAGGAAATAAGAATAAACATCATTGTGAAGAAAGTAGAAGAAAAATGAGCAAATCTCACATAGGTAAGAAACAATCAGAAGAAACTAAAAAGAAACAAAGTGAATCTCATAAAGGTAAAAAATTAAGTAAAGAACATATAAAAAATCTAAGTGAATCTCATAAAGGTAAACTTTTAGGTTACAAACAATCAGAAGAACATAAAAGAAATCTAAGTGAATCTCATAAAAATCCTTCAGAAGAAACTAGAAAGAAAATGAGTAAAGCTAAGAAAGGCAATAAAAATGCACTAGGATGTAAATATTCAGAAGAAACTAGGAAAAAAATGAGTGAGTCTAAGAAAGGTAAGAAACAATCAGAAGAACATATAAGAAAGAGAGTTAAATCCAATACGGGTAAGAAGCGTTCAAAAGAAACCAGACAAAAAATGAGTAAATCCCATAAAGAATTTTATGAAAATAAATATAACAAAATTTCGCCTGAACAAGTAAAAATGTTTTAATAGCTTCTTCTCACATTTCAAAATTATTTATTTTTAATACAATCATTTAAAAAATTTTTCTTTATATTTTTATGATATTTTTTATTTAATCAAGATTTCAAATTCTTTTATTTAAATCATCAATTAAAAATTATAATAATTATCTCTTTTTTTAGATTCATTTTAACATGAAAATAATAGGCAAATGATTATTCAAAAAAATTTTCTATGGTTTATCATAGATTTTTCTAAAATTGATCAAATTTAGAAATTCTCCAATTACAATATTTATTTTGATCACCCATATTAACCTAATACAGATTTTAATTCAATGTTTGATTAAATCTCTTTACTAAATTTAATACTATTCAAAATAAATAAATCTAAAAGTTGTTATTTATTTAAACCTGAAATTTGGAGAGAGTTTTGACAATAACTCAAAATAATAGTTTATTTTCTCTTCAGGCAATTTAAATTTTGTCCCAATTTCCTTTTGTTTTAAACCTTGATCTTTAAATCGCTTAACCATAAACAAAAGATCCATTAAATCTGTGGGGGGATGGTAAATATGTGAATATTTTCTCACAATGATTTTAGGTTTAGATTTGTTGTTTTCGATTATAGGATTCAAATTTAAATCTTTTAACTTTTCTGGGAAGACTCGAAGAGATACTTCGGTGATCCCACAAATCTTCGCAATTTTTTCTTGAGTTATTTTAATTTTATTTGCTTTGCAGACATAATATATGATCCCTGATATTATAGTAGCAGGTTTATGCCCCGTAATAAATCTATAATTTATTTTTATTAATTCTACAACTTTCTTTTGAAAATCTATATCATTTAATCCAAGATCATTACAAAATCTAATGGCTAATCTTCCTAAATTTGGAGGCTTAATCCCCACAATTTTAAATTTTTTTTGCAATAAATTAATTGTTTTTTTTACTCCATCAGTTTTAATGTTAAACATGTTAAAATCTTTCAGGATTATAGGATATTCAGTAATTCTCCCAGCTATATATATTGAAGCAATAACAGAGTGTTCAATTGAACGTCCCCTGTTAAAATTTGTTTTTTTTACTTGTTTTAATATTTTTTTCGCTTCTAATTTCAATCTATATGGCACACCACCTAGAGCCGAGCAAAAGTTATTGAGTAATAACGACAATAAGTGATATCCATTTTCAAATGAAGTTTTTCTAAAGGTATTTATCTTTAATAAACGCTTTGGGAAAGATTTACCTTTAATATCAGATTTATTAATAACAGTGCTAAAGACCATTAAATCTTTATCAGTTACAAGATTACCAGTTCTTTTTCTAGCATTAAATTCCTCATTGGTGTAAGCTCTCTTTTCTAAATTAATGATAATCTTCTTTTCTGAATCTACAACACCACAATTCATACATACCATGTCTCCCCTGGATTGAACTAACAATCCTGAACATTCAGAGCAAATATTATAAGAATTAGGATTAGAGGTTAAAGATGCCATTGTATGAATTATAAAAATAAATTTAAGTTATTAAATTTTTTGGAATTGTTTAACAATCAATTTAAAGTGTTTAGAAAATGTTTAAAAATCAAAGCAAATATATCTAAAATATTAAAAAGTGTTCAACTTATTATCAAAAACAATCAAACGAACATAAGATTAACCCAATTAGAAAATTCTAACTTGTTTTGAATTGATTTCTTCTTTTTCTTCATCTTCTAAGATCTTTTTCATTTTTTTAAATTTTTCATTTAATATTCTTTTATTCAATATTTTTCTTGATTGTTCTATTATATCTTCCCTTTTCATAATATAACAGAGTTAAGAATTGTTTTTAAATTAATACCTAAATTTTTATAACAATCTTTTATTTATTTTTGATTAAATCAATAGATAAATTAAACCAATAAGATCTATAAATTATAATAGAAAATATAAGTATTAGAAAAAAGAGTTAAAGAAAAGAAAGAAAAATGTTAAATTGTTTTAAAAATAAATTGGTTTAATTTAGTATTAAAACACTTTTCTACTTTTCTTTTCTAAGATCTTTATAATATATTATTCATATAAAGTTTTTGTTAATTTTTTATAATGGATATTATGTTTGATTTTACTATTTAACACTATTTATTATTTTATAGAATTTAATAGAGTTATAATAAAAACTATACATATGCCCTTCAATCTTTCAATTTTGAACAATAGATTCATAAGATTTAATAAATAGAATTTCTTTTTTTTTATTGGTTTAAAATCAATTTAGTATTAAGAAAAATGAAGAAAGATGCATGAACTCTTAGATTTGAACAATACTCTTATGGTAATAACTGAGATTTATGATAAAATCAATAAATTCATTGATGATCATGTGAAAAATTATGTTTTGCAGGAGAAATTTAAAGAAACAAACAAGCAATATAAGAATATTTTTTTATCTGATATTTCTGAAAGGATACACTTAATTAAAGCTCCCACAGGAACAGGAAAAACTTTTATATCATATCTATGGGCATTATATTTAGAAAAATATAATATTATTGATTCTTTTGCTTTTTTAACTAGTGAATATGAAAATGGTGTAGAAACAATAAGAAATATTCACTCGAAATTTAATTTAGATTCATTAGGATTTACAGAACCAATTTATCTCCAGGGTAAATCACGTTCCTGCGGTTTAATAAATGTAAAAAATATTGGCAAAACAAATCTTACAAGAGGGAGATTATTGGAAAATGGACATCCTATTAAAATGTTATGTGATAAGAAGATTGGGAAAAAGAAGATTGGCGTGAAAGATGATAGAAAAAGATGTAAAGCAAATTGCATTTATTTTGATTATATTTTTGCAATTATAAAAGGGAGATCATTTATTACTGTTCAACACCAATTGAATAATCTTATGCCTTTTATTGTTAGACGCTTTCTCAAAAAACATAGATTTTTAATAATAATAGACGAAGAGTTTGAGAATGGTATAAAATTTGGTAAAATTAAATATGAAGGTAAAAACAGGGGACGGGGAGTGATTACATTGGAATGTTTATCTGCCCACATCAACATCATTAATATTATGATAAAAGAGAGAGATGTTTGGTTAAAATACAAACTAGATAAACCCATTAAATCAATCAAATCAAAAACAATACAAAATCTATATTATTACGTAGAATTTTTACAATCCATTAAAGAGTTTTTTAAAATACTCAAAAGAGGTTTACAAAATAAGAAAATTAATTATAATAATTTAATAAATAATACAATTAATTTATCTACTTTATTGGAATCTAAAGATTTTTTCACTTCTCTTAGATACAAGATAGGCAAACTAATTGTTAAAAATCAATTACCTATATTCAAATCCATTTTTCCCGACATATCTTTCTGGATTAAGAATTTTAATTTTCAGCATGTTATACAAAAAGACATTGATAGAAAAGAGAATTGGATTGAGAGAATAGAAAATTGGATAAGAAATTCATTTATCCTTTCTAAAAACAGTGATTATATATCTCTATTGTTCTATAACATCAATTCACTAAATACCCTGATTAATAAAGAATCCAATGAGAAAAAGATCTTTAAGATTCTTATAAATGATGCCACAGGAGATGTTAAAACACTCAATAACATAATCATAAACAATGACATCATAGAACACAACAATGATAAATTTAATTATGAAAACATTAATTTTATTCAGCTTTTAGTTGTTCAAAGAGGAAACAAGAGAAGAAATAACTCAAAAAATAAAATCAAATATGCAGAATATCCAAAATCAAGTTTAGTACATAGAATATCACTAAACAAACTTATAGAAGATTTAACCTCCATTCAAAATAAATTTCAAAATGATAAAATATTAGTTGTTGATAGAAACATAAGAGCAAACGAGTTTAAATTCAAAACCAAAAGAAATCTAAAACAAATGATTGAAGATTTAAATGAAAATTATATTTTTGATGATTATCCTCTAAAGGGAACTAATAGATATGAAGCTCTTAAAATATTAGTTATATTTGGAACCCCCAAATTACCACCTTCAGTTAGTAAAAGGCAAAGCGTACTTCTAGGATTTGAAGATCCTGAATTATATTCAGAAATATATTCAAGAAAGAGCATAAAACAAGCATTCGGAAGAATTACTAGAGGAATTGAAGAGAAATGGGTAATCCTTCTCACTGGGATTGATTTAGAATTTGATAAAAATATTAACATTAAAAAATGCTATGGTCACGATGAATTGAAGAATTTTGAGAATCTAAGTGACATAGATCTTTTATCTCCCAAGATGAGATTCATAAAAACTATAAATTTTGAAACTGAATACAATTTTGAAGCTTTATTTGAAGTATATAATAAGAACAATCCTGAAGATCAAGTTAAAAAAATTCGAATGTATAGTATATTGAAAGAACTAGAGCAACTAGAAATATTATTCTCACATAAGATATTAACCAAAAAACCTGGAGCTAAACCTATAATCTGGATAAAACATTAAGATTAATTATAATAAGTTTAATTAAATATAGTAAAAGATAAATTATAACTGATAATTTATATAGCATATTTTTTTTCCCATAGAATGCTAGTATGAACTCCGTAACTAATTAGTTCACACATATATAAATATATTATAGATCTAGTTACTATTAATCATTTATATATATGTGAACTAATTAGTTACAAGCCTTCTAAATACCTTCTACAAAAATAAATAAATAAGTATAAAAATAAATACTATTCAATAATTAAATTATTTATTTTTTCTTGAAAAAATCTGAAGTATATATATAGAAACTTTCACATAATTTTCTAAAAAAGTGGTGGTATAATTAATTATATCGAAGATATAACCAATTATATATAATATACCATTTTAACATGTATTACAGATCAATGATCTTCTATCCTATATTCCCAATATTTGAAGAGATAGTATTGTACTATTAATTCCCTGTATTAACAAAATTTATTATAAAAAGTTAACTGTTAATATTTGGGGTGTATATGTATGTATAGATTGATTCTAAGAATAATTGTCTTTCTATATACCAAATTTTGATAGTGTAGAATATACAAAAAAGTAAATGTAATATATAAGAAAAATAAAAAAATTGTTAGGTATGATTAAGGGTAAAATTGTCTTACCATTTTAATTAATTCTTTAGAAATTATTAATATAATCTCTTTAAGATCCGTTTTGTCTAATTTTTGATTCAATTCTATTTCTTTTTCAATTAATCTCATTTTTTTTTAAAACATCGTCTTTTGTCCATTTTTATCTCTTAAAATTTTGTCCATTAAAACATCCTCTCTTTCTTTGCTATTTTTTATATATATGTCAATGTCATAACGTGTGAATTTGGAATTAGATACTCTATATTTTTTATTTGCTATTTCTACTAATCTGTTTAATCTACTCCACTCTTTCCAATATTTATCGGATCTCGGATATTCTCCAGGCAAATTATAAACACTTATAGCATAAGTATGTTCTTCACCAGACATATATTTTTCTAATGCCAATTTTCTTTCTTTTAGTAATCTCTTCCACTTCATCATTTCAAATTCCCAATATGCCTTATCTTTGTATACCACTTTTTAAATCACCTATGCTAAGTATTTAATTAATTTAAAACATCAATATTCCTTCACTTGTCCATTTATCTCCATAACTTTTAACTCTGGAAGGCTTATATTTCCTGTATATATAGTCAGCATTAACCATAATGCAAAGTATAGTTTCTTCTGATAACCCGCTTAATTCTTTTACCATATTAATATCAAACATATTGGTTATCCCTGATTCTCTGACTTTTTCATACTTTTCAAATTGATCAGGGGTTATTTCCTCATATTTATATTTATTTTTATTTTCTTTTTCATATTCAATCATTTTTATTACATTTTCAATCATTTTTTTACCACTTCCTCTTATATTTTTAATTTTTAATTAATTTTGGCTATTCTCGTTAATAGAATAGCTTTCAAAATATTGTTTATTTATTTTTTAATTTTTCAATTCTTTCTATTTTTGTTAAATTTGTTTTTGCTTCTTTAATTAAATATAGTCTTGAAGATTCTATAACATCTCTAACTTCTTTTGGAGTTAAATCATGTCCTAGTTCTTTTGCTTTATGATTTATAAGTGTGCCTGTAAATCCTTTTATTTTATCTATATTTATTCCCAGTTCTTTACTGATTTCTTCAATTCTTTTATTTATTAACATTTTATTTACTCTTCTTTTTTAAATTGTTTAAATATTCTTTTTTATCAATTTCAATACTTATATTCTCACAACACCACACAGAATCATATCTATAAAAATTGCTATTACATTCACAAAAGAAGTGTTTCCCTGAAATCATATATTTATTTTCCATTTCATTCCTGAATTCTTTTAATATGTATGTATTAAGAAAATCGGTTTTTTCAATTTCAGTACTAAAATTTAAACTATGATAAAACATACAAATCCTGCAATTCCATTTAGGATCATCATAATCATGTCTATTAAAATGTATTTTTGATTCTATTTCTAAACAATCTATAACCCTATCCAATAATTCTTGATCGTGAATAAAAAGTTTAAAAAATTTTATGGCATTTTCATCATCATCGAATTGATTTAAAGTTCTTTTTAAAGATCCAATCTTAATATTACAATCTAGTGAAATAATGGTATTATCTTTATTTTCAGGCATATTCTTTTTACACATTTTTTAATCAACTCCCTTCCTATAAACCATATGATCTTTATATATTTTCCCTCTTACATGGTTCCTCTTACACCAACTACAGTAATAAGGATTTGTCATGGGTTCTGGTAATTGATTATTTCTTTCAATATTATCTACAAATTCATTTAGACCATTATTATTATCACCATTTATTAACTCCCGAAAAACGTGTACAGTATTCTTAATTTGTTCATATGATAGGTCTTTGCAACCCAAGAATGATGAATAAAATACGCCTATAGCTTCACAATCATCCATTTCTACTATCTCACATGTAATTTGTTCATAACCTAATTTCTTCATGGCAGTAAGCCTGCGATATCCTTTTATAAGAGAATACTTTCCATTGCTATTAGTTGGTCTAACAATAATAGGAATTATTAAACCTACATCAGATATAGACATTAATAAAGCACCATCTGCTTTACTATTGCTCCATCTATCTCGAAATGAAATAGAATCATCAATCTCAATATTCTTAATGCTTATTTTCTCTATTCTTGTTTTTTTGTTTAACATTTTTTTAATCAACTCCTTTTTTAAATAATTTATTTCTGATAAAATCCGATAAACTCATGAAAGGATTAATATCTTCAATTTCTTTTTTTAATTTGTTTAATTGCTCTTTAGTTACTAAGAATGTAATTCTCTCGGTTAAATTTTCATTGTAAATTAATTTTCTGCCTCTATTTTCTTTCATTTTTTTATCATTTTTTTTATTTTATATTATAATAGAACAAAAATTAATTGAGTATTTAAATATCATATTTAATTTTTATAACTCTTAAATTTAGGAGAAGTATTACTGAAATGGGATTCAAATATTAATATAAAATAAATATTGAGTTAATACAAAATTAATATTTGATTAATATTAAATTAATATGAGAATAAAGCTCCAAATCATAACAGAATAAGAGAAATAAAAATGTTCTTAAATTAATGTATTTAAGCCATTTTTAATATATTACAATTTGATATAGATTAAAAAATTAAATATATAATGGTTAAATGTAATCATTATAGCAGAAAAAGAAG
>Ga0114925_10001340_pt1 | contig 12063 bp, 5 predicted proteins | sample SumtaG_2_FD_87287 | JGI IMG/M metagenome (GOLD analysis project Ga0114925, IMG submission 87287) | Deep subsurface microbial communities from Indian Ocean to uncover new lineages of life (NeLLi) - Sumatra_00607 metaG | ecosystem: Environmental > Aquatic > Marine > Oceanic > Sediment | place...
CCGCCTGTCCGTTGGTGGTTCGCTGACTCTCTAATTCACGTACGAGGCGCTGGGCTTTCAGATATACTTCGTCGGTCAGATCCAGCCACTCAGCCCGTTCTGGCGCCTCGATCTGCTTGCGACAGACAATCACTGCGTCGTAAGAGATATTGGCTTTGTTCTGGATGTGTAAAGAGGTCATCATCTCAGCATGAACAGGATACACTGCCACCACGTTGAAGTCGGCGTCCAGCACCGTCTGGAGTACTGAAGCCCACGCCTCATTAGCCTGATGATGGAAGGTAAAGACCAGCAGGCCGTGATCCTCAATATGTTCGCTCGTCTCAGCGAAGATGCGGGTCAGACCTTTGGTGAAGAACTCCTGATCTTTGTACAGAAAGGGCGCGCCGTGACCTCGCGTGACTTGTTCGACTATCTCCTCTTCCTTCGGCGTTAGCGCCGGGCCAAACTCATTCGGGTAGCTGTCTTTGAGTGTCGTCCGCAGCCATATATAGAAGAAGTCAGACAATTCGGCGTACATTACATTGCCACAGTACGGGGTGTCGGTCACAGCTAGGTCCGTGACTTTGCGACTGATATTGGATAGGTCCTCAGAGCTCTGTGCATAGAGCTCCGCTACTCGACTATTCTCAAATGCGCTATCCGCAATTCGCCGTTTCTGGTAGTCAGACTGCGAGGCAAAAAAGTTGTCATCTGGCTCGCGGGCCCACGACAGGCCAACGCCTATGAGGCCTGCCATATTTGAGAAAGTATTCATTCCATAGTCCGCACCCCAGACACAGTTCTCCGTCGCCGTCAGGCGCGGGACAATGCCGTGCACGTCGTATATTTGGCTGATACATGACCGGCCCGGGTGATACCGGCAGAACATGTTGTTTGCTGCGATGGAATAACTCCACGCCAGCAGCAGGTATTCCCGCAAGTTCTGTTTCTCGACCTGCATTATTGCGTCTCGTAGCTGACACAGACACAGCAACTGCCGCTCGTTGAACATCTCGTACCAGTAGTGGTAGCCGTGTTGCGGGAGCGGATTACCGACCCAGGTGTTGTATCCGGGCGGTATTTCCTGCGTCGGGTAGTCTAGCGTGTCGCAGTTGGCTTCGAACTCGGCCTTGGCTTTTTCGAATAGCTCGCGGTCCAGTTCATCGGGCTTCTTGTAGCCTTTGTACTCGCAATGGGGGCAGTAGAGTTCGATGCCGTACATCTGGTGGGGCAGGGGGATGTTGCGCTCCATCTCGTCGGGAACGTTCGCTTGAGCCGCGGCCAGGATTCTACTCTCCAGGCCACAATCCGGGCAGGTGTACCTGCCATTGCCCGCATAGCCCTTGTCGGGATCGAAAACTGTGCCACAGGTAGGACACTCCGACTGATGGTCTGCCGGCGCACGCTTGCTGGCATAGATTTCACCACAGTCCTTGTTGGGACACTTGATGAACTGAATGCCCCCATCCTTGCCCTCTTCCAGCAGCATCCCCGGCTGGCCGGCCTTGTTGCGCGGCACATCCTGCCGTTTCCTCTTACCTGCTTTCTTCTTGGCAACAACGAACGAGTTGTACAGAGGCACCATAGCGCCGCAGGTGCGCTCCGGACAGGGAGCCAGCTTCACCCAGAAGACGTACATCACATCGGCCCGCTCGCCACAGCAGGGGCAGGTAGTCTTGTAGTATGACTTGATCTCCTCGGCAACCTCGGCTTCCACCTGCTTGAAGGCCTGCTCCAGCTCTTCCAGGTCGCAGCCGTCAGTCTCCTTCTTAGTGACAAACCAGGCCACGGGATTCAAATCCACACCGACCACGTTCGCGCCCAGCCGCAGTGCCTCCACAATGGTCGTCCCACCGCCCATGAACGGGTCGAGAATGGTGATAGGCTCACGGGCCTCCCAGTCAATCCTCTCCCACCATTTCGGCGCATCCGTAGATATGCCGAGGTCGGCCAAATGCTCAGCCAGCCGCTCGTGCGGTGCGTCAGGAGCTTTCGGCTTGGTGAAAGCCCAGCGGATAACCGCATTAGCCTCGTCGTCCAGGCGGTAGTACAGCCGCTCCCAGGCACTATTCACGCCTTGGCGTCTCTTGCGACGGTGATATTGCTCGTCGGTGATCTTGTTGCCCTCGGCATCCACGAAGTCGCCGTCTTTGTCGCGCTGCCAGGGCTCCAGGCGATCCCAGTCGTCCCAGTCAATGGCACTGGCCAGCAGGATACTACGAAACACACACGATAGCCGCCGCGCCCACCACTTGTGCATGGTATAGATGGGCTTCTTAGAGTTGGCCTCCTTCACCGCCAGCCGATTGACCTCGAACAGCGGGAAGTCGTATTCAATGTACTTTCCAGGTCGAAGCATTTGTCGTCCTTCGGCGGCTTCCATCGAGAGACAGGCTAGGGCCTCAGCACTCTCGGTAGATGCTGATCAAGTTCATAGATATGCACGGGTATTTGACGCCGCTTGTGGCCCGTCGGATCGCGTCTATCGCGAACACAAGCTGCTCCAACTGGTCCTCGAGCTCATTGCCCGTCGTAAAGGGGGCGAATCCCTCCTCACTGGGCTCCCCCTGCGGTGTGTTCACCTGGCCCACAACGATCCAAGAGCCACCGATGTCAAGTCCGTGGGTTTGTTGGATCGCCCACAAGCCATCCTGGAAGTTGGCCCGAAGAGCTGCTGCCGCGAACGTGTTCTGCGGCGTGTGTTCCGAGGGTCTGACCTTCACACGGACCGTGTCGCTGAAGCTTCGCTCGATGAACTGGGCCATCGCATCGATGTCCTTGCGTCCAAAGCCACCGAAGTCAAGCTTCTCGTGTTGTCGCGGCTGCTTTCCTTTTGAGCCTCTGTCCGGAGCGGAGCCTGCGGCTTGCATGAGCCGGTTGATGATGTCCACGAACTTGGGCAGCTCTCTCACCGTGTCGACTATGAGCCTGTAGTCGATGATGCGGACGTCTCCGGACACCCGCACAATCTCACCGTCGCCGAGTGCATCTTGCGACCACTTCCCATCAGCGAAGTCCGCATCGACCGCATGTAGTCGCCCGGTCGCGGCGAGGTGCTTCTCGAACAGGGCGTAGACGTGATGATGCAGGCTCCGCGTTTCGTCCTCGCTGCGGAAGTAACGGTAGTCCGTTCCGGCCTTGCCTTTCAGTAGCAATGGGATCTGGCCTTCAATCCCCCCCTCGATCGTTACGTGGGCTCCGGCTTCCTTTGAGGCTGACTCCGGCACGCCCTGGAAGATCTGAGCTACGAAGGATCGGACCCGCTCCATATCCAAGAATAGGAAGTCCCTGAGCACTGGCACCTGCTCACTCATCTGGGTTCATCCGTTCTGAGCCACGGCGTAATGCACTCCATCAGCGACACGCCACGCTCGCATGGAATAGTTGCTCGGTTTGACTTCACCGTCTGTGCCGAAGGGCTGACCCGCAGCCGGCTGCGGGTATTCATTTCCTCGCCGCGGGAAGTTTCCCTTCTATCCCATAGCCGTTGTAAGAAGGAATAAGCGTTGATCGTCGGGAAATAGAGACCACAGAGGAGGGCGAACGATGGCTGCGATTGCTGATATTGTCCAACTGCGCGACGAAGTGCTCGAGGCGAACATTCAAGGCATTGTGTCGCTGCACGACTTATTCGCGGAGGAAGAGACCTTTGAGAAGGACGCGGCACGGGTGCTGGAAGCGACCTACCCCTCGGCCGCGATGAGGGAACTTCTGCATCGCCTGGGCCGCAGCCTGAGCGACGAGAACGTGGATCGGAAGGGCAACTTCATTGTCAGTGGTGGCTATGGCACGGGCAAGAGCCATCTGCTCCTGGCCCTGTACCATATCCTGAATGACCCCCAACTGGGCCGGAAATGGCTGAAAGCCCACAACATTGAATTCGACCCCCCCGAGGACCTCGAAATCCTGCTAATGCCGATGATGAACCTCCCCCGACCCTCGGATGGCCAGCCCTACGGCTACCTGTGGGGGCCGATCTTCGACCATTTCGGCTATGAAGGCTTTGTCCACGACGGCAACAATTTCCCCACCGTGCAGCATCTGCGGGAAGCAATCGGCGAGCAGCGCGTACTCCTGATTCTAGACGAGATCGAGCGCTGGCACTCAGCCATAGGAGATCTACCACAAAGGAACGCGAACCTGGGCTTCCTGCAAAACCTGTTGGAGTATGCCGAGGACGTAGAACATGGCGTGTTCGTCTTCCTGTCATTATTGGAACTGGAACCGGACGTGGTGAACATCGTCCAACGCGTAGATCGGTTCGACCATGATCTGACGCAAGCGCCAGACCGGAAAGACATCGTGCTGCATCGACTGGTTAAGTCAGTAGACCGCAGGAAGGTTAAGGGTGTTGTCAGGAAGTATCTAGATGTCTATCGCCCCCTCGAAGCACACATCCAAATCGGCAACTACGACCAATTTGAGCAGGAGATGGTGGCATCATATCCGTTCCATCCAGATGCCATTGCGCTCGTCTTTGACCAGTATAGCAGCGTGGCCAAACGCAATCAACTCAGTTACCAAAACTCCCGTGGAGCAATGTTCCTACTGGCGCACGTGCTGCAGCGGGCCATGCCAGAGATGGCCACACCGGAACACAACCTACTGCAGCGCGACCTGGTGTTGGCGGGGGATATAGACCTGTTGAACGAGCGGGTATCTGCTGATCTCTCTGCCCTGAGCCCAGAGCTGGTACAGAGGGCCTATCAAAACATGAACCTAAGCCGCGATGTTGAGCTGGCGTCGCCCCTCCTGTCTACCATACTGCTTCACTCCTTGGGCAGTCCGGCCGACGAACGACACCTGGGGGCGGAGTTCTCTGACATTCTCACAGGCGTCCTGGCACCACAAACGGATGGCTTCGAAGGAAGGTCTGCCAATTACATACAGGCGCAACTGACAGCAGTGGAACCGCTTGCGATCAACGTACACCACCTGCAGGAGCCCGAGCGATGGGTCTTCAAGCCAGAGGTGAGCCTTGGATCGCGAATAGAGCAGTTGGCGCGTCAAGCACCGGATGAGAAAGCCTCGGAACTGGTGGTGCAGCTTATCCGAGAGCAGTTAGGCGGAGACGATCGGGTGTGTGTTCTGCCAACTGACGATATCCCGGATCGTAAAGACATCAGCTTTGTAGTATTGACGCGCTATCTCGAACCCGAAGACATCGTAAGTCAAGTGTACCATGGGAAATCGTATCCGAACGCCTTATTTATCATCAATCCGCAAGACCGAGATGACCTGCTGCGGGACGAGAACCTGTTGTGGATGGCGAAGATGATCGAGGCTGCAGGGGATCTCAAGGGGCGTCTGATCGGTGATCCAAGCGCCCGGCAGAAAGTCCAGAAGATTGCCGATGATCGCGGACGAGCTCTGCAGACAGCGCTTCAAAGCCGTTACGGCTTCTGGATGGCGCCCATTTACGACGAGGAGCGGGGGGAGCTAACCTTCCGTGCGACACCGGTGGCCTTGCGCAAAGAACACATACTGGGCGTCGTTGAAGGTCGGTATGACCTAGATCGTTTCAAACGCGATGTGATGCAATCCGTCGAGAGCCGCGAAGCGACGCCCCCGACGGTTGGCGACATTAGAACAGACTTCTACCGCCAGCGCTCTTATGCCAAGCCTGTGCATGATAGTGCCATTGACGAGGCAATCGCCGACCTCATCCGCGAAGGCAAGCTGAAAGCGGTGCTTGGCGGCGGCAAGCAGATCTGTGGCAAGCCACCGGGAATATTGCAGAAGAGCTGGACGATTGCACTGGCTGGTCCCGATGACAGAGAGGGAATTGATGTTGCCCAGGAAGCGCTGAATTACGTTAGGGCTTCGAAGGAGCCAGTAAGTGTTGAGAGTGTCCGGAAGTTCGTCCACGCCGAAGCCTTCAAACACAGCGACCAGGAAGTATCTGACGACGACATTGACCGCGCCACTGTTCACCTGCATCAGGAGCACAGAGTTGAAATCGTCGGTATTGAAGTACCTAACGTACCGTTAGCACCTCACGCACAAATCCAGGTGCCGTCTCGGCCTCCGGATGAGGACACGTCTGTGAGTATTCGCAGTGATTCCCTTGGTGCGGCCGTGACGGAGATCGTGCGCTCTCTCAATAAGACCGACCGTTTGAGCGAAGTCCGAGTAACCATGCGCTATAGCGCCAGCGGCTCGGAGATCATAGCTGTCTACGCGGATATGCTCGTCCTCGAAACGGCCGATGTCGATCCTGATGCCAAGTTCGAGTTGAGCTGGTCCCTAACCAAAGCTCCCATTACAAACAGGGACGAGCTGGTAGGCTTCGTCAAGGGTCTGCAGAGACATGGCGATGGTGCGATAGACGTCACTCTCCAACGTGAACAGACACCAAACGCAATTGGGGAGGGTTAGAATTGCAGGCGGATTTTCTCACAGGTCTAATAGAAACACAAGACCCATTGGAGCTTATCTTCAATGAACTGACCGAGCGCTACTGGTCCGAGGGGGTTTTCTCCGGCTATGACCAAACGGGAGGCATGGAGAGTTATCTCGAGGACCAAGAGCATCTCGTGTCGGAGTTTGAGCGGAAGCTCTGGGACGTTTGCTTTGATATGTACGCTCTTTTCGAGACGGATCACAAACGGAAGCACCGCATTGAGGAACTGTTGCGCGCCGCTGAATATACGCTGGTGGTATTCGATGGTCTAAGCTTACGAGAAATACCAGCCGTCCGGGCGGTCCTCTCTGAGCTTGGCTTGAAGTCCAGCACGGACTTCGCGCTCTCGACCGTGCCGTCAGACACAACGGTCTTCGCCCAACAACATTTCCACGCGAGCGGTCCGGCCGCAATGGCGAAGGGCCGCGGCCTTCTTGAATCCCAATTCGCCTTCGAGCACGTGATGCGGCAAGACTGGGAGCCGGACTTCAAGCCTGAGCACCGGCGGAGAGTAATCTGGGCCATGTACCCCGACAATGTCTTTCGGCTCGCACCAGGCAGCGTGAGTTACACAAAGCATATCCTCGAGCCTATTCAAAGCATCCTTCGGACCGTCCTGAATGGCGACGCGCCAACACCACTCATTGTGACCGCTGACCACGGATACATATGGCAGGGAGGCAATACGGCTTGGGCACTGGAGCCGCGGGATACACGACTCTTAGCGGCACATTTCAAGCGCACTCGATGTACGAAACAGGCAACGAGGGAACTTGCGCACTCCCAGGCTTGTTGGGTATCCGGGAGGCAAGCAGCAGCGAGAGGTCGCTTTGCATGGGGGGCCAAAGTGAAGGGCGCACCTGTTCTCTACACCCACGGCGGCGTGTCACTCATGGAGTGCATTGTCCCATGGGTATCCGTGGGCCCTTGAGACTCCCTGGTGACGCCGAACGTCGCTCCGCGAATTGTGGTTGCCACCAAGTCGGTTGCTCGTGTGGCGCTCATCAGCTGGACGGGGGGCCACCGCCTGATCAAGGCACGACCGAGACGGCGCTGGCCGGTTGACGGAGAAGGGAGCATGGCATGATACGGTTCTTACATACGGCCGACATTCAGTTAGGCATGAAAGCTAATGATGCGACGGAAGTGGGTGAGCGCCTGCGTGACGCACGCTTCGAAACGCTCAAGGTGTGCGTGGATCTGGCGCGGAGCGAACAGGTCGATTTTGTAGTCATCACTGGGGACCTGTTTGAAAGCAACCAGGTAAGCGCGCTCACGGTCTCGCGGGCTGTGCAGGCACTGCAACACGCCGATCCCATCCCGATCTACGTTCTCCCGGGTAACCACGACTGGCTGGACGCGGGATCAGTGTACGAGGGTTCGGACTTTGCTCCTAATACCGCACGGAACATAGTAGTGCTGCGTGAGCGGGAGCCGATGGTGATCGGCGAAGAGTGTATCGTGTATCCATGTCCTCTGACGAAACGCTGGGACCTGGCCGATCCGACCGATTGGATTCCCGGCCGTGATGACGAGGACAGTATACGCATTGGCATCGCCCACGGGTCGTTGCCCGTTCCGGACAAGGAGCGGGAGTTCCCCATCGAAGCGGACACTCCGCAGCGAAAGGGGCTGGACTACCTGGCGCTCGGTGACTGGCACGGCATGCGCATCTATGAGAGCAACCGTCTGGCCTACGCAGGTACACCCGAGCAGACGAGTTTCGGCGAGGAGCGGGCTGGTCACGTTCTCCTGGTGGCGATAGACCAGGCTGGGCAACCTCCACAGATCGAGGCACGCCAGGTAGGACGCCTGAGCTGGCTGACCTGGGAGCGCGAGGTGAGTGCGTCCGCCGTTGAGTGTCTGGCTTCTCTACGGGATGAGATTGAGGGGATGGCTGACGGCCCCAGTACGCTACTTCGCTTGACGCTCACCGGTGCAGTGCGCAGTGACGAGCTGCCCCTGGTGGACCAGTTCGAAACATGGCTACAGGCCCGCTGCGACAACCAACAACTGCTCTACGCTGAACTGCGGGATAAGGTGCGAACCACCGAGGCTCTGGAGGAAGCCTTACGGGAGCTGTCGGAGTCTGACAGTGTGATAGCGGGGTCTGCAGCCGATCTGCGGGGCATGGCCGCTGTGGATGACGGTCGCGACGAGGGCGTCGCAGACGTGACCCCCCGGGGTACCGACGAGTTGATCACCACCTGGACACGCACAGACCCAGGAGAGCAGGAGATGAGCGTCGTAAGTCGCGACGCGCTCAAGTTACTGGCGAAGCTGGTAGGGGAGGTGAGCTGAGATGATTCTGCGGAGTGCAAAGGTCCAGGGCATGCGGTGCTTCCGGAACCAGGTCTATGTCGGCTCCTTTGGCGACGGACTGAACATGATCTATGCCCCCAACGAAACCGGCAAATCGGCGCTTATCGAAGCGGTCTCACGAGCGCTATTTGACCGATACTCGATTGGTGGGCAGGTTATCGAGGCACTCCGGCCGTGGGGGACTTCGCTCTGCCCTGAGATTGAACTGGAGTTTGAGGCCAACGAGCAGCGGTATCGCTTGCACAAGCGTCTGCTTGACGACGCCACCTGCGCTCTGGAGGAGATGAAGGACGGCACCTGGACGCTCTTGGCGGAGCGAGATCGGGCCGACGAGTTCGTGCGAGCGCTCATGCATGGCGATCTGCCCGGCCGCGGTCCGACCAAATTGGAGCATCGTGGACTGGCTCGCACACTGTGGTGTGTACAGGAACTAGGTGGGGAAACGACATACGCAGTCAGTACCCTGGTCGCTGACCAGCTTCAGGCGGCCATGCCTGGGAAGCCCCGTATTGTTGCCAAGTCTGACGCGCTGCGCGAGCGCGTCGAGGAGCTATACGAAAGGCATTTCACCCGAACTGGTAGAGTCAAGAAGCACTCATCCGTTGACCAGTCAGAAGGCGAAATCAGGCACCTCGAGAAGGAAGAGCAGTCTGCCGTAGAAGCCTATCAGATAGTAGAGCAGTCTGCCGAGCAACTCACGCAGATATCACAGCAGCTAGCCAGGCTGACCGAGGAGAAGAAGCAGTGCGAGGAGCGCGTCGAGCAGTATAGAGCAGAGGTGGAAGCTATCAAGGGCCTCCGCGCTGAGGTTGAAGCTATGGAGAAAGAAGCCAAGGGCACCCAGCAGGGCCACAAGGCAGCAGTCAGCGACTTGGAGCGTTATCAGGGGGCGGAAGTACTCGCCTCGCAGCAGGCGCAGGAACTCGGGAGGATACAGCGACGACTTGATGAGGAGGTCAGCAACGTCGAGGCGGCACAAACGCTCCTAAGCGAGGCAAGGAAGGAACTGAACGGGGCCGAGGAGACTCGCAAGACGGCCAACGAGGAACGGGAGCGAGGGCACAAGGTGAACCAGGCACTTCGGCTGTGCAAGCAACAGCAGCAGCTTACCGAACAGGTCGAGAAGCTTGAGGACCTCGAAAGGCAGCTACGGGACGACCGGCATGCACTGGCGGCTCTGCCCCGCCCCACGGACAAGCAGATAGCAGAGGCGAGGCAACTCACGCAGAAAATAACTCAACTCGGGGCGCAGCTTGAGGTCGCGGGACTGTGGGCGGAAGTGAAGGTCAGCAAAGACCAAGGTGTGAGGCTGTCCGGGGGCGGCGGGACGCTCACCAAAGAGCTTGCGGCGGGCGATTCAGTCACCTATCAGACTGGGTCCTCGTTGGAGATTGAGCTGCCTAAGGTCGTTCGAATCAAGGTCACGTCGGGGGCGGCGGAGCCCCAGAAGCTGGAGGCGGACCTGAAAGCAGCTCGGGAGCAGTTGGAGTTGCTATTGGTACCGTTCGCGGCTCAGGACGTCGACGCCTTGTATAGCTTGCAGGCCAACTTCGAGGCTCGGCAGGGCGCGCTGGAGCAGATCGAGGAGGAGATTGAGGGTACCGCTGACCCCTATGATGAGGTCGAAGAAGTTCGGGCGGCACAGGCCCAGACCAAGGTCCAGCTTACGCAGCTTCTGAACCAGCTCGAGCTTTCCGACGACGACGTCGTGGATATGGCGGAGACCAACGAAGAGGCGCTGGAGCAGGTGCTCCGGAAGTTCCAGGCGACGGAGGAGCGCCTCAGGAGACAGCTCGAAAACCGGAGGGAGCACCACGAGAAGTTGCGCGAGCGACACCAGAAACTGCTGTCGAAGGAAGCGAGTCTACGGAGTGAGCGCAAAGAACAGCTCACCGTCATGAACACTGTGCTGGAGAGGGTGGGATGCATTGATGGGAATGCCTTGCAGCAGAGAGCCGACGAGGTGGGAACTCGGGCTAATGCGATGCGGGAGCAGCTGGACGAAAAGAGCGCCGAACTTCCTTCGCCGGAGACGGATCCTGAGAATCTCGTAGAGACACAACAGGCGGCACTCGAGGATATAGGCGACAGAGAGCGTCAGCTACTCGATCAGCGGGGTAGCGCACGCGGGGTCATCGAGCGCGCCCGCAGTGAGGGTCGTTATGAGCGCCTGTCTGAGATCGAAGAGAAACTGGACACCAAGCGGAAGGCACTGGAGCGCGTCCGGCAGAATGCTCAGGCCGTCAAGCTACTGCGACAGGTCCTGACCGAGCGCAGAGAAGAGGCCGTCAGCGGGCAACTGCCCGGCCTCGAGGACGCCATCGCTCGCATGCTCCGCCACATAACCGGACGAGAGCGCCCGGTGCAGATCGGCAGCGACTTACAGATACAGGGCATCGCAAGCGACACCGACGCCACACCCCGTGCGATTAATGACCTCAGCGCGGGCACTCGCGAGCAGTTGGACCTCGTAGCCCGTATCGCTCTGGGGGAGACCTACGCCAGGCACTACGGACGCACCATGATGGTGCTCGACGATGCCTTGCTTTACACGGACCCGCTGCGCCATGACAGGGCCAAGGAGATCCTCAAGCGAGCGGCCGAGTGGCTGCAGATATTCGTACTCACCTCTCATCCTGAACGCTACCGCGGAATCGTGGCCTTAGAATACCAGTTTGACCTCTCGGAATTGGCGGTCTAATCAGCCGCTGAGCGCATCGGTAAGTTGCGGCGCATGCAAGGCAATGTCAGTGCCAAGCGCTGTCCCTGTGCATCGTGCCGGTGATCGTCACGGGCGATGGTGTTCAGACCTCACCGCTTCCCCGCCATTTCCTTGTACCCACAAACCCCGCACATAAAGTCATCGTTCGGATAGAAGACCTCGGCATTGATCGCAGGTTCTATATGCTGTACAAGCCAGTTGCGCCCGCCCGGCATCTCCGAGAACCACGGCGAACACATTCTACGCAGGAGAGAAGCTGTGCGGCACCGAAATATACAATCGAAGCTGCTGGTGCAAGTGGGCTTAGGCCAAATTGAATCGAATGAGTTGAACTTCCAAGTCATACTTCGCGACGAGCGTATCTGCGAAACAGCTTGGTGGCGGAAATGGAGAATACACTGTGTTTAGACAAGACGACCACAACAGTGCTCAAACAATGATAGGCAGAGGTGCAGCCGGCGGTGCCGGTGCTCAACGCGGCATATCATTCGAGAACAGTTTGGCTGCCTACTACCTTCTGCTGATGCTTGCACAGGGCTCACATGAGCCACTTTTCGGCTGGCCGAGTGACAGGCGGATATGTCTACTCTGGTTGCAACCACCGTTCCCCACGAGCGACATCTTCTTGAGCAAC
>Ga0114925_10001341_pt1 | contig 12062 bp, 12 predicted proteins | sample SumtaG_2_FD_87287 | JGI IMG/M metagenome (GOLD analysis project Ga0114925, IMG submission 87287) | Deep subsurface microbial communities from Indian Ocean to uncover new lineages of life (NeLLi) - Sumatra_00607 metaG | ecosystem: Environmental > Aquatic > Marine > Oceanic > Sediment | place...
ACCCACAACGATCCGCCGGAAAAGGCCTCACGCCCGTTTGCCAAGGACCGCAACGGATTTGTTATTGCCGAAGGGGCGGCCGCAATCGTGCTGGAGTCTTATGACGCGGCCAAGGCGCGGGGGGCCCGCATGTTGGGAATCGTGCGCGGTTGTGGGGAGCACGCCGACCACTACCATCGCACCCGCTCGAAGCCGGACGGTTCGGCCATCATCGGCGCCATCGTCAACACTCTGGAAGATGCCTGCGTCAGCCCGGAAGACATCGACTACATAAATGCCCACGGGACCGGCACGCCCGAGAACGACAAAATGGAGTATTTCTCGCTCTACTCGGTGTTCGGTGACGCCATTCACGCCATACCCATCAGTTCGAACAAGTCAATGATCGGCCACACGCTGATCGCGGCAGGTGCCGTGGAGGCCGTATTTTCGCTGATGACGACGACGACTGGCACAATGCCGCCGACGACGAACTATGACGCGCCCGACCCGGCCATCCCGCTCGACGTGGTGGCGAATGAAAGCCGGCAAGCGAGCGTCGCAACCGTGCTGTCAAATTCATTCGGGTTTGGTGGGCAGAACGTCTGTGCCGTTTTTTCCGCCGAACCCACGTAGCTGGCCCTTCTTGTCTGGAGGCGCGTTTGCCAAAAAGCTCGAAAGACAAACTTGTGCTCGTGACCGGCGGTGGCCGTGGTATTGGCGAAGAGGTCGTTCGCGCGCTGGCGTCGGCGGGATACGACGTGACCTTCACCTACCGTAGCGCGGTTTCCCAGGCAGACGCACTCAGCAACGCTTTGCGCGATCAATACCCGACGCAGAAGTTCACGAGCCTGCGGGCGGATCTTGCCGCGAAAGAGGAGGTCGAGGCTCTGGCGGCGCGCTTGTCGGAGTGGCCGGAGCTCTACGGCTTCGTCCACAATGCCGGCGCCTCGTATGATGCACTCGCGGCGATGATCGACCAAGCCCGTGCCGAAGAACTCATGCAGATCAATTTCTGGTCCATGACACGGCTCATCAAGGCCGCCGTGCGGCCGATGATGCGGGCGAAATCAGGCCGGATAGTTGCCATCGGTTCGATCACGGCGCACCAGGGCACGCAAGGCAATGCGACTTATGCCGCCACCAAGGGTGCGCTAGCGAGCTACATGAAAACACTTGCCGTGGAGGTCGCCCGCAAGGGTATTACCGCCAATGTGGTTGCCCCGGGATATGTCGATACGGAAATGCTCGCGGCTTACGGCGCGAACCGCCAAGCGGTGGAAAAGCAAATCCCAGTTGGCCGTTTTGCAAGGGCGGACGAAATCGCCTCCTTTGTGAGCTATCTGGTTGGGCCCGAGGCGGCCTGCATTTCCGGGGTTGAGATCACCATCGACGGCGGCCTCAGCGCCAGCATTGGTATCCGGAACTAGAGAGAGGTCGCATCCATGCGCGCGCTACAGATCAAAGGGAAACGCGATCTCGAGCTTTTCGATATCGATCCGCCAAGTGAGCCGGCCTATGGCGAAATTCAGGTGCGCATTAAGGCGGTGGCCCTCAATCACATCGATGTCTGGGCTTGGCGGGGTATGGCATTTGCCAAGCGTGCGTTGCCCGTGATCGCGGGGGCGGAAGCGGCCGGAGAGGTTATCGCGCTCGGGGAGGGTGTGACGGGGCTCGCGGTGGGCGAGACGGTTGCGCTTTACGGTGCGCTGACTTGTGGCCACTGCCCGGCTTGCACTGAGGGCCGCGACAATTTCTGCGAGAACGCTGGTTCGGCCGGAAATATCTACGGCTTTCATATCGACGGCTTCTGCCGCGAACGCATGAATATCCCGGCAAGACTAGCAGTGCCCGCCCCGAATGGCCTCGACGCGGTTGCCGCGGCGCTCGCCGCCATTACCTTCGGCACGCCGGAACACATGCTGTTCGACAACGCCAAGCTGAGAGCCGGTGAATGGGTGCTGATCCATGCCGGTGGCTCGGGCATAGGCTCCGCCGCCATTCAGCTCGCCAAAGCCGTAGGCGCCAAGGTCATAACCACCGTCGGGAGCGATGAAAAGGGCGAACGGGCAAGCGCACTCGGTGCCGATCACGTTATCAATTACCGCTCACAATCATTCGAGAGCCGGGTGCGGCAACTGACGGACAAGCAAGGTGTCGATGTTGTGTTTGAACATGTCGGCCCCGATACCTGGCCCGGCAGCATTTTCGCGCTGAAACGCGGTGGCCGCCTAGTCACCTGCGGCTCGACCACGGGGCTTCAGACCAAAATGAACCTCTTTACTCTGTTCCAGCGGCAGCTCCGCATTTTTGGTAGCTTCGGTTGTACTCTAGCAAACATGCGCGCCGTCATGGATAAGATGGCGCGCGGCAATGTCAGCCCCGTTGTCGACAGCACGCTTGTGGTCGAAGACATCGAAACCGGGCTCAAACGCCTCGAAAGCCGTGACGTTTTTGGCAAGATCGTCCTGATCTTGTGAGTGTCCGCGACGGTAGATTGAAAACCAGTGGTCGATTCAATTCCCCACGATCATACCCGGATGGACCAGCATGCACAGCCCATCCTGCCAGGTTCACGCACAATGTGATTTGGATCAGCTTTTTTTGCCTGGCGAGGAGTCATCTTCAGGCTGTGAGTCGCTGGAGGCCACGAGGCATCATGAAACGAACCATTGGGCATAGTCGTGCAGCGGGTGGACCCGAGGTCTGGATTACCGGTCTCGGCCTTATCAGCTCGCTCGGCGAAGGCAGCGACGCGCATTGGGCGCAGCTCGCGGGCGATGACGGTGACCGCGTTGTCGATGAGGCGAGCTTTCCGCCCTATCCGGTGCACCCGCTGGCTGACATCGATTTTTCAACGCAGATCCAGCGAAAAGGCGACCTGCGACAGATGGGGCCCTGGCAGCGCATCGGTGTCTATGCCGCGGGGCTCGCTCTCGAAGATGCTGGTCTTGCCGGCAAGCGGGAGCTACTCGATGAGACCGACCTGATCGTCGCGGCCGGCAACGGCGAACGCGACGAGGCGGCGGATGGGGCCGTGCTCGAGGCGCTCACCGATGCCGCGGTACCTGGTGACGCTCCGAGCGGTTTGTTGAACAAAACTCTACAGACGACACTGAGACCCACGCTCTATCTCGCCGAACTGTCCAATCTTCTCGCCGGCAACATCTCTATCGTTCATGGTGTGACCGGATCCTCACGCACCTACAAGGGCGAAGAAATGGCGGGCGTCAGCGCCACCGAGGATGCGGTTCGCCGGATTGTCAACGGACAAGGCCAGCTTTTTCTCGTGGGTGGGGCGTTCAATGCCGAACGCGCGGATCTTACGTTGGCCTATGAACTCTGCGGAGCGCTCTGGCACGGGCCATTCAAGTCCGTGTGGGAGCGCTCCGGCGAGGGCGGCGGTTTCGTGATGGGTAGTCTCGGCGCCTTTCTCGTACTGGAGTCGGACGCTCACGCCAAAGCGCGCGGGCAAAAGCCGTATGCCAAGATTGCGGGCGTGGCATCGGGGCGCTTGAGGCGTGCTCGCAAGGAAAACGGCGCGATCCATCGTGTCGACGCGCTGCTGGATGGGTTGGTTCCACCGCTCGACGAGGGATCGCTTGGCGTACTGAGCGGGGCGAGCGGTGTGGAATCGGCAACGGGCGACGAACTGAGCTGGCTTGACGGACTGGAAAACCGCGGCAGCGCGCCAGCAATCCGCGCCTATGGGACAATGCTCGGACATTCGGTGGAGGCGCATTTTTCCGCCGGTCTCGCCCTCGCGGCTCTGGCAGTCTCAAGGCAACGTTTTTTTCCGCCGTTCGACAACTCTGGGCGAGAGCGGCCTCTCCGGGAGCGGGCGGAACGAATTCTCGTAACGGGGTGGGGACACTGGCGCGGCGAGGGGCTTGCCGTGGTCGAGACCGCCGACACGCAATGAGGGGGACCAATGGGAAAGCAATTGCATGATGGGAAAGGCCGACCGATCGCCGCAATAACGGGGTTTGGCGTGCTCACATCTCTCGGCCGGGGCAAGCAGGACAACTGGCAGGCACTCACACGCGGGCAATCCGGTCTGCACACGATTACCCGGTTTCCGACCGATGGCCTGAAAACGACCGTTGCGGGAACTGTCGATTTCATGGACTTGGCATCCTATTCGGCCCCAGCACTTTCTGCGGCAATGGCGGCCGACGCCATACGCGAAGCCGTTAGTGAGGCCAGGATCGGGGGGAGGGGGCGCTTCCCGGGCCCTCTCTATCTCGCCACGCCGCCCACTGAACTCGAATGGCCGCAGCGAAAGGCCCTGTTCGCCAATGTGAATGGCGATGCCCGTGAAGGAGGTTATTGGCATCTTCTGAAGGCGGCAAGAACTGGTGGTTTCAAAGACTTCTATACCCATTTTCAGTTCGCAAGCGTCGGTGAATTTCTGGCCGAGGAATTCGGTACGCAAGGTCTCCCCATTTCGCTCTCCACGGCTTGTGCTTCGGGTGCTACCGCGATCGCGCTTGGTGTGGAGGCCATCCGACGGGGGGAAACGGATGCAGCGCTATGTGTCGCGACCGACGGGTCGGTACACGCCGAGGCGCTAATCCGGTTCTCCCTGTTGTCGGCGCTCTCAACATATAACGAGCCGCCGGAAAGGGCGTCACGCCCGTTCGCCAAAGACCGGGGCGGTTTCGTGATGGCCGAAGGGGCTGGTGCTTTTGTGCTGGAGTCTTATTCTGCGGCAAAGGCTCGCGGGGCAAAAATCCTGGGCGTCGTGAGGGGCTGTGGAGAACGGGCCGATGAATTCCACCGCACACGCACTCACCCAGAGGGCAAACCCATCATTGGTGCCATTCGGGCGGCCCTGGCAGATGCGGGGATCGGCTGTGACGAAATCGACTACGTCAACGCCCACGGCACGAGCACACAGGAAAACGACAAGATGGAATACCTGTCGCTCAAAGCCGTGCTCGGTGATGCGATCGAGGCAGTGCCGGTTAGTTCCAACAAGTCCATGATCGGACATACGTTGACGGCAGCTGGCGCGATCGAAGCCGCGTTTTCGTTGATGAGCATTCTCTGCGGCACCCTGCCGCCCACCATGAATTACGACACGCCCGACCCCGATATCCCACTCGATGTCGTCCCAAACAAGAGTCGGCAGGCGAGGGTTGCCACGGTTCTGTCGAACTCCTTCGGCTTTGGCGGCCAAAATGCCAGTCTCGTGCTATCGGGAGAACCGGCATGAAGGTACTGCCAACCAGGTATCAGAGCGATCGCGCCGATAGCGGATTATTCTGGGAGGATTTTGCGGTCGGGTGGGTTCAAACCTTTGGGAGTTGCGAGATAAGCCGGGAAGACATTGTCGGCTTTGCTCGCCGCTACGACCCCCAACCGTTCCATATCGATGAACAGGCGGCGCGGTTAACAATGCTCGAGGGGTTGGCTGCCTCTGGCTGGCACATCTGCACAATTCTTATGGGTATGCTTGACGAGGGCTTGCTGTCACGGTGCCGGTTTGCGCGACTTTGCGCCATTGATGAAATCAAGTGGCGGATCCCGGTGAGACCGGGAGATAGGTTGGGCTGTCGCATCACCTGCTTGGGCACGCATCCTCACTGCGGGCGGCCGGGGCTCGGCATATGCGCATTCCACTGCGAGGCGATCAATTCAAGTGGACGCACGGTCATGTCATGGTGGGTCCAACTGCAATTGGCACGGCGCACCGGGTTTATTGATAGCGGTGCCACTATCGAGAGCGAGAGGCGCCGCTCGACTGTGGTTCGCGTGCCAGGAGACCATGCGGTCAAATTCTTTGAAGATGTTTGTTTGGGAAGCGAGATCACGCTCGGCAGCTATGCGTTTTCTGCTAAGAGAGTGGTGGCCTTCAATAAGCAGTATGGTTCCCAACCCATCCATCCAGACGCCGTGCCGGACCGACTAAGAGCGAGCGGCTGGCAGGTAACGGCCGTTTGGATGCGGCTATTGGTAAACTACTACATGCGCGAAGCGCGAAAATTGCGTGCAGTCAGCCGCCGCGTGCCACAACTCGGTCCATCACCAGGGGTCAAGCATCTGCACTGGCACCGCCCGGTTTATGGGGACGACATCCTAACTTTCTCATGCTGGGCGGAGCGAAAGGTCGAAGTAACATCAAAACCCGGTTGGGGGTTGCTCGTCGCCGGGATCGATGTCCGCAATCAGTTCAACCAGAGCGTGGTTTCATTTTACGCACAGCTCTTTCTGGAACGCCGGACGAAAGCCTGAAATGAGATCTTCGTGAACCAAATTGGCACCAAGCACCAAGGATATGACATGCAAGACACGACGGGAATTGTGAAGAAGCCCGTTACGACTGGGGGCACCATTGTACGGCCGGAAATCAGAGAAATATTCGCCGATGTTTTTCAATATGGCGAGGACCTTTACCTCCATACATCGCGCGAGGACGTAGAGAGGTGGGATTCGTTGCAGCATGTAGCGCTGGTTGCCGCTGTGGAAAGTACGTTTGGCATTTCACTATCCATGGACGAGATGATGGAAATTGCCAGCGTATCCGACATCCACACCATTTTGGATCGCCACGGCGCCTGAGCGGGGATCGAGGCCTCGGGTCCATTGCCCCCCACGTGGCACGTTGAAACCCGGAGGCCGATCGCTGACCTGGCTCCTCTTCTCGAGCATATGATGTCGATCGGAAAAAAGTCCCTCGCCCACGGTTCGGCGTACATTTTTCCCGGATTTGTGTGGCCAAATCCATCCTTGGGGCGGCCCGGCGGATGAATTTGGCCTTTGTCTTCCAGCCACGGCCAATAGCCGTGGCTGGCGACTTTGCAAATCTTTGGGCGGTCCCGTCCCAAAACCTTGCAAAGGACGTTTCGTGCTGATCTGGCGCCGAACCGCCTAAAGCCAGGTCGACGCCTTACGACCATTGAAGACAAAGCGCACTGAGCGAAGCGAAGGACTTTTATTCACACACGACTATGGTTGCAACTTGGGGAAGTTGCAGTCCTGGACGTCATCCGGATTTGTCAGGAGCTCGAGGTAGTCTGGCTGGCCACTGCGATCGGTTGATCTGGGAACGTTAACTGTTCGCGGTCGCGCCAATCTCGGACATAGTTGATTTCCATGAGGCGGCGGACGCCATTGATTGGGCGGCGTTCGAAACCATGCCACGTGGCTGGCCCAGCAATAAAGACCACAGCCGAGTTGAAATCCGCCGAAGACCTGCCAACCCAACGGCACTGGGCATCGTATATGTCAGTGCCCCAGTCCTTGGCGTCTGGTCCAGTGCAAAGATAGATAACCATCGAGAAGAGCTTTTCCGGGATGTCGCGATGCGGTTCCAGCCAGGCTCCATTCAGGTCCTGTATGTATTCGATTCGAAGGAAACTTCCTTCGGCCTCGATCTGCAATGTCTCCTCGAGTTGACGCGCAATCTCGGGGCGTTGAAGCGCATCGGCAAGGATAGCACAGGCCGGGTAGCGCGCTCTCAACGAAGGCGTTAAAAACGTGCGTGTGCTGTTGTAGGTATTGCGCGTTCCATCCGTCTCGCCCAGCATCGAGGGAGCGATCGGCAGGGTGAGAATCCCCGTGCACATGTCTTCCGGCAAAACGTTGGCGAGCTTCCAGTGTCGGTAGGGTTCCTCGACGCGGAGGGCCCCTTGTAGGGCAGAGGAGAAGTGCTCTGCGACGCTGGCCGCATCTGGAAGAGGGGGGTAGATCATGGTCTTGTTTCCCTGGGGCATGGTGGCGCGGTGAGTCGGGGACCGACCACGCCACGTCCGTCTGGCGCCAATGCAGTGACACGAGACTGTGTTTGGTCAAAGCTGGTTAGGGTAGAGGTTCAGAACAGACGACGCGGTGCCCACTGCAGAACCGTCCTGGTAACCGGATTCGACTTGGCTAGCGCGCTAAGACCGTGGCGCCAGTCCTCGCGCCGCGCATACCATTCGGAATCGACATAGCAGAGCTGTAGGCTCATGCGCTGACCCTTCTGGGGTAGAAAACCGTGCCAGGAGTGGTCGCAGACGCGGAACATCAGCATCTTACCAACCTCGGGCGGGAACTCGAATGCACAGTCCTCGCGACTATCGCTTCGCAAAACCCTAAATTTACCCCGCTCGTAGGGCCAGTCGCGGGCGAAACCAAAAATCACAGTTGCGATCTTGTGTTTGGAGTCGGGATGGGCATAGCCCTCATTGTAGGCGCCGGTGGTGTTGCCCATCATGACGATCGACGTGGGAAAACCGCTCAGGTCCATCTGGAGGTTGGATTCGACTAGGTGACGGAACCGATCGCTGCGGAGATCTTTCAGCACCGCAGCGAAGCTTGGGCCATAGTCGAGCTGTCGCATGGCGTAGCTGCCGCGCCAGGGTATCTCCGGCACGTCGGCCAGCACCTTCTCCTTTAGCGATGGCTTAATCGCCTGATCGACGAAGGCGAAATCATAGGGGTCGCGTTGCCGATCGGCGGAGGCGATTGCGTCCTCGTCCAGTATTGCAAACGGGTGGTCGCTGTGTGTCATTGCTTTTCCTTCCTTTAGAACAGAGGCAGGTTTGGATCTTCGCTGGGCGCCACGGCGACACCCTCCACCTCGACCAACCATTCCGGACGGCAGACCGCGCCTTCGACGATGAGCGTCGGCATGCTGGGAAAATGGAAGTCGATATACTGTTTGATGTTTGCGTAGTCGGTGGGATCGCGCAGGTAGACGATTAGGTATTTCATGTCATCGAGGCTAGCACCGCCATCGTGGAGAAGCGCATCGACGTTATCGAGGGCGTGGTCAAGCTGGCGCATAACATCGCCCTTGTGCACAACCAGACCATCGCGGTCGATGCTGGCCGTCCCTGAAATGAAATAGTGCGAACGATCGGCATAGGCGATCCGCGTGCCGCGTTCGAATGTGACGTTGTAGTCCCGCGTCGGGCACAGCCGATCGAAGTCGTTCAGATAGGAAATTTGTTCCTGCTTGAGGCCGAGAACCGAATAGGCGTCCATGGCCACGAGGTCGTATCGGTGAGCGCAGGCACCCTCGATGCCTGTGCTTGCGATGGTGTGGGAGTTCCCACCCATCCCCTGAAGGGCGAACAGTTCTCGGCGGCTGTCGACCATGCCGTTGTAGAAAACATCCACATCCTTCAAATAGATCCAGGTGCGCACGCAGTCGTTTCTCAGGGTTCCGCCTTGGGCTCCAAGGGCCCCAATCAGATCGTCGAACACCTGGCGTGTCTGATCCTCTGCCGAGTATGCACCCGTGTCGTCGCTAGCGCACAGCCGCGTGCTCCAGAGATGACACAGACCGCTCTTCTCGACGACAACGTGCTTCTTCGACAGGCGCTTTCTCTTCACTGGTACCGCACTATTGAGATGATAGGCCAGCATCGAGATCTTCGATTGAGGGAGAGGAGGCTGCTGGACAATCGACACCGCCACGGGGCTGTCCGATGTTTCTTTGACGAGGCCCGTTCTGGCAACAGCTGGCGCCTGGTTCATGACGTCGCTGAGAAACAGACGCCGGAAAACTGCCGACCCTGAGTCAAGGCCCAGTGACCGCAGTTTTTCGGTGTAGTCGCTCTCGACATAGGCAATTTGCTCCTCGAGGCTTAGCTGCGACGGCGCTGTTATAGCGATGAAATGCTCTGTGTCGCCTTTTGCTCCGGAGAAACTGCTATGCGCTGTTCCGTTCGTTTTCCCCATCTCGGTAACCCCTTGAAGTGCATTGTGCCCACCTTCTAACCCCCGACAAGGTTACGATTCGTGACATGGATCACCTTTCACCGTCATGAGGTTGATTTTTTTTGCTCTCCAGCAAGCACCTGACGCCTTACTCTGGAAATACGGGCTTCGACAGAGGGGAAACATAAGCGCCGAACAGCAAATTGATGTAAATAACCGTGTCGGTGCCAGCCGCGTACGACATCACAGCAGAGATTAAGGTGGGCATCATCCGCATGCCGACCAAACGAATCAGCGGCAAGAGTCGGGTCATCAGTTATCTGGCGATAGTCGGCGTTGACTTCCTCTACATCGTCTACACGATCGACTAAGACGAGACAGAAAGGGAATCGTGCACGTTATTTTTTTCTCTGACGTGGTTGGTGAGCGGGGCGATGTCGCCGATGATCCGCGGCTGTATTCGACCATTCGACGTTAGCAAGAATGCGGAGATTGCGTCCCATGGCTGACGGTCTCAAAAAATTACAAGCCCAACACCGCCAGGCGAGCAATAAGCGATACTCAACTCAAGGCGGAAAAAGAGAGTGCGCTCGTTACCGGCGTGGTCGCTACGAAAACGGATTCAGCCGTTTCAGCTTCGCCGAGAAACTGTGCCGCCTGAGTTCGCGCTCCATCGCTGCGTGCGAGGTCATCCAGTTGAACATAACGTAGCGCCGCTGGCCCTCATAGGGCTCATGACCATGCCAGGAATTTTCCGAACGGAGGAAAGCGGCGAGCATACCGCCGTGCGGCGGGACTTCGACGGCATAATCGTTGAGATCGTCGGGCCTGCGGAGCATGCGAAGGCGTCCGCCACTCTCGTCCCAAATATCGTTGAGATAAAGTAAGCAGGTGACGACCTTGGTTCCGGTGTCCGTGTGGATGCGGCCGTCTCTCCTGTGCGCATGGCCGCGCACCGTGATCATCAGTGGCTTGTCAGACAGATCCACACTGAATTTCTCGCTCATGATGTCTTCGAACTCGGAGCTACGAATCTCTTTGATGAGAGCGGTGAAAGCTGGTCCATAGGACAGTTCCGAGAGTGCAAAGATCCCGGATTTCCCGATTGCCGGGAAGTCGACCTTAATCGTCGCAAGATCCACCGGGCTCAGCACACCGGGAGTTGCGAAAAACTTGAAGGGCTCTTGCGCGACAGCGGTGTTTTTTTGGCGCAGAAATTAATCAAGGCGTCCTCTCTCAACTCGCCCTTCATTTCGGGAGAGTCGTTCCTGCTCGGTCGATAGCCATGAGGACACACCAACGAGGAGAGGATCGTGATCCAGATCACAAATTGGCTGTTTTCATCAATTTCCGAGACCGGACTGTCATGGCTAACCTGCCGCTCTGGCGAGGGCGTTGACGTTGGGGCCTGTGACCTGCCCTCTGCGCGCCGGTTCACTCAGACCATGCTTCTTCAGCATCAAGAGCTGGCGGCAGATCGTCTCGTAGGTCAGGCCAAGATAGCCAGTAATTTCTTCTCTCTTAAGGTGTAAATCGAGCGTTTGTAACCGCGGGCTAGCGGTTTCCTGGCGAACGCCCAGCCCACACCATTGGGCGGCGGCATCAGGCCGACGACCTGCTGGCGCCCGCCGAACAGGATCTCGATCAGCTTGACGACAGCGGAAACGACAACACTGAAGAATTCCAACTACTCATAGGCGAGATGGATGTACGGTCCGTGACTCCCAGACTCTGTCGATTTTCCTAGACCGATTCTTGCATCAACGTGATGCTTGGGGTGTACATGCCAGAAGCTGTTAACAGTTCTCTACGACACCCCTTCGGCGGGCTTGGATAGATAAATCTTCACAATCGAACGCGATGCTTACCATTGTAACGCACCAACAAATAGCGCTCACCGTCATGAGCAATTACGCAATTGCGATTCTTCCTTGCGTACGCAACGGCCCGATAAACTGCTCCCCGGCCACAACCAATTTGGCGTGCGGTTAAAGGCCCGTATTTGCTTAGTGCGACCAGCACCCGATCCACTAAGAAACGCGGTCAGACCCTTACGTTGCGGATTTCTCGAGGCCTGCTGCTCGGTTCGCGACCACCTATTTTGACGAGCCGAAGATGAGGATGAGAGCAAGACTAGCAGTGGGGCGAATGTTTAGCGCAATCCCTATGGTTTATCTTGATATCTTTCTGGACAATAGGTTTGGAGCTGCAATGGGCCCGTTTGACGTCACCTTCATATCTGTCGGCAACCTCATGCATGCGAAGCACCAGGAAAGTTTTGTAGACGCTTGATAGGCGCCGGCGGGTAGCTCGAATCGAATGACTCTCTTTTCGCCGCTGCGCAATTGTGAGTTCTCAATCAGCATGTAGGTGATACCACCGACCACCGGCAGCATAGCAAAATGCTTGAAAAACCGGTGCGCATCATGATG
>Ga0114925_10001343_pt1 | contig 12055 bp, 7 predicted proteins | sample SumtaG_2_FD_87287 | JGI IMG/M metagenome (GOLD analysis project Ga0114925, IMG submission 87287) | Deep subsurface microbial communities from Indian Ocean to uncover new lineages of life (NeLLi) - Sumatra_00607 metaG | ecosystem: Environmental > Aquatic > Marine > Oceanic > Sediment | place...
ATTACTTCTGGTTTTAACAATTAAGGCTTTCTCACATTATTATTTTCAATAAAAAACAATCAAATTATAATTTCATAAGAGAAATTGAGAATATATCTATTACTTTTTTAAAGCATAATATGAATAAAACTGAAACTAATAAAACATTTAAATGAATATGAAATAAAGAACTCTTAATTTATAATTACTTATAAAAAGAATTTAATAGTATTGATACATTTAGATATTAAATTTTTTGAGATTTTTAGATACCGCTAAAAATTGTATCTATATCTCATTTTTACATATCTAATATAATAACAATTAATTTTAATAAAAAGGAGTTAAAAATAATGAAAAGACATCGATTAAATAAGTGGATATTATTAGGAATAATAATTACTTTTATTTTAAGTTCTATAGATTTCATAGGTGATGATTATACTTCGAATATAGAAAGTATTGATGACCAATCAATACGCTTAGCAGCACCGTTTGAATTAACTCGGGATTTTGAGGCGTCGACAAAGTATATCTCTCCAGAATCATCTCCGGGAAGTAATGATGGATTATTTTTTTCTTTTAAGACAAACAAGGATGGAAATTTTTCAATTAATATTAATAATTTTCCGAGTTTAATGACTGATACAATAGAAGAGGACGTACATGTTTCATTTTGCAACCCTAGTGGGACAGATCTCTGGTATATTTCTTATGTAGAGATGGATATTGAAAGAGAAGGTTTAACTATGAAAAGATTTGGAAATTATAAAATTAAATTTTTAAAAAGTGAAGATAAAGGACAGACTTGGGAAGAGAAAACAGTAGCAACATTCACACCATCAGGGAGTAATTATATGGAACTTATACAGGATTTAAGTGGTTCAGCTATTGCTGCTAACCCCAGCAAGGGAATTATTGGAATAGTTACATGGTATAATACATCTGAATTAAAATTTATTTGCTCTATGGATAATGGAACGACTTGGAATGACCCGATTAATATCACAACTGCGGAACGGATTGGAAGCAAGTCATTTTTTAACTGGTGGAAGGGCTATTACCCTGGTCTCGAAATTGGAATTTTAAAAAACTCAACAATTTATGTTATAAGCCAGATAAATAACGCGACTCATACACCATATGTATATTTTGAAAGTCATGATAATGGAACAATTTGGAGTGGGCCTAAAAATATAACTATTACGGCGGGACAAACAATTGGTCTCTTTCAAAAAAAATTAAAAATGCAAGTTGATCATGATTCTGGAAATTACTGGTTAATGTGGATGCATCAGAATGTATCTGATTATAATATTACCTGGGCTGAATTTGATGGATCTGCTCAAGAGTCTCTTTATACAAAGGTCAATACCGATTATCTCTATTATGGTAATGATATTAATTTTGACTTTCTATATGATAGCAAATATAATCTTTTCAGAGTTATCCAAGTTCACAAAATTGGCTTTAACCCTAATTATAAATATGAAGTATTTAATCTCTCATGTTCGAATTTTGGAAGCCCTTGGGTAAATAATTCGATGGGTTATCATGACGCCCTTGATGATATGCATTATTCTCTTCCTGATTTCAACATTATTTATGATGGGGATTTGTTTCAATTTTTCTTTCAAGAGTCCTATACGGGTATTTTTGATATCTATCAATACTATTGCTACACAAATTCAACATTTTGGAGGGATAAAGGATTTTTCGAAGAAAATAGATTAGCTCAAGTTTTTTGGAATGGTCGTATAAATAATACAATACGGATAAATATTACTACGGTAATAGTGGATTTTCAAGCACAAAATAACACTGATACTATAAATCGGACAATTTATATATCTATTGATAACGAAGTACCCTCATTTCAAGTATTTACCCAAAATAGACAATATTTTAATCCATTATCTAGTAATATTACTCTTACAGAAATTCCATGGGATTTACTTGCTTCAGAAGAATGTACCTTGCATTTGGAAATATTTAAACAAGGCATTAGTTTAAGCGACTGGCAAAAAGTAACCGACAATAATTTGAATGAAATGGACCCACAAATTTTTAGATCAGATAGAGGTCAATTATATATTCTTTATGAGACAATTGAATTCGGGACAAGAATACTTTATTTAGTTAAATCTAATGATAATGGAGTCACATGGTCAAGCCCGGTCGAAATAATGCAAGTTGTTGGTGAATCATCTATAACGTACTCAGGGGCAGCATGGGGGGACATTGTAGTAGTATGCTTATGGGACCCTGAGACTTGGGATTGGCTATTATATCGAAGCTTTGACCAAGGGGAAACTTTTGAGGAGCCAATTGATCTCTCTAACTTAGGTGTTTTACCAGCTAATGTTATTATTTCCAAGACTATTTTAACCAGAAATGGTACTTTATTTATAACATATAAAGAGGAAGTTTTTGATACTACTTATAGATACACAGTTCTGAGATCAAATGATTTAGGTTTTAATTGGATCACTTCATTACAATGGAACAATCATTCTGCGAATTTTACCAAGTTTTCTATATACCTTTTTCAACCAGATCTCGCTTATGATTCAGAAAATGACTTGCTACATGTTGTAATGCCATTTGGGAATAGGTCCATGGGTTATGGAGCACAATTTCAAGTCGCAAATTACTCATTTGCTACTCTAAATTTGACAACTAATACATGGGGGGATGTAGAAGACGTGGGCGTTTTTCAGACGGGTTTTTTTAGCAGGGAACCAAAATTATTGATTAATAGAGATCCTTCTTCTAAAAACATCTCCGTAAGAGCTATTTACCTCAATGAAATGGAAATAATTGGGGGTCGGACGAATTTAACTTATAAAGAAATTATATCAACTGATCTTGGTAAAAATTGGTCTGGACCTACAATAATCATAACCAATAATGTTACAACTTTTACATCCAGTATAGACGATATTTTTTATGTTTCGAGTAAGTCTGATGGGAATGATTATGAAGTGTATTTTTGTCGGGAAGGGAGTCTAATCCTGACAAAACAAGAATCCTTATCCCCAGCCATTTTAACAGAAGTTACTTTTGATGGAATTGACGACTTTGGAGAATATATATCAGAGGGAAATTATACATACAATTTATATCTAAGAGATGATGCGGGGAACCAAAATAGGAGTAAAGGCTGGTTTTACGCCGACTATAATGCTCCTCAAATAATTGATCATACTACCAATTGGACTATTACACCAATTCCGCGTTATGATGTAAATATTACAGTCAATATAACAGATAACACTGGTTTTTCAGCTTATTTATACTATAAGAGAGATTTTAGTGGCTGGAACATCACACCAATGATAAATGTTGGTGGAGATATTTATTCTGCGGTAATTCCGAGAGATAATATAACAGATTTAATTCAATATTACATAAAAGGCGTTGATCTTGCGGGGAATGTATATAACTTGGATAGAGATAGTTTATACTATACTTATGATATGCCGAGATTTTACTTCGAAAGTGAAGGACTATTTGATGAAACTGAGAGTTATTCATCTGGGGATGATTATTCATTTACAATTGAAATAACCCATGATCTCGAATATGTGTCAAATATTTATTTCCAATACTCTTTTGATGAGGGTGATTCATGGGATGATTTAGAGCTTCAGCATAGTAGCCCAAAGTTTAGCGGAACATTAGAGGATATTCCAGGTGACCTTCGAGAGCTCTATTATCAAGTGATACTAATTGATATTTTTGGAAATGAATATATTTTAACAGATGTTCAAAAAGTTGAGTTTTATCCAGAAGTTCCTAGTGTATCTTTTAATGCTATTAGCCTACCTCTTACTATTATAATGTCAGCATTGGTTGGCTTCGTTGTCGCTTATGGATACATAAAATTGAAAGGTACCAGTCATCAGGCTATGTATAAACAAATATTTATAAAAGAATTGGCAAGAAAAACTGAAAAATTAGAAAAAGGGATAGATAAGAAAGCCATTAAAGAAAAAAGTAAGAGTAAAGAATCAAAACTGATGGCGAAAGAATTGGAAGGTTTGCAGGTATCTAAAATCGCTACACCATTCTCTAATACATATTTCGGAATATTAATTGGAACAATAACAGTATTTCTCGTGGCTATCATGATTTCAGGGATTTCACCACAATTGGGAATTCTTCTCTTGATATTAAGTTTACTAATGAGTGTTTTTGGCTATATGATCCTCATGAGCAGAGATATAACTATTAATGTCTACTTAGAAAAAATTTCTAAGAAAAACATGTTCCTTGAGATGTTCCAAATATTTTTTATGTTTGTGAATATCCTAATGATTTTATCAGTCGGATTTTTAATTGATTGGTTCCGTTATTATCTTATAGAAAGTACTTTTGACTTCGGAGACATATCTATACCTAGATTATACATCTCTGTAATTGGGGTTTTCTTTACTTCTCTTGTTTTGGTAGTTATTTCAACCTATATTCAGCTAAGAAAAACTGTAAAAAACTTGAAAGGCCAGCGTTCACAAGGAGCTTCAGATAACATGCTCTTATATTTAAAGGATCAAAATGCTTCTCGTATGATTTCAAAATTAGGCATTAAAACAGTTATATTCTTAGTCACCGTCCTCTTAGGTATTGTGACGACAACTAATCTTCTTACTCCTGAAATCGGAATGACATTATTAATAATCCTCATACCATTTGTCTTGGCCAGTATTTCGGCGTTAATTATCAATCGTCGAAATGAGCTTAAAACAGAGAAAAAGCAGAAAGAAGATATACAATTACCGTTTATTGATTCAAGAAAGGAGTGTAGTAAATGTGGAGAAACTACTTATCTCTCAGATAAATTCTGTGGAACTTGTGGGGGTCAGCAAATTTTTTCAGAGATAATTGGAACTTACATTTCAAGATGTTCTGAATGTGGTGCCTTAATCAATGATAGGGCAAAGTTTTGTCCAAATTGTGGCAAAGATATCCCAAATAAATTAAATCCAGAAGCTAAAATTACTAAAAAATAATTTTTATAATTTTTTTTTTTCTTAATTTTTTATTATTATGAATAATAATCATAGCTTTGCTTATCAAACCCTGCTATGTATTCAATTGACAACCCATCAGGTTGGAGCTCTGGCGGAGCATAAATGAGTTGCAAATTTGGAAAATAGGTACCAATACCCTTTTGTGCTAAAATTATAGCTGGATGGTCAGCATCGTTGAAAATCTCTTCAGTAATCTTTAATGTTACAGCCCGACATTGAACCTCGTCATATACACCTAAAGAGTGAATATATTCATGTAGAAGGAGATGGTAGGTATAAGCCCATACGATATCATAGGGTTGTTCATCAAGTATTATTTTTAAAGGCGTTTTATTCATTACTATATCTGTTCCGGGTGTCAGAAACATAGCTCCAATAAAACCTTGAGGATGCATTCCCATTTCTACCAAACCTAAGCTCAAACCAGCTCTGCGACGTCTAACTATTTTGTATACATCACGCTTAATTTTTTCAAAAATTTCAGGCATTTTTCTCTTTAAATCTTCAATTTTCATTTTGATACCTCCTATTTTCTTAACAATTTCATAAGTTCAAAAAATTTATAATTATTTATTTTTGCCTATAAGGCGTATTTTTGTATAAGTTATAAAATAAAAAGGGAAGGAGATTATTTTAAAAATCAAAGAACCAATTGTCCTCGTCTCCTCGGAGAAAACCCATTAGTTTAGACAAATCTTTTAACAGCGGCTTTACATGTCCTATGTTATCCTTACGTTCGAAATCACTTAAATCTGAAAAGAATATATCGTCTATTAATTTATCGAGATTTATCCTTCTTCGGTATCTTATTGGATTATAAAATAGAGTATAGAAGATTTCTTCGCCTAAATTCAAATTTTCCCTTACATTCTTATCTTTACTGAACCTTGTAACTATTATTTTTCTCCACTCTTGTCTATATTGATTGTCCATTAAATTTTTCAATTCTATAATAAGGCATTCCTTATTTTGTATTAATTCATTCCGCTTCTCATCTATTTTTTGTAAATTTTCTTCTAAATTTGTAATTTTTTCACCTAAATATTTAATTTTTTCATTAGGCTCTTTAAGATTCTCATAATCTACTGAACATCCAACATCCTTTAATTGAACAGGTTCAAGATTATCTATTTGAGCAGAGCTATATTGGATATTAAAATAATCGGGAAAAATATCAATGCTAATAGAGAGATTTTCTTTAATCCTGTATAATTTGCTCCCTTTTAATCCAGATACAATTTCATCTATTATATTATTGTCGCTTAATATCTTTAACTGGCTATGAACCGCTTGTCTCGAAATATCTAAGGCATGTGCCAACTCTGAACCAGATTGTGGAAGTTTAGCCAATTTCATTAAAATAGCTCTTCTTGTAGGATTACCCAGAATTTCTAATATCGTATCCAAATTTAGTCTATATTTTTCTATTTCCATTTTACTCTCTCCAATCTTTAATCTAATATTGTTTTCAAATTTTTAAATAGAAATTATCTATACATAATGGTCAGAAGGTTCCTCGGAATATCGCTCTTGGGATATTTTGGCTTTCTCTGCAGATTTGAGCACTTTTTGAATTGCTTGGTCAAATTCAGCTTTTGAAATTTTAACTTTTTTCACGGATTTCGCATCTTTAGTGTTAATATTACTGTTGGAAACTGCCCTCCGAATTGTTAATAGTGTTGCTTCTTCAGCGATTGCTTGCATATCTGCTCCAGTGTATCCTTCTAATTCTTGTGCCATTCTATCAATATTAACATCACTCGCTATTGGCTTATTCTTGAGATGGATTTTAAAGATTTCTTTACGTGCATTCTTATCAGGAAGAAATATCTCAATATGCCTTCCAAATCTGCCAGAACGCAATAAAGCAGGATCCAACATGTCTGGTCTATTTGTAGCAGCTAATAAAATAACATCTTTTAACCCTTCTAAACCATCCATTTCAGTTAATAATTGTGAAACTACTCGCTCAGTAACTTGAGAACTCGCAAATCTGCCCCTTATTCCCGCAATCGCATCTATTTCATCAAAGAAAATAATACATGGTGCTGCTGATCTTGCTTTACGAAATGTTTCTCTTACCGCCTTTTCGCTTTCGCCAACCCACTTCGATAAGAATTCGGGTCCTTTCACGGATATGAAGTTTATCTCACTTTCATGAGCTAATGCTTTAGCTATCAAGGTTTTTCCAGTTCCAGGTGGACCATATATTAATATTCCATTCGGAGGTTTTGAGTGTAAATGTTCATACAATTTTGGATATTTTAAAGGCCATTCTATAACTTCTTGTAATTGTTGTATAGCATCATCTAAACCACCAATATCGTCCCAAGTTTCTGTAGGTTGCGTGATTAGAACCTCCCTTAAGGCGGAAGGCTCGATATTCGTTAATGCATCTAAAAAATGCTTCATGTTTATTTGAATTTCATTTAAAATTTCTTGGGGTATTGGCTTATCTAAATCAATTTTGGGTAAGATCTCTCTAATAGCTAACATCGCAGATTCTTTTGTTAATGCTTCTACATCTGCTCCAACAAAACCATGGGTTTTTTCAGCTATATATCGAAGATCTACGTCCTCATAAAGAGGCATTCCACGTGTATGGATTAATAAGATTTCATAGCGTCCATCTGTACTGGGAACCCCTATTTCGATTTCTCGATCAAATCTTCCTGGTCTTCTTAATGCGGGATCTATATCATTCACTCGATTAGTTGCTCCGATGACGATTATTTCACCCCCTCCTTTAAAACCGTCCATTAGTGAAAGTAACTGAGCTACGACTCTTCTTTCAACTTCTCCAGTTACTTCTCCTCTCTTGGGAGCAATTGAATCCAATTCATCAATGAAAATAATAGAAGGTGAATTCTCCTTTGCATCCTCAAACACCTTCCTTAAATTTTCTTCACTTTGACCATAAAATTTGCTCATTATTTCAGGTCCGCTAATTGTAAGAAAATGTGCGTCCGTTTCATAAGCAACTGCCCTTGCTAATAAGGTCTTACCAGTACCCGGAGGTCCATGAAGTAGTACGCCTTTAGGGGGGGAAATTCCAATCCTTTTAAATAATTCAGGGTGCCGAATAGGTAGTTCAATCATTTCTCTTATTTTTTGAATTTCTTCTTCCAAACCACCAATATCTTCGTAGGAAACTCTAGCTTTTTCTAAACTTGTTAATTCTTTATGAGTCTTTTCAGATAAAATGATTTTTGTATCTAAATGAATTCTTACAGCATCGGTTTTCGGAAAATAATCTACAACTATAAGATCCACTCTACGGTTTAACGCATGAAAACTGAGAATATCCCCCTTTGTAATCACTCGGTTTTCTAGTTTTCTTGCTAATTGCTGGGAGTTCCTTAAAATAATTGCTTCTTCTAACCCAGCAAATATTACCTTATCTGCTAAACTAGCATCAATTTTACGTATGTGTACAATATCATCAAGTCTCGCATCAATATTTCTCCGTAAAGATGAATCAATTCGAATTGTCTTGGTGCCCCTATCCTCATTTTTTCCCGGATATAATAAAGCGGCTGTCTTTTTATTAGCTATAGGATGAATAATTTCAATTATATCCCCAGTTTTTAATTTGAGATTCTCAATAACCTCTGGATCAATTCTAACAATGCCCCTACCCACATCTTCTTTAAAGGCGTCTTTTATCCTTATTTTAGTCTTCTTACCGCGCCCTTCTTTTGTAATTCCACTCATATTTTTAATATCACTTTCTTCCTAAATTAATTTTTTTTCTTAATTATTAAGATTATAATACCATTATTAAAATCTAAGCTATAATCATTCAGCGAGGATTTAAACTTTAATTTAATCGTTTTATAATATTTTCTATCTTGATTTTGAGCTGAAAATGTTACATTTCTGCCATCTTTAGAGAAGGTTAAATTAACATCATCTTTTTTTACGCCAGGGGCTTCAATTATAATTTCCGAAAAACTCTCAAAATGATTTATTTCTAAATATGGCTCAGTGACACAAGAATCATCTTCTTCTTTACATAACTCTAAGGAAAGCTCATTTACATCAAGCTCACCCTTGGGTTTTATATATACAGGCAAAAATTTATTTGGCAAGTTAATTTTCTTTAAGTAATCATTAAGTTTTTCATTATCAATTTCACCCTCAACTTTGATTTCTGGCTTGTCCATTCCTTTCTCAAAATGATATGATACTTTGAATCCTTTTATATTTTTATCATCAAGATCTATATCGAAATCTTTAACTAAGTCTTTTCTTGATTCCGGTAAAATAAACATATCCACATCAAATAAATCTGTATTGATATTAAACATTTTTTTAAATCTATCAATAATATCATCAAAATCATCTGCTCTTGACATATATTTCCTCACCTTTTTATTAGTTATGTCAATTAAGTCTTGACAAAGACAATTTTAATATGAAGATCTAAATATTTAAATCTTCGCTTTACACTTTAAAAGATAAAAATGAGGTCTCTTCTAATAAAAAAAGGCAGATTAAATAATTGAACATAATTAATAATTTTTAAATCTTCAACCCCTCCGACTTTATTAGATCGTATATCCTCCTAAAATAAAAAGGAGGTTGAGGATTATTTTTGAAGCTAGATGGGAAGATCAAGAAAATTTTGCTTGTTTTTCAAACACTATGAATGGTGCCGTATCTTGTCTTTTATATTTTATTCCAAAAGACGAAGTTGGTTGTATTTCCATTTATAACAATGGGTGCTTGGTAAGGAAAAGAATAAAAGGATTAAAAATCGAATAATTTTTTTTTCTCTTACCTCTATTTTATATTTAGGAAATCCTATTTTATTTTAATAAAAGGTTATATTTTTCAAAAAAAAGAAAATATTCCTTAAATTTAAATCTCAATAAATTCATTATATCTTATAATTACAAGGGAATAAGGTATGCTAATAGAAGAAAAAGAAAAAAAAGAAAAAAAACAATGGGTTCGGTTGCAATTTTTAAACCCCTTTACTGAAAATGTAGATAACGTCTTAATAAGGGATGAGTATCTTAATCTTTTAAGGTCTAAAAGGGGTGACAATCTAATTGTAATCTCATTTTTCCACACTATTGAAAAGGAAAATTATATTATCAATCTCCATGTGGATAGCGATAATTCAGTTAGACATGTAGACAGAAGTTACTTTTTTCTCAAAGCCAATAAAAAACTTTTTCCATCTGCTAAATTAAAACCAAGAAAGAAAAGTATGAGACATTGAAAGTCGGAATAAGATTAGTTATAGTCCCCTTTAACTTGTTCAATTACTTCATAAATTCGATGGAGTAATTCATAAGCGATTTCTGGTTGATTCCATCCTGTAAATCCACAGTCAGGACCTATATATTTTAGCCGATCTCCATATAATTTTAACGCTTCTAATAGCGTTTCTTTAATTCTCTCTTTTGAGTCAACCAATTTCATTGTACCTTCAATAGTTTTTAGATCATCATAACAAATGCCGGAATCTAATGCGTCAGCCATAATTCGATTAATATTTGTTCTCGCAATACCAACACGGATGAATTTATCGTATTGATCTAACTCTGTCTTAGGAATTTTATTAGTCTTATCTGCGGCATATTCGCATGTTAAAACATCAATATTTTTAGTTTCTAAAGGGATATCTGCCCTATTTAACGTATGGAGGTGAATTTGATTTGTTGTATTTATTTGCGTTAATGATTTATCAAATATTTCAATTAAATCGCTATCGTCCACATTAAATATATCAACATAGCCAAAAGATGGTTCATCAATAGAAATTAGCGGCGTCTTTATATATTTTGTATTGATAATTGAATTCTTTAAAAATGAATTTATAGATTTCGAAAAATTAAGCGCTATGTCTTTATAAACTGTAAAACCATGCTCTTTAATGTATAATTCGATTGGTCCAGTAATGCATATTTTTATTTTAAGCAAGTTTCCCGTTTTTTCAAAATATTCTTTTGCGACATTTTCGATGATTATCATTTCTGGGATAAGGGCCGCTTCGGATTTTATTAATCCTGGTTCAATTTCATAGTCTTTTATTGGTTTCAAAAATTGATTGATCATATCCATATGTTGAGGATAATTTATTACATCTACCCCCGCTTTTAACTTATATTTAAAAGATTGTAAAAGAGGTTGTATAAAATAATTATTAATACCTCGATGCTCAAAGATATCTACTTTATTAATTAGAGCTTTATATGCTGTCCAATAGAATTGATTAAATGCGTCCTTATCGACGTATTCCGGCATTGGAAAACTGCCTATATCATCAAATTTGGGAAACCCTAAAATAATTCACCTAGTTTTAATCTAAATGATAAAATAAATTATGAAAGAAAAATTTTAGGTTATAAGTTAAACCTCTTAAAACTTTTTACCTTTGTCCTTTCAATGATGCTTGCGTACTTTTTATTAACCGTTATGATTTTTCTTTGGAGTTTCAATTTTATTGTTGTGGATATTGCGGTAGAATATATCCCGCCACTTTCTATTGCTTTATATCGATTCATTCTGGCGACTATTGCATTTTTAATAATAGATCTATATTTAAAACGAACCAAGAAAAATAATAATCAAGAGTTAGAGGAAAGAGAGAAACATACGAGAAATTATTGGATATTAATTATATGCGCAAGTTTTATTGGACAATCATTATATTTTTTTACTCTCTATAGTGCTGTTGATTTAATTGGTCCTTCTCTTCCAGCCTTATTTGTATGTTTATTATCTCCAGTGATTATAGCAATTTTAGCTTTATTTATTTTTGATGAGAAATTAAACAAAGTAAAAATAATAGGCTTTATTATCGCAACTTTAGGGGCTTTTTTGTTAGTAACAGGAGGAGATCTAAGAAATCTTACTTCAAAATCTCCTAATTATCTAGGGTATTTATTTGCCCTTATTACGCCCTTACAATGGGGAATATACTCAATTATGACAAAAAAACTATGTAATAAAAACTCTATGTTTGATATACTTAAATTTATTTGTTATTTTGCAACTATTGAGCTATTTTTTTTTGTAATTATAAGTGG
>Ga0114925_10001344_pt1 | contig 12054 bp, 12 predicted proteins | sample SumtaG_2_FD_87287 | JGI IMG/M metagenome (GOLD analysis project Ga0114925, IMG submission 87287) | Deep subsurface microbial communities from Indian Ocean to uncover new lineages of life (NeLLi) - Sumatra_00607 metaG | ecosystem: Environmental > Aquatic > Marine > Oceanic > Sediment | place...
AGAGGACGGAAGGCAGGGGACAGAGGGCAGCATGGAGCGGAACAGTGAGAAGATGAGAAGGTAAGAAGATTGGAAGAAGAAACAAAGAGTATGCAGAAGGCAGCAGGGAGCGCTACAATCGCCCTTTTCTCAAAATCTCCCGAGCTCAATATAATCTCCTGATTTTAGGCAGTTTCTTTTTTGTTTTCAAGGCCAAAATAAATTCTTCATGAGAAATGCGGGCTAAAGGGAGTTCTCGTAAAGTATCTGATTGCAACCATTTGAATATCGAAAAACGGATCGGATGATTTTCGGGGGACGAATCTCTTAATTGTTGAAATAAATCGTTACTTGGGTAAGAATCATTCTGTTGCAAGCATATTGTGCTTTTTAACATAAGACCCCTGATATGACATTACCGGAGAGTGTAATTCATGAAAACGAAAGTTTTGTTGGTAGACGATGAAAAGGAGTTTGTCGAATCTCTGTCTCAGCGCCTTGAAATCAGAAATTTTGATGTCGAAACGGCTCTCAGCGGGGATGCGGCTATAGAGCTTATCCGGAAGCAGGATTTCGATGTCATCGTACTGGACATCGTGATGCCGGGAAAAGACGGCATTGAAACACTGAGGGAAATCAAAAACACCAAACCGCTTCTCCATGTTATTTTGCTTACCGGCAACGCCACGGTCGAAACTGCCATAGAAGGCATGAAATTGGGGGCTTACGATTATCTCATGAAACCCGCGGAAACAGATGACCTGGTGAATAAAATCACCAAGGCTCGCAACCTCAAAGCAGAACACGAAGCGCGGATTCGAAAAGCGGAGATCGAGAATATCGTCAAGCGTCGGGGCTGGTAAGGAGACATCCTAATACAAAGCTGTGATACATGACAACCTGCCTAAATTAAAATCGAACGTCTCATTTTAGCTTGCCTCATTCCCCGCAGCGTGCTGCAGGAAGATTCATTCGAAAAACCCTGATTTTTTTACCCGCCTGTAGTGTTTCCTTTACACTGTGTAAAAAATCCTGACACCCCCCCCTCAGTCCTTTTTATTGAGCATACAATAATATAAATAAAATAATCTTATATCTACAGGTAGTTATAAGCGGACCACAGGCATTCTTCATTTCCGGCACATCCTTTGCTTTATTGGCATATCTTTTGCTCAATTGAATAAATACCAGGACATCGATGACCGATCACGGCCTCTCAGCCATTGATGGAACATTTTTATGGGGTTTTCCCCTACAGGTTCACTCAACGCATGCCGGTAGAATATAACGCTTATGATCCCCTCGATTGTTTATATTCAGTTACAAACAGGGCGTCATACGGAGAGAGAACTCAGGATAAAAGCCATTGATCGTTATCTAAAGGGAGAATCCCCAAAAAGCATATACACGAATGTAAATCGCTCAAAAAATTGGTTTTTTAAGTGGCTCAAACGTTACCATAGCGGGAAGCCCGGATGGTATAAAGAAAGATCCACGGCTCCCTTGCGTCGGCCGACGCGGCTCAGTGAAATTGAAAGGAAACGCATCATCTCAATTAGACAAAGACTTGAATCTGAAAAGTTCGCCCCTGTCGGGGCATCAGCCATAAAATGGGAACTACTCAGATCAGGAAACAGGCTCCGTTCCGACAGTACCATCAATCGGGTACTGAGACGCGAAGGAATTGTTAAAAAAACCTCTGGAAAGAGAAGAGAGTGGTCTTCTAAGAAATACCACTCGAGAAAGGAGATTAAAATGAAAGAGATAAAAGTGCTTCTGGTGGATGATGAAGAGGAGTTTGTGGAAAGCCTTTCCGAGAGAATAAAGATGCGCAATCTCGATTCCGACATTGCCCTGAACGGGGAAGAGGCTTTACGGATTGTTGATAAGGAAGTGCCGGATGTCATGGTTCTGGATCTCAAAATGCCCGGCATTGACGGCATGGAAGTGCTTCGTCGGGTAAAAAAAGCCTACCCCAAGGTTCAAGTAATCATGCTGTCCGGCCACGGTTCTGAAAAGGATGAAAAAGAGGCTCGCCGATTGGGTGCGTTTGAGTATCTTGAAAAGCCGACTTCGATTGATACGCTTATCAAACACATAAAGCGCGCTTTTAAACACTTCGATAAAAGTATGACGGCAGCAACCTTTGCACAAGCCGGTGATCACAAATCGGCAAAAGAAATGATGGAAAGAGAAGAGAACGTCAACAATCCGGGGTTCTCTTCAAACATACCGACGGTGTAAGTCAACTCAGGTGGTGCAGACTTGTCTTTTAACGGGTTTAAGGAAGCGCAATCCATGAAAACAAGAGTATTGTTGGTAGACGATGAAAAGGACTTTGTCGAATCCCTGTCCCAGCGCCTTGAAATCAGAGACGTTGATGTCAAAACGTCTCTCAGCGGGGATGAGGCCTTAGGTCTTATTCGGGAAAACGACTTTGATGTCATCGTTCTGGATGTTCTGATGCCGGGAAAAGACGGCATTGAAACCTTGAAGGAGATCAAAACCATAAAGCCTCTCACCCATGTCATCATGCTCACCGGGAACGCAACGGTTGAGACCGCCATTATTCTGATCTCTACGATACTGTTTTTTATCTGCGGTGTCCTTGACCTTGACGATCTCGAAGAGATTCCCTGGAATATTATCCTGCTGTTTGCAGGCGCCATGAGCATCGGTTTCTGTCTCTGGGACACCGGTGCCGCCAGGTGGCTTGCCGTTAACTGGCTGGGGTTGTTGATGCTCTTGGTCGCTTTTGCCGCGCGAATTCTCTGGCCCTTGATGGGAATGCCCGTGACGGTTCCGATATAATCGACAAACACCAAGGAAGAAAAAAGCATTGCTTCAGAAAGACCAAGATATTATGATGGCGATTGCCTCTGCTGAGGAGAGAGGATCCGGCATATCTCCGGACCATCTGAAAAAGGAGGGAATCACCGCAGTGTGGCGCCGATTGAGTCTTCGCAAGCGGATCTACCTGATTTTGACAGCCCTGGTTTTCATCACATTTGTGGGCGGTCTGGTCATGGTATGGTACACCTATCGAAGTGAGGAAGTATTAACCTCAATTATTGACCGCAACCTGGCGGCCTTTCAGTCGGCCGCAGCCCTCGAATCCGCGCTTGTAAACCAAAAAGGATTTGTATCCTATTATTTTCTGGACGGCAATCCCGACTGGCTCCGACAATTGGGCGAATATCGTCAGATTTTCAAGGAGCAGCTCAATAGAGCCCGTTCTCTGGCAGAAAACAGCCGACAAATAGACGCCGTCAATCATATCGAGCGGGAATATCAGCTTTATGTCGCTGAAAAAGACCGCGTCATCCACTACTATAAGACCGGAAATTTCGAAACCAGCGCCAAACTTCACAAAAAGGTACGGAATCGCTTCTTTAAAATCCTCGAATTCACTGAAAAATTTAAAACCATCCATAAAAACAGGGTCTTTCAGGCCCGACAGGAAAGCCATGTACAAGCCCTGAAACTCCGGTATATCGCCGGAACCGCAATGGTGATGGTCATCGGGTTGAGCCTTCTTCTGGCCTTTGTCCTGGCAAACCAGATTTTAGACCCGCTGCGCAAATTGGCACGGGAGGCAAACCGAAACGGCAGGATCGATAAACCGGACAACGAGGTCAAGGCGCTCCGCCTCAGCATGGAGGATTTAATCGAAGATGCCGGACAGACCCATGTCGAACTGGAACGAAGTCGCGAACACCTTTTGCAGGCCGAAAAGATGGCCATGGTCGGGAAGCTGGCGGCCGGAATGGCACACAGTATTCGCAATCCGCTGACGTCAGTGAAAATGCGCCTGTTTTCCTTAAGCCGTTCCCTTGAAATGACCGACTATCAGAGAGAAGATTTTGATGTGATCTCCGAAGAGATCCGCCACACCGATACAATCGTTCAGAATTTTCTGGAATTCGCACGGCCGCCCAAACTCAAAACCCAGCAGATCAGCCCGTCCGTGGTGGTGGACATGGCCATCCAACTGCTTGAACACCGTCTGAAATCATATGAAGTCAACGTCAAAATCATCCGCAAACAACCGCTTCCGGAGATCCAGATCGACCCGGAGCAGTTAAAGGAAGTCTTTGTCAACATCATGGAGAATGCATGTGAGGCCATGGGCGCCGGCGGTTCAATTGTCATTATTGAGGAAGTATCATCTGTTCAACCTTCCAAGAAAGCAGCAGTAATCCGATTGAGCGACTATGGTCCCGGGATTTCAGAATCCGTTATAGAAAAGGTTTTTCAGCCGTTTTTTACCACAAAAGATGAAGGCACCGGCCTGGGCTTGAGTATTGCCTCACGAATTATTGAAGAACACGGCGGCCGGCTGGAGGTCAAATCCAGAGAAGGTGAAGGAACAACCTTTATCATAAAACTTCCCATAGAGGAGTAGAACCTTGGGCACGATTCTAATCATCGACGACGATGACCAGCTGCGAAAAAGTTTTACCAAGCTGATGACCGAAGAGGGCTATACCGCAAAAAGTGCTCCTTCCGGGGAGGCAGGTGTTAAAATAATACAAAATGAGAGTCCTGACCTGGTTATTCTGGACATGCGGCTGCCGGGAATGAACGGACTGGAAACCTTTCAGGCCATCCACCGGCTGGAGCCCAAGCTCCCGGTGGTTATCATGACCGCTTACGGAACCACTGAAACAGCCATCGAAGCCACTAAGATGGGGGCTTTTGACTATATCCTCAAGCCTTTTGATATCCCTGATATGCTGGTGGTGATCACGCAGGCCCTTGAAGCAGGCCGTTTCATGCGCTCGCCGGTGGATATGGATATCTCTCCCGACAAGGCTTCCCGGGAGGCCATCATCGGACAGAGCAGTCCCATGCAGGAAGTTTACAAAGCGATTGGACGGGTCTCCCCAACCGATGCCACGGTACTCATCAGAGGCGAATCCGGCACGGGTAAAGAACTGGTGGCCCGTGCGATCTACCAGCACAGCCTGCGGGCCGATAAACCCTTTCTGGTGATCAACTGTGTTGCCATACCCGAAAGCCTGCTTGAAAGCGAATTGTTCGGTTACGAGAAAGGGGCCTTTACCGGCGCCGCGCATCGCCGTGTCGGAAAAATCGAACAGGCTCACGGCGGAACCATCTTTCTTGATGAAATCGGAGACATGCCGCTGGGCCTTCAGGCAAAAATGTTGAGACTGCTACAGGAAAAAAGTATTGAGCGTCTGGGGGGACGCCAGACCCTTCCTGTGGACGTGCGCGTTATTGCCGCCACCAACCGCGATCTGGAGGCGGCGATTGCCGGCGGGCGGTTTCGTGAAGACCTCTATTATCGTCTCAAGGTGGTAACCATCCGCCTTCCCCTTTTGAATGAACGACCGGAAGATATACCGCTTTTGGCAAAGTATTTTCTCGTGCGGTTTACGAATGAAGCCGGTATCATCAATCCCGGAATTGCCGAAGAGGCAAAAGCATTACTCGTCAACCACTCCTGGCCCGGTAATGTTCGGGAACTTGCCAATATCATTCAAAAGACCCTGATATTCAACCGAGGTGCACCGCTCTCGTCCGAAGACATCGACCTGGCGATCCGCGAAAAGAGTCCCGTTGATGGTATTGATGAGAATAATAGCGACCAGGCCTTGAGGCAGTTCGCCCGGCAGAAACTGAGCACCCGATCAGGGAAAGACATATTTGATTCCTGCGTGGATCGCTTTGCCAGCATCGTGATCAGCGAGGCACTAAAACTCACCGGCGGCAACCGCTCCAAAGCGGCAAAACTTCTCGGGCTTTCCAGGCCTACCTTACATTCTAAAATCGAAAAGTATCGACTCAAACTTGAAACCACCGTAAAGGAAGACCCGTTTTAACTTGTTAATTGCCTGTGGCTTGCTTCAGGCAGATTCATTCTTTTTCTAATCTGCTTTCCTTCTGGTTCTATTCTCCTTTTGACATCAGAAGGTTTGAATCTTTAAAAACCGTTATCACATTTTTGTTGGCACTGTTTTTGCTCAATCAAATAAATGGTTGCATCGACATCTGCCGTTTACGTTTCTCTCATTGAAAAATCATGCCTGAATCTATGACAGCGTCGGTCAGGGCCGCGAGATCGGTGACAATGGTCGGCGTCCTGGTAAATGCGGGTTTAGTACTCATAAAGTTTTTTGCCGGGATATTCGGAAGCAGCCAAGCGCTGATCGCGGATGCGATTCACTCCGTTTCCGATCTCTTTACCGATGTGGTGGTTCTCCTCGGTATCCGAATGGGCCGTAAGCCCCCGGATGACGAACACCCTTTCGGTCATGCCCGCATGGAGACATTGGCCTCTGCCATTGTTGGGTCCGCCCTAATTATCACGGCGTTGTATCTGGGAATAAAATCCGTCATAAATATATATAATCACACTGAATACCACCCTACGGGCCTGGCACTGGTCGGGGCAGGCGCGTCTATCGCTGTAAAAGAGGCCCTGTATCACTATACGGTCCACACAGGGCGACGTATCAAAAGTCAGTTGATCGTGGCCAATGCCTGGCACCACCGCTCAGATGCCCTTTCCTCCGTGGCCGTCTTTCTGGGTGTCGCAGGAACACAAATCAAGCCTTCCTGGCATATCCTTGATCCTTTTGCGGCCCTTCTGGTATCCTTCTTCATTGTAAAAATCGGTTTGGATATTTTTAAAAGCGCTTTACGCGAATTTACCGACACGGCGCCTCAACCTGAAATCATTACCAAGATCGAGCAATGTGCCGCGAGTGTAGACGGCGTGATCGATACACATGATCTCAGGGTTCGAACCTCCGGGGGGCTGTATCAAATGGAAATCCATATCGTTGTCGACGGTCAGCTCACCGTCGCAGAGGGACACAGGATTGCAAAGGCCGTGGAGCGTCGACTGCTTGAAGATGTGGAGGACCTCGACCGCACCATCGTGCATGTGGATCCGGCAGAGAGCGAGAAATCGTGACAATGTGATCGATGACAAATAATCCGGCACAAAATTTGCTCTTTACGGCTGAAGAATTTTCGTTCATTTTTTTGAAGGTATGAACAACCGGTAACACAGGAGTTTATTCAGAGCATGCTTTTTCCGACATCCGGCGTTGAGGTCAACCCTCTGTTCCCATTTCTGGTCGCGTTTTGTGTGTCATTCTTTACGTCCATGGGCGGTGTCAGTGGTGCGTTTCTTCTGCTCCCTTTCCAGGTCAGTGTTCTGGGGTACACAGCCCCTTCTGTAAGTGCGACCAATCAGGTTTTTAATATTGTCGCAATACCTTCCGGTGTCTATCGATACATCCGGGAAGGTCGAATGCTCTGGCCGTTGACATCGGCCGTGATTGTCGGCACACTTCCCGGCGTCTTTATCGGTGCATGGATTCGTATCGAATATCTGCCGGATCCCAAAGATTTTAAATTCTTTGCAGGGCTTGTCCTCTTGTACATCGGTTGGCGGCTTTTCATTGATGTCTTCAAGGGGAAAAATATGGAAAAGGAAAAGATTCCCCTCACCCGATCTCATTCGACTCAAACCGTCCGGGTAACGATGTCAACACTGCGTAAGGTTGCTTTCGAATTTAACAGCGAGAATTTCCATTTTTCACCGCCGATCGTATATGGCCTCTGTTTTCTGGTGGGGATCGCGGGCGGAATTTATGGGATCGGGGGCGGATCCATTGTCGCACCCTTTTTTGTCGCCATCATCGGTCTGCCGGTCTACGTCGTTGCCGGTGCCGCTTTGATGGGGACTTTTATCACTTCCATAGCCGGCGTGATATTCTATCACATATTGGCCGTTTTTTATCCTAATGTTTCCGTCGCCCCGGACTGGCGCCTCGGCGTCTTGTTCGGCGTGGGGGGGTTTTTAGGTATGTACTTGGGTGCGCGAACCCAAAAATACGTCCCCAGTCTCTTCATTAAAAGCATTCTCTGTGTGTGTGTACTGTTTGTGGCAGGTAAATATGTCTTTGGCTTTTTCTTTTAACCTTCAAATCCTTCCGACTACCTTACACATTGTAAAAAATATTGACACACCTGGAATCAACCCCTGAGGGCTGCATGCGATACGTGGCTCCAAATGTGATCCAACCGCTTAACCCGAATGTCCAATTTTTCGATTTTTTTTACCCTTCGGGCAAGACTAAATAGCCCATTTGCTTCGTTATCAGAGGCTTGCACGTCTACTACGGTCGTACCCTTGAGCGCCTTATCAATGAACGGATCGAGTTCGTGAAATGTTTGAATTAAATCGCTTTCATGGCGCGCTTTTTGCAAACTTTATAACCGTATTTTTTCCAAAAAATCAAAAGCTCTCTTCTGTTGCTACTGTAATCTGTTTATCCGGAGAAACAATTTTAATCAAAATAAAGTAGCTAACTGAGGGGTCGGGGTGTTTTTAATATCAATCATTATTACCAGCGGAATGGATGATCTTTTGTTAAAGCGTGTACTGTTAAAACAAAAATTATTCAGGAGGTGTGAGATGTCGAAGACCCAAACAAAAAAGAAAGAAAAACGTCGAAAAGTGACCTTTTCATTTGAAGCTGCCAATGCCAAAGAGGTTATCCTGATGGGAGACTTTAACAGTTGGAACCCTAAATCGCACCCGATGAAACCTGTTGGGGACGGTGTGTGGAACAAGTCGGTGATACTTGCTCCCGGACAATATGAATACAAGTTTTTGATTGACGGAAACTGGAGAGAAGACCCTCAAAATAGCCAGGCGTGTTCGAACTGCTTTGGCTCGCTAAATAGTATTTTGAATCTGACAGCTCCCTAAACCGTGCCAAAGGAACCCATTTGGGGAAAGAGTTTTAGACGGTTCTATTCAAAGCCCTTCATACGGCATTTATTCGTAAGGCAATGCCATCAAATTTAAAAAAACAGAGTCGAAGAGTTCCCTGCAGTAAGACTTCGACGAGTTCCCTTCAGTCTGAGTGCCAGGGTCGAAAACAGTCGAGTCGCTGCAGAGAATCTTGCCGAAAAGGAATTCTGAGGAGACCGATGGCGTCAAACTTCAGGATATTTATTCATCGAAATAGCGATAACCTCCATCTTAAACTTGTGGGGGAGTTCGACGGTTCATCTGCCTTCGAACTCATCAACGTTTTAAAAGCGAATTACGACAGGGCGGAAAAAGTAGTCATTAATACGTGTGGACTTTCTTCAATTCATCCCTTTGGCCTATCGGTGTTTCAGAAAAATTTTCCCTTTAAAAAACTGTCCCATGACCTGACATTCACTGGAAAATATGGAAATACAATAGCGCTGCAGGGAAGCAACTCGCTCTGATGATATTCGGTGTACTTCATGTCAAAGATAATGGATCTGGTATCAATGAGACTGGGGGATAAAGATCTGGTTTCCCTTGAAATAGATCGGCTTATCAAAGATGTGTTCAATCTGATCGGAGAAAAAAGGCGTTTTGACTCGGCCGGCCTGAAAATGGCGCTGAAACGTCTTGGATGGGAAGAATCCGTTCTGGATTACCGTACGCTGGAGTTAATCTATTTATTCCTTGAAGATGAAAGAGAGTTTGAAATTCAAATCTGATTTCACCATGTTCTATTTTGAGCGATAACGACGATTACGCCTAAAGTCTATACTGTATTTTTTTATCCGAAACCGTTTGAGGTGCAGATATACGGGAGCAGCAGTTCATGGCCGGACATTCAATCAACCCCCGGGTTCTCATTGTGACGCCTGAGATCACTTATGTTCCAGAGGGTATGGGAAACAATTCCAATGGCCTTAAAGCCAAGGCCGGCGGACTTGCGGATGTTTCGGCGGCTTTAATCAGTGCACTTTATCGTCAGGGTGCCGATGTCCATGTGGCCCTTCCGGATTATCGGTCAATATTCAACGGCCATTTGCCGTCACTGGTGAAAAGGAGAGTGAACTCCATACGGAACAATGTGCCTGATGAAAGAATTCATTTGGCCCGGGACAGGGCATTTTTCTATCAGCATCATGTATATTCCGGTTATGCGGATGAAAACATTAAAATGTCACTGGCCTTTCAGCGGGAAGTGATAAACAATATCGTCCCTCAAGTTCAGCCGGATCTTATCCATTGCAACGACTGGATGACCGGCCTGATTCCGGCCATGGCCGGGCAATTGGGCATTCCCTGCCTTTTTACGCTTCACAATATCCATACGGTCAAAAGCACTCTATCTGAAATTGAGGACAGGGGTATTGACAGCGCTTGGTTCTGGCAGCGTCTTTTTTATGAAGATTTCCCCTCCACCTACGAAAATACCAGAGATGCCATTCCGGTCGACTTCCTCACAAGTGGTGTTTTTGCCGCCCATTTTGTCAACACGGTGAGCCCAACCTTTCTCGATGAAGTGGCTGAAGGCCGGCACAGATTTGTAATAGACTCCCTCAAGCAAGAGCTGGCCAACAAAAGAAACGCCGGATGTGCAGTGGGGATTCTAAATGCTCCCGACCCTTCCTACAACTCATCCACCGACGAGGCGCTGCCCGGCAAATATTCCGCAACCAACCCTATTTTAGGGAAAAAGGCCAATAAAGGCATTCTTCAGAAAAGACTGGGTTTAATCCAGGATGAACGGGCACCCGTCTTCTTTTGGCCGTCGCGACTGGATCCGGTTCAAAAGGGATGCCAGTTGCTGGCGGAAATTCTGTATAAAGTCGTTTCCCGATATTGGGATCAGAATCTGGAGATCGTATTTGTAGCAGACGGGGAGTTTCAAAAGCATTTTAAAGATATCGTTCGATTCCACAATTTATTTGAGCGGGTCGCCATATGCGGATTCAACGAGCGCCTGGCCCGTTTGGCTTATGGAGCTTCGGATTTTGTGTTGATGCCTTCAAGCTTCGAACCCTGCGGGCTACCCCAAATGGTCGGGGCCATCTATGGAGCCCTTCCGGTCGCTCACGATACCGGCGGAATTCACGATACAATAACCCACCTGGACGTGTTCAAAAATACCGGCAACGGATTTTTGTTCAAGACATTTGATGCGGGCGGGCTTTCCTGGGCGATTGATGAGGCCATGCGGTTCTATTTGATGCCCCTTGACAAAAGAGAACAACAGCTCAATCGAATAATGAGGCAAAGTGTTGTCACCTTCAATCATAAGGTTACAGCGCAGCAGTACATCGATCTGTATGAAAAGATGTTACAGCGCCCGCTTATAAACCCGGAGCACACGGATGTGTATAGGAAAAAAGCGCCGGACCTTCAACAAATACCGAACATGAAGGTCCGTCAATTCAAAATGGTTCGTCAAAATTTAGCATATAGTTCAGACAAACAAAACAGCATGCGTTCATCTCAATAAAAGCGGAGGGCATTTTGTTTCCATTAGCGTCTCGATGAAAAGACAAAAGGCGTAAATTCCGGAATGGAAACGGGGTTCATCAAAGATGATTGAATAACTTTGATCGAACCCGACTTAGTTTTCATAACCCAGGAGATTCTTTTTATGATTGAAGATAAGATTTTAATCGTCGATGAAGATCAATCCACCAGAGAAATGACAGAAAAATACCTCTTTAATCATGGCTATCAAGTCAAGACTGCAAAAAGCCCCATGGATGCACTCAGAGTTTTAGATAACGAGAGATTTCCAATAGTTTTGACCGCCCTGAAAATGAACGGCCTGAATGGATTAGAAATGTGCAAACAGATCAAAAGGCGTAATCTTAACTGTGTTGTTTACGCATTGTCATCATATCTCAAAGAATACGACCCTGAACAGCTGGAAAGCTTCGGATTTGACGGTTACATTAAGAAGCCGATCCGGACAGAAATCCTTGACGCTGCAATTAAAGGCGCCATGGACAAATTACGGCGGTTTACATTTTGTAAAAATTCCGGACACCGACCTGAATCCACGCCATGACAATATCGTATTAACTCTTAAACATACTCATATTTATCATATAGTTACGAATCACCTCCAAAAGAGTTGGAGTGATCCTAAGGATTCAGGGGGTCAAGGGTCCAAGGCCCGCCCTGTCGCGACGCGGTGATTACTTAAAGTATAGGCTAAGCTTCATAATGATGATAGTTTATTGACAATATAGTAAGGTTAATCGGTCTGGGCCAGGGATTCGAGTGAAATACTTAGG
>Ga0114925_10001345_pt1 | contig 12050 bp, 8 predicted proteins | sample SumtaG_2_FD_87287 | JGI IMG/M metagenome (GOLD analysis project Ga0114925, IMG submission 87287) | Deep subsurface microbial communities from Indian Ocean to uncover new lineages of life (NeLLi) - Sumatra_00607 metaG | ecosystem: Environmental > Aquatic > Marine > Oceanic > Sediment | place...
GCATAATTATAATCAAAGACTTTTTTTCCTTTAGTATTTGATGCTTCTTTAAGGATATTTGCTTCAATATTGGATTTTAAACGTCCTAAAGCTAACGCTCCAATTCCAAATATAGTTGGATAAATTTCTTTATCATTATCTTTTGGCTTTAATCCCTCAATACCATATGGAGGAACTAAATTAATATCTATAATAATCTTACTTTTTAATTCAAGCATTAATTCTTTTGATAAAATTTGTATGCCAGCAGTAGCTAAAGCCCAAATTATATCTGCATCTTTTATTATCTCTATTTTTTTTTCATCATTTGGTGCAAAAACACCAGTTATTTCAGCCGAGTTACTTCCCGCTTCTTTCGTTAATTCTTTTACCAGATTCTCTATAAATTGTTCGCTTGATTTTTCCCATGTTTCTACTAAATACGTTTTACATTTTAATTTTGCTGCTAATATAGCTGCAATTCTACCAACCGGACCTGCTCCTAAAATAATTACTTTTTTACCTTTTAAATCATATATTTCATGTCCTTTAGCAACCTCAATAGTTTTAGCGACTACTGCAGAAGCTGTAGTATGTGAACCACGGGGATCAATTATCACAGGGCATTCAAATGGAGGTACCAACGACTTTACAACTTTTTTAGCTATCTTTTCTCCTTCTTTGACATCAGATCCACCAATAAAGAAGGTTGTAGGTGCTTTTGGTTTACGCGAAAAAATAGCATCTTGTACAAGTTTTGGGACTTGATCAGCAGTCATCTTACTAATAGGTATAACAACATCAAATCCCGCATCATAAGCCATATTTATATCGAAAGGTGAAGCATTATCATCGGTGTTAAAAAAATAACAAATTTTTTCTAACGATTCTTTCTTTTTCACTTTAATTGGAGTCAATTCAAGGATTGATTTACCAATTAAATTTTTAATTGAATTAGAACCAGGGTTATTAACAACTTTAGCCAACCGTTTAATTTTTATTTCTTCAGTTTTAATGCCTAAATCTCCTGCCAGTTGAGTGATGCCTTTGAAATGGCTAGGATTACAGATATAAAATGCTTTTAGTGTTTTTTCTACCATTACCTTTGCAAATTTTAGAATCCCCATCATCATCCAAGCTTCTCGAACATTAAGTCTTATTTCATTTTCTTGAAGGTTGTATTCTTGTTGTAGGTATTCTCGCCATAAAAACATACGTTGAAACTCAAAATCATCTTTTGGAAAATTTTTACCGTTATTCTTCCAAATTTCATTAATAGATTTTGTCAACTGCTTTATTAGAGTTCTATAATCTTCCATATTTGAGGAAAGATAATTTTCTGCGTTTTCTGAAATATCTACCATTTTATAAGGAATTTTAAATTCCCTAAATAATGATTCTAGAGGATCGTCAGGAGCTATTGTATCTTCCCAACGGCTTCCTTTCTCTTCTACAGTGAAATCAGGATTATATTTCTCAATCAAATGTTCAATTAGATTGAGATACTCCTTTGAAATTAAATGTAAATTCCATACTAAGTCATGCTTTTTCTGTGCTGATGTCTCAAACCACCAGTTTATGGGAAATTCACTTTCAATTAATATAAGTTTTAAACTTTTTTTCTTTAAGGGTTTTAATTCTAACACTTCCATTGGCTTATCTCCTCCCTATTCATAATTAAATTAAAAGTAAGAGTTTCTTCTTCTTGCTCATATATTCTAATTTCTATATTTAATTCTTTCAAAAGTTTCATTGTTTCCATAAAGATATTATCCTGAGCGAAATGCACAAAGGTAATTTTTTTTTTCTTATTAGATTTTATTATATCTAGAATTTTTTTAACTAGCCATTGTGGTCTTAGCTTTAATTGTAAAATTAATCTCTTTTCTTCAATCTCATCTGTAAGAACATCAATCCAGGACTTTAAATTTAGTCCTTTTAAAGAATTCTTATCTCTCATGCTAAGAAATTCTTTTACTAATTCATTTACGCGATCTTCTTTTTCTACAATTTCCTCAATAAGATATCCCATCGCATATTCAGGAATATCTACCGTATAATAAGGGATTTCAAATTGTTCCAGCAGTTTTGCTAAGGATGATTTGTTAAAACTTCTTAAATTCTCGTTTTCCTCATCAATAGTTGCAAAATCAATATCTTTACAACTAAAAATATCAATTAAATTATTATCAGCAATAGATCTTAATTTTATTTTAGCTCTATTTATCATATATACCTTAATTTCCTTATTCTTTACTGGTTTAATTTCTAAAACTTCCATCTTAACACTCACCTTGTATTAAATAATTCTTATTATTCCAAGTAACTAAACAAAAAGCCAGAATTTAAAGAATCTGATAACAAAAATTTTATTGAGTTTGACAAATTTCATAGTCAAATTTTAAGTTTAACAATTTTTTTTTTCATGGTCAAATAAAATATAAAATCCCGTTTTAGAAGTAATCATGAAATCATTCAACTATGATAAGAAAAAAAAATAGTCAAATTTTTTAACAAAATAATAAAAAAAACTTTAGTGTTTCTTTCAAGATTTTAAAAATCTTTGAAATGTCGAATAAGGGTATCAAGATATTAAATATAATTTATTAAATTAGTTTAACAAAATAATTATACTTAATACTCAAAAATTGAAAATATAATAAAAATTACCAATAAAAGCTCATAATTCTAATATAATGAGCTTTTCCGAAAACCCTAGCTATGGGTTAGTTTCCTCTCAACTAAAATTTTTTTGAAAGGGTCATTCTTTTTCGGATTAAGTTTTATGAGGAGCTATTGCTTCAAGTTTTTTAATGATAAGTTCAATAACTTCAATGGATTCTTCTTTAAAACCAATTTCTGTACTACAAATTCCCTTAATTTCTTCAATAATTTGTTTGTCTCTAAAATACTTGAGATCGATTGCCCGAGCTGGACACGATGATACACAAGTACCGCAACCCTTACATTTTAAACCGTCTACTTCAGCAACATTCTCTCCATTTACTTTTATAGCGTCATAATTACAAAGTTTTTCGCATCTACGACAACCCATACAGAGGTTTTCATTTATTTCGGCTATTATTAATTCTTGAATTATTCTATCTTTAGAAAGCAATGTTGATGCCTTACTTGCTGCTGCTAATGCTGTTGATACAGTATAAGGGATGTTTTTTGGCCCAGTTGCACATCCACATATATAAATACCCATATTACTTGTCTCTTGAGGTTTCAAGCATCCATGAATCTCAGTTAAAAAACCATTCTTATCTTTGCTTAAGCCTAAAATCTCAGTTAATTGTGCTGTATCTTTAGAAGGAACCATGCCCGTTGATAATACGACTAAATCGGCATCCAGAGTAATAATTTCACTCGTTAAAGTGTTCGAAGCTCGAATTCTTAACTTTTTTGATTCTGGATCTTCTTGTATATCTCCTACTTTTCCCCGAATTGTCAATATACCTGCTTCTCGCCCTTTTCTATAATATTCTTCATTTCCTTTATCCCATGTACGGATATCTATATAAAAAATAACAATTTCCATATCTGGATATTCTTGTTTTAACAGTTGAGCGTTTTTAAGAGCAACACTACAACATACTACAGAGCAATAAGGGTTCCCTTTTAAAGTTCTCGAACCAACGCATTGAATCATTGCTACTATTTTTGGTGTTCTTCCATCAGAAATCCTATATAAATGACCCCCTGTTGGTCCAATTGGACTTAGTATTCGTTCTAACTCTATTTGCGTAATAACATCAGGATAAATACCATATTTATAATCGTTATATTTCATAATTGGATATTCATCCCATCCCGTGGCGACAACTACTGCCCCAACTATTAAATCAATATATTCTGGTTCTTGTTCAAATTCAATAGCTTCTGCTGGACAATTTTTTTGACAACTATTGCATTCTATACACACACTTTTGTCAATTATTGCAAGTTTTGGTACAGCTTGCGGAAAAGGTATGTAAATTGCACTTCTTTCTCCAATACCCCTATTAAATTCGTTAGGTACTTTTATTGGACATTTAATTGTACATAATCCGCAACCAGTGCATTTTTTTTCATTAATATAACGAGGATTTTTCCGTATTTTAACATTATAATTCCCTGGGATTCCACTAAAATCTACAACGTTGCTATAGGTATATAATGTAATATTTGGATGTTTTGAAGTACTTACCATTATAGGTGCAAGAACTCATATACCACAATCGTCTGTAGGATAGATTCTATCTAATTGTGCCATTTTTCCGCCAATTGTAGCTTCTTTTTCCACTAAATAGACAGGAATTCCTTGATTAGCTAAATCTAAAGCAGTGTTCATCCCAGCTATTCCAGCGCCTATAACTAAAACAGCTTTTTGAACTGGAATTTCCACATGAGGGATTATTTCTAATTCCCGTGCACGATTTATTCCTGCTTGCATTAATCTTATTGCTTTTTCAGTAGCATTTTTTCTATCAGCCAAATGAATAAATGAACATTGTTCTCGGAGATTAACCATTTGAAAATAATACGGACTTAATCCTGCTTCTATTAATACTGCTCGGTAGGTGGATTCATGAATCTTTGGGGTACAAGCCGCAACAACAACTCGATTTAGATCTAAATCTAAAATATCATTCTTAATAATATTTTGTCCTGGGTCGCTACAAGTAAAGTCATTTACCCTTGCAATAACTACATCAGGGAGAAATTCAACATAATCTCTTACAATGTCGCAATCAACGCTAGCACTAATATTAACTCCTCATCTGCAGATATAAACACCGATCCTAACATTGATCTGTTCATCAGACATCTAATCCACCTTTTTAATACATCACCAAATATTTTTCCAAAAGAATTTTATTTTTTCACTATAAAAAAAAAAAAATTTACAGAAATGTAATATTAATTACTCGTTGATGTTATCTTCTAATTAAATGATGAGTTGAGAGAAATTTAAAAAGTCTGATAAGAAAAATTTTAATTATTTTGACAAATCTTGTTGTCATAACGAGCATATTTGATCTTTACTTGATCATTTTCTAATGTAAATCTTATCATTATTCTAAATTGAAATGTGGTTCTTAATCATATTTAACTTCGATTCATGATCACACAGTGTATGAAAAAGATCATATTTATATACTTTGACAATTATATTTATCATAGAGATCATAATATTTATTAAAATCGTCAAAAAAATCTTTGGTATTGTAAATAAAAAAAATTGGTGTTTATTAATAATGAGGGTAAAAAATTTTAAGGATTTAATTGAAGAAGTTCATGAGCCTGGTATTTGTCAACAATGTGGTGGCTGTGTAAGTTTTTGTAATTCAATTGAAAATGAAGTAATTGGTTTTAAGGATCCTAATTCCCCTCCTGAGTTTTTAAATAAGGAAAAATGCCTTGAATGTGGAATTTGTTATTTAATTTGTCCACAAACACATGTTTTGGATGATGAATTAAATAAAACATTTAAATTTTCAGATTTTTCATCCATGCCTTTTGGTTTTATTGATGATATATATTCTTGTCAAGCCACGGATAAAAAGTTTTTAAAATATGGAACAGATGGAGGCGTAGTAAACTCAGTAATAAATTATTTAATAGAGAAGAAAATAATTGATGGAGCAATTGTCGCGAAAACAAAATCTCCCTTTTCCAGAGAAGCCATAATTGCTAGAAATAGAGAAGATTTAATTCAAGCATCAGGTGCTAAACTGGACATATCTCTACAATTAGATCAAGTACAGAAATTTCACACATATACAAGTTCAATTCCCAAATTAAGGCATTACAAATTTAAGAAATTGGCGGTAGTCGGAACGCCTTGCCAAATTTACACAATTAGATGTATGCAAAGCTTAGGTATTATTCCTTCACAGAATATTGAACTTTGTTTGGGATTATTTTGCTACGAGAACTTTTTTTTTGATAAACTTAAAATTAAGAAGTTTGAAAAAGATTTCAACCTTAAATTCGAAAATATTGAACGAATAAACATTAAGGAAGATTTAATAATTAAATTAAAAAATAAAGGCGCCGCTCAAAAAACAATCCATATCCCTTTTAAGAGCTTAAACGATTACATGCGTCCAGCCTGCAACGTTTGTAGCGATTTCACAAATATTTATGCTGATATTTCTTTTGGGGGTCTAGGTTCTCATGATAAATTTACAACTGTAATCACTCGCACTAAAAAAGGAAAAGATATAATTAAAAAGGCGATAGAGGTCGGAGTAATTAAAAGTGTAAAATTGGATAAACCAAGTAAAAAAATAATGAAAGAAAAAATTACTCTGTTCTCTCAAAGAAAAATAAAACGATCAGAAAAAAACATGAAAAATAAATTGTTAACATGGAAATCTCCACCATTAACTTCAGAAATTAATGAAAAGTAAATTTCTGTAACCCATTTTTACACATATAATTTATTTTAAAATCAATAGATTTAAAATGATTAGCGTGAATTTAGAGAAAAAGGGTGTGATTTAAAAAGTGGATATATATTCAATATTATCTCATACGTTCAGGAGAAAGATATTACTCCTTTTAGAAAATGAGGGTTACATTTCCTATACGGATTTGATGGAAAGACTTGGTTTAGAAACAACAGGCCAGTTAAACTTCCATCTCAAAAAAATCGGATCTCTAATAGATAAAGTTCAGAAGTCATATTTCCTTACAGAAGATGGAAAACGGGTCCTAAAAATACTAAATATTAACAAAAGGATTTTATCAGGAGAAGATATTGATGAGTATTTAGATTCAAAGGGAAGCAATATAAGTCGAGTTGGAGTTATTATTTGTAATTGTAATACGGAAATTTCAAATGTAATAAATATTAACGCACTTGAAAACTACGTAAATAAGTTAAAAAATATTGTTTCTGTGAAAGTTTTTGAAAATCTATGCCAGCAAAAAAATTTTGCTAAGATTACTAAATGGGTTAAAGATAATTTTTTAAACAAAATAGTTATAGCAGCATGTTCTCCAAGAACACATCAACATCTTTTTGAACGCATTTTTGAGGATGTTATTGACCGTGTGAATATAGAAATAGCAAATATTAGAGAACAATGTTGTTGGGTTCATCAATTTAAAGGGGATCATATAGATCCTACGCTTCCTTTAGAAAAAGCAAAATTATTAATTGAAGCTGCTGTCGAACGGGTAATTCTTCAGAAGAACGTAAAAATTAAGAGAGTTGAAGTAGAAAAGAGTTGTGCAATTATGGGCGGGGGAATTGCGGGTATGACGCTAGCATTGAATTTAGCACGAGCGAGAATTAAGGTTTATCTTATTGAAAAATCGCCAACGCTAGGAGGAAAGGTAGCCAGATGGGATCGAATCTATAAAATGGGTGATTGTTCTATTTGCTTCATTTCAGAATTGATAGCTGAATTAGTGAAAGAAAAAAATATAAAAATCTTGACTAATACCGAAATCGAGAATGTTTCTGGAGAAGTTGGCGATTTCACGATTGATTTAATTAAAAAACCCCGTTATGTGGATGCAAAAAAATGCACTGGTTGTAAACAATGCATAGATGTATGTAGTATAGAAAAACCAAATCAATATGAATTTGGTTTAACTAATAGAAAAATTATTTATATCCCATTTATTCATTCTTATCCTTATGTTCCTTTAATTGATGTAGATGATTTAAAAAATTGTCTTAACTGCAGAATTTGCGAACGTGCTTGTGTTAATAAAGCAATTGATCTGAGTCAAAGACAAGAGAATATTAGGATCAAAGTAGGTGTAAAAGTCATTGCAATTGGTGCTGATTTATACTCAGATTTGGAGCAATACCATTACGATCCACAGAATGATATAATTACATCCCCCGAATTTGAAAGAATGCTTTCTTCAGACGGGTTTACAGATGGAGAAATAATAAAGATCTCTGATAAAAAACCTGCAAAGAGAATTTCTATTATTCAATGCGCTGGTTCTCCTGATCACCAATATAAACTTCATGACATTATTGCTTTAAAATATTTAAATTGTATAAACGTAAAAAATCCTGAATGTAAAGTAAATATTTTTTATGATTTAAATAAAATCAAGGAAAAAAATGATTTTCTACTCAGTTCCATGGACCCCCGATTCCATTATGTTAATGAGATAAAAATTATTGAGAAAAATAATGAAAAGCTAATTATAGCAGATTCAGTGGAATATCCGAGCGATTTGATCATATTAAATCTGACAATAGTGCCAAATAAAGACTTAAAAGCATTTAGAAAGACTATGGACTTCACATTGGATGATTATGGTTTTATGAGTGAAGAAACTTTAGCTTCAGGAATATATGGGGTTGGAACTATTTTTGGTCCTTTAGATTATAATTCCACAATTTCTACAGCTAATAATGTCGCTTTAAAAGTGATTTCATTACTATCACATGATTACTTAATAGCAGAGTTTAGTGGAATAGAAATTAATGAGGAAAAATGTGGCTTATGTGGCTTATGTTCTAAAATTTGTCCATATAATGCAATAACAATAGAATCTGAAAAAATTAGCATTGATAAATTTAAATGTAAAGGATGTGGTACATGTGTAAGTGTATGCCCAACAAATTCAATAGATTTGAATATAGACACTTCTGAAAAGTATCTTAATACAATTGAAGTGCTTTCAAAGTATAAGAAAAGTCCGAAAATTATTGCGTTTTGTTGTAGTTCTTGTGGATATGCTGCAGCTGATGATGCTGGGCTTAAAAAAATTTCATATAATCCTAATATTTTCATCGTTAAAGTTCCTTGTACCGGCCGTGTTGACACAAATTTTATAATTAAATCATTTGAGAAAGGATTTGATGGAGTTATAGTTATTGGTTGCAATGAGTACGCATGTCGATACATTGATGGAGTAGAAAGAATTGAAAATAAAATCAAATTATTAAAAAAAATTTTAGGACAGAAATACGGTAATCGTGTTATCCTTGAGCATATGAACGCTGTTGAGGGTAATAAGTTTGCTGAAATTGTTAATAACTTCTATAACTATTTGATAGAGGAGGTTAAATTTGAAGCCTAGATTCATTATAATTTCTTTAACATCGTGTAGCGGTTGTATCTCAACATTAATCTCCTTAGATATTTTTCCTCAATTCCTTGAAAGAACAAAAGTAATTTATTTTCCATTTATCTTAGATGTAGAGAATATTGAAGATTGTGATATTGCTTTAGTAGAAGGCTGTATTTCCGATGAAACAGAGATTAGTCTTCTCAAAAAAGTTAGAAAACATGCTAAAAAAGTGTATGCGCTTGGAACATGTGCGGCTTTTGGAGGGATTTTAAGCTTGTCGAATTCAAAAGATGTATCACCAATCTCAACTTATATCGAAATTGATGGAGTTATCCCAGGGTGCCCCCCTCCCTCTAAATTATTTGGGAATTTTTTAATGAGGTTAATAGAAAACAAAGATACAAGCTTATCTGAAAAAATCTTGTGTGCTGGTTGTCCTTTAAGAGAAAAAATGGAAAATAATTTTGATACAGAAATAATTAAAATAGTTCCCAATCCCGATGAGATTTTTCTTGGTGAAGAAAATTCAGATTGTTTTTTAAAAAGAGGTATTCTATGTTTGGGACCTATAACTCGTGAGGGCTGCGAGGCTAAATGTATAAAACTCGGACTTCCATGTGAAGGTTGTATGGGACCAGTTTCAAAAGATTTTACTTCAAACATCATTAATTTTTTAAGTTTGGTTAATCTATCAAAGGACTTAAAAAGTTATGAGGGAATATTTTATCGTTTTTCAAAACCAAAATTAAGAAAGTGATAGAACTGTTAAAAATAGTGGATGTGTGTACTCGTGTTGAAGGTCACGGAACTATAAAAATTTTAGTTCAGAACGATGAAATCTCAAATGTTAATTTCGAAATTGGGTCAAATCGAGGATTTGAAAGGTTTTTAGTTGGAAAAAAACTAATGGATGTTCCTAAAATTGTATCTCGAATATGTGGTTTATGTTATGCTTCTCAATCAATTGCTAGCTGTAAAGCAATAGAAAATTTGTATGATTTAGCTGTACCAGAACAATCAATTCTTATAAGGTATCTATTGCTATTTGGAGAATTAATAAAATCACATACTATGCATTTTTTCTTCCAATCCTTACCAGATCTTTTTCAGATTTTTGGTTTTAGTCAAAAACCATTTTCTCCATACGAATTGACCAGAATTGAACCTCAATTAACAGCAAACATATATGAATTAATTAAAATAGGTAATGAGATAGAAAGAATTTTTGGTGGAAGATCTATTCATTTGATTACACCAATTCCAGGAGGCCTTATTTATCTACCTTCTCAAAAAAATATTTCTATTGCGCGAAAATATTTTCAAAAGGCTACAATCAATTTGGAATGGATTATAGAAAAATTTATTGAATTATTTTCCAATCATGCTCCTCCCAAAGAATTTAATCTCCCAAATGTAATGTTTATGAGTTTAAATAACTTCGGCAATTTCGATCGATACGGAGGGACGTTAAAAATTCAAGAAAATGAAAGAAACTTAATTGAATTTGAAGAAAAAAACTATTCTTCTTATTTTGATAAGGATATTAATTTAAGAGGAATTGATTTCCATTTTGATAAAAGTAAAAGGTTTTTAGTTGGCCCTATTTCCCGATATAAAATTACCGAAAATTATGAAATTGAAAATATCAACACATATCTTGAATATTTCGATAAATCTTGGCAAAATAGTATTTTATTCGCTAACTTTCTTAGGTTGTTAGAAATGTTTTTTGAAATTCAAAAGGGATTGAAAATTCTAGAAGATCCTGTGTTAAATAACAGAACTTTACTCCCATCTCTTGACTCTGTGAAAAATTCAGAGGGTATAGGAGTGATTGAAGCACCAAGAGGTATGTTACTACATCATTATTGTGTAAAGAATAATGATTTGATTAAAGAAGCAAAAATTTTCATACCAACTGAAATTAACATTTCAATTATTAATGAAATTATAACTAGATACGCTAAGGAATTATACAATAAAACAGGAGATATAAATTTAGTTAAAAAGAAAATTCAGACCGTTATTAGAGCATTTGACCCTTGTTTATCCTGTGTAGCACATTAATTTTAAAATTTTATAGCTATGTTAGTCACTTTTATGGACTAAATATTCAAATATAATAAAAAAATCTATAAATAAGGAATTATATTTCTTATTTTGATCATCTTCATTATTATAATAGATGATATAATTTATTAATTAATCAAGAATTCTCAATATTAAAAAAAGTAATATAGTAAATCGTATAAAAAAAGTTTGGAGTTTTACATATTGAGTGAAGATATTTATATTATGATTACAATTCTTGTCATAGAGATTAATATTTTTAAAAAAGTTTTTAAAATAATATATTGATAATAGTGTTAGGTCTAAAAAAATAGAAAGCTGAAAGTGAAAAAAAATCATGGAGGGATTCATGATAGTAGAAGAGAAAAAAAAAGAAGAAATATGTCCTAACTGTGGTTCAAAATTAGAATGTAGTGATTATATTTATAGACGTAAATCCTCTTTTAGCGGTTATCAATGTTCTAAATGTGGTTATTTTGAATTCTATGATGGAAATTAGCTAATTATTCATTTGCTTCTATTCCGTAAATGAAATTTAGTTTGATGTATCAAATATTCAGGCTTCAGGAGAAATGATTGAAAATGTAATCGGTATGGCATATTATTGTTATAGTTGTAATCGTTGTGTCAATGTATGTCCTTTATCTCATTTAGGCACCTTTTCTCCCCGAAGTTTAGTAACAGATTTAATTTTCTCATCAATAGAAGACGTTTTAAAAAATCATAATATATGGAATTGCCTTACATGTGGGCAATGCACAATTTACTGTCCAATGACTCAAGAGAATGCTGGTGTAAGAATACCTGAATTAATTTTAGAATTAAGAAAAATTTCAAGTAAGAATAATTCAGAATTGGATAAGATTGCAAAATGTGAAACTCATGATGAGACTTTTTCTTTGATTTCAAGGATCATGGCAAAAAACCAAATACAACCTGATAAATTAGATTTTTTAAGTGAA
>Ga0114925_10001346_pt1 | contig 12037 bp, 2 predicted proteins | sample SumtaG_2_FD_87287 | JGI IMG/M metagenome (GOLD analysis project Ga0114925, IMG submission 87287) | Deep subsurface microbial communities from Indian Ocean to uncover new lineages of life (NeLLi) - Sumatra_00607 metaG | ecosystem: Environmental > Aquatic > Marine > Oceanic > Sediment | place...
CACTATCTACATACCCCCTCCATTCCCTTTATTCATTGAACCTTTTAATATTTAAAAACCGATTTATGGTATTTTAGGCGCAAAAACCATTCTCAGAAAAGTAGAAGATTATTTCAAGTCAATTAGTTTAATTTTAACTTCCCAGAAATCTTAAATCTTAGTAGTTCTATTTATATCTCAAAATGAAATTTAAAAACTATGAAAAGAAAATTAAGGGTGAAATGAAATCAGAGATAATAATTCTGTGATATCAAAACTATTGAAAGATAAAAGATATGAGATTATACTTCAAGGGCGTGAAGTTGGTGAAAATAGAAAGAAAACCTTCAATAGTGTGCTATGGGCTGATAATTGGTCCCAAGATATTATTTATAAATTATTTTTGATCTTTCAAGGAGTATTAGAAGATTTTAGCATATTAGAGAAATATAAAGATCGTTTTTCCTATATATGCAGATTTCTTTATCTCGAGTTCCATAGAGAAATTGATGAGGATAAAAAAATTGATTTTGAGAACGCCTTAGACGAAAGAATCAAGAAACTGGAAGAATTTAGATATACTACCTCAAAGGGTCTCGATCAAAAATATAAAAGGGTAATCACATTCATATATCACCAAATCATTTTAAATAAAATGAAGGTGAAAATAAATTACTAAGAATTGTTCTAAATGTGGTTTTCAACATATGGTTAAATTTAATTATCTTAATGTTTCAGATATATATTTATTGACTTTTAATCAAATACATTAGGTTTTCTACCGATTCTGCAGCTTTTCTTTTATGCCAAAAAGATAATGAATCTCTACCGCAAATTCTGCATATTTATAAGCATTTTTCCAGGGGCTTATTGGTTTATTTTCATCAGGATCTTCAGTACCTGCAAATTGATGTGATGCTTCATGTATGATGGTATTTACTTTACTTTGCTTGTCACTCTCAAAAAACCTTGGATAAAGTCTTATATGTTCCTTTACAGTAGTTGGAGGCGATTTTTTATGATCGTACTTTATTGTTTGGGTCGGGACGTAACAAGCAGGGTCTTCTTCATGACCTGGCTCTGTTGGTTGTTCTTTATGGCGGCTAAATGTCACGACCTTATTTTTAAGACCATCTAAGATTTTTCTATAATTATTGATAATTTTTCTTTTAGTTCTCCAAGTTAATTTAGCAGTGCACATTTTGTTGATCATTTCTTTGTTTTCACGAAATTCATGTCTAAGTTGTTTAATTGTCTGATCTACCCACTTTACTGCATCTTCTACAACTTGAAGAACATTTTCTTTTTCATTATTTTCTTGGATATCCTCAAATCCCCAGAATTCTATTTTTGGATTACTGAACTGCTGTTTAATAAGCTTTGGTTCTTGTTGTGGGTTACTCTCATTTGTAGGTTCTTCGTTAAGACCTATAGGATCGTGAAAGGAAACGGGATTATTGCTAGCAAAGATGTATACATTTTTACCCTCAATTGACCCTCCAGGATCACAACTTACCCACCTATTTAGGTAGGGGGAATAATACCTTACACCATAATAATACAATCCGGTTTCAGTATCTCGCTCTTTACCACTATACCTATAACGCTTCTTAGCATAGCTTCCGAAACTAGTTTCACCATATGGGTAATATTCCTCTTGGTTAAATAATTCGCCACTTTTGCTTGTTAGTACCTGAGAACTTCCAAGTAAATCGCTATGTTGAAAGAGAATATGTGGTTCTTTATCCAGTCGAGTATGATATATTACATTCTTTATAATAGCTATTCTTTTCTCTCCCTTCATAATATGCTTATAGGTTTTATGTTCTTTTAACTTCAAATTTGTTTTTTTCTTATAAACCTCGTAAATACCATCGATATATATCGTTGTTTTTAAAGTGTTTCCACATTTGACAACTTTTTTAATTCTCATCCCATCATTATCATAAAAATATTGAGCTTGCATACTTGTGTTTGAGGATTCTGAAATGGTACTTGTTGTTGCTGCAATCATTCGATTCGCATGATCCCAATAAAAACGCTGATTATTTGCAATACTAATCAAATTTCCATTTAAATCATAAGATAAATTCTTCTTACCCTGACTAGTCTTAATTTCTGTTAGCCTATTATTCTTATCTGTTATTTCAGTTGTTCCATATGAAAAATTTATGTTCCAGTTTGAAATAATTGTCCCTTGATAAGGAGCTTTATGAGAAATTTTGACTATATTTCCTGATCTATCATAGGTATATTTCCTCGAATACGGTCTCGTTGCTGAATGATCAGTACATAATGGGATTTTTAGTTTATTTTTTAATGGACTTGGTACATTAGTGCATTCCTTACCCTTAGCACATATAAGTCGATATAGAGGGTCATATATATATTCCCTCTTTTGTTGCATTAATTTTTCAAGATCATGATGATTTTTTCCCCACTTTATTTTATCATCTATTATTGAAACATTCCCCATTGGATCATAATAATAATATAAATCCTGAAAAGATTTCCCAGTTCCTTGATTCGTTCTCGTGTGTATTCTTCTAACTAGAAATGTTTCAGGATCGTAATAATATTCAGTTTGAACATCATTACCATAAAGAATCCGCGTTATTTGACCTTTTTCATCATAATCTATTTCCTTGATATAAGGATTCTCATCTAACATAATACATTCGATAAAACTCGCATCATTATATTTAATGCTAGCAACAGAACTATCGGGATATATTATTTCGATAATTCTATTTAGCGTATCATATTTTTGTATGATAACATGTTTATCGGGATCCAATATACTCTCACCGTGGAAATTCCAATCTATATCTAAAGAAACAAAATTTCCCTTGCTAAAGGATTGTTCAATATCACTATTTTTTATCACTTGTCGTACTTTTTTTGTACAGTTACCTTTCAGATCATACATATCACACGTTAGCAATCCTGCACCATCATATTGTTTATAAATCTTACCGATAAGGTTAAAATTTTTTGCATTTGGTTTCTCATCCCCATATATCGCTCTTTCGACTAGCCGAATTTTTGTTCCATTCTGAACCCACATCTCCTTAGGTCGTTGTAGTTCATCATACTTGATTACTTTTTTATGACCGTTTGAATCCCATTCATATATTAGCTTATTAACAGAATTAAGGAAAGACAGATGCAACCCTGAATCCTTAGTTTCAATTAATAATTCTCTACCATAAATATCAAAGGTATTAGTAATTGTTTCAACCTTTCGAGGATCGATGATAACAATTTCATTCCCCTCGATATCTAACTTAACTAATGTTTCTAGATATATGTTATCTCCTGATTGATCTATTCCATTATTTGCAATGGTTAAAAATTTACGTCCGAGCACATCCAGATGAACTACTGTGGGTGTCGCTGAATGTTTTGCTGTACTCTCAGCGCATTTTTTTTCAATATTTGACATATGAGAATCTGCCCACTTTTCTTGAGCTTTAATTGTGTCCATGCGTAAATTATACCAAGTTGGTAGATAACTTTCTTCAGGAATATTTTGAAAATAATGTCCAACAGCAGCATCATTCACGGGATTGTAGTTATGATCAGGCAATATATTTGGTGTATTAGGATTGAAGAGAAAATCTGGATGAATATTATCATTAACATCCCAGATCTCCCTCCTCCATGGATCGAACACGGATTTCTCGTATGTATGGTTAGGGTGAATTTTACAGATCAACCGATCTAAAGGATCGTAAAGCAATAAAGGGCTAACTCCATACTCTTCAATACCAAAATGATGGGTATTACTAAAAAACGGCTCAAATTCTTTAACCAGATTACCCTTATTATTATATATTTTTGTACCAGTTCCTGTCCAACGATTAGTCACATAACTCCCGTCAATAACTCCTGATTCTGCTTTTATCTTAGATTGGATTTCACGACCACATCCGTCAGAATATACGAAACAATGTTGGATTCTAGAGGTATCACCTCCATTTTCAGAGCTATAAACTTCACGTGAAATTCTAAAAATAACATTGGGGAGTCTTTCCCTGAAAAAGCGATTTATATCATACACAATTCGAGTTGAGGCATTTTTTAATATTTTATGGGGATTTGCTAGTGGATTGTCAATGTAATAAGATATCTCATTCTCATCCAAATCTTCAACAAAATCAGAAAAAGAATCACCAATAAAAGCTCCATTTTCATCTGTTCCATTAACAATAATACCTACAACCATTCCCAAGCGATTGAATTTTACTTCTGTGGTATTACCATTCGGATCAATAACTTTATAAGGTGTAAGAACTCTGTAATTAATTTCAGATTTTGTTTTATGTTTTAAATCCTCATCACTGATATGTTTTGTAGACCATGCATCTTCGATGGATTTCACCATCAAGCCATAGATGTCATATTCTGATATAGTAATTTCACCAAATAAATCTTGGTTTTGTTCTACTTGGTAGAACTTTTTAGCATTAAAAGCTTTTCTACCAGAGGGTATCCAGTAATAGCTAGATCCATCAATTTCAGCATTAGGATGATTTGGGTGTGGGTGATATCCGCCGTCTTGCCATGGCTTAATTCTATTTTCACCATAAATTTCTTTTAACATTTCATCAGTAAAAACAGCATTGTAACTCTCATAGATAAGCCCAAGGGATTCAATATTCCCAAGCGGGAGTCGGTTAGATAAATTACCAATTTCATCAATAATCATGTAATTTTCATTTTTTCTGAAATAAGTCCTAGTCCATTCAATAATTCTCTTTTCAAGTAATGAAAGATCCCCTGGAGGAATATAGTTATATGGTTTAAAATTATCTGGTCTTATTATTGTTGAAAAATGGGTGCTATTTAAAAGATAATTATGTTTAAAAGGGGAAGATGACCATTTCCAATCTAATCCGTGTATTTCGTATTTCTTAATTTCACAAGAAATTCCAATATAATATAAATCTTCAACGTCAGTGTCGAAAGTATCTTCATTGATAAATTTTGACCAAGTGTATGATATTTTAATGTTCTTTTGCTCCTCATAAATAGCATAAGAAGGTCTCCGCGGATATGCTATTGAGACGCTGTCAGTTACATTCCCGTAATCATCAACTTGTAATATTATTTGATGACTAATACGGGGATCGCTTGGATTCCTCTCATAATGGAAAGTTAGACTTTCAATTTGGATAGGGATATTAACACTATTTTTATTGCTCTTTTGAGCTTGTAATTGAATTACTTTATAACGATTCTCTAATACATTGTAGGGGATATCTTGTCTTTCGGTGTTATCTAAGCCGTAAACTTCTTTACGAATAATACTTCCTCGCAAAGTCCGATACGCTTCATGAGGTATATCACCATTTTCGATGACATGGTCATCAAGTTTGAAAGCATATGTATCCCCGTTGAAAAATTCTTTCCTATACAACTCCATCATATCTTTCTCATCATAAATTTGATTTCTTGCTGATGAGATCTTTTCATCAAAATAGATTCCCGAGTGAAACCATGTTTTTGTCAAGACCGGAGGGACATGGAAACCTTTTTGTTTATTAATAAAAAGTGTAGAATCTTTATGTAAGGATGAATTCATAAAAACATCAAACGCTTCCGTATCATACTGATCTACCCGACCAAAACCACGGAATTCTCTCTCTCTCCCATCATAATATCCATGGTGATATTTATAGACATTTACCAATTTAGTACTGTTTATGTGGTCAATCATCTCTGTTTTTTCAACAACTTGAACTGGAAATGGAAGGTTAGTTATCCATTCTCTACTAGTATTTAGATCTTCAAGATAAAATTTAGTAGATGATGCATATTTTACCTTTGTAGTTGCACCCATATTATTGCTCATTTCATTCAATAAATATGGTTTTACTCCACCACAGAAATCCAAGATTTTATAATTTCTATCTGGGTGTTCATCGTAATTGAAGCTCCAGACCAAACATTTTAGACCTGTTCCATAAATATCAGCAAATTGTATAGAATTCACATCTGTAATACTAGGAGTACCAACTATAGTCTGTTTTTCACCCCAACTATTTCCTGATTGATTAAACCAAAAATGTACTTCATTAAAATCTACATATACAAGGTCATCACATCCTGAACCATCCAAATCAACAAGAAATAGTCTTTTTAAGTTAAAGGTATAATCAAAATGAGGAAAATTTGCCATCGTTAGGCGTTTACTAAAACGTCCATAACCTAAATTAGTCCAATAATCAATACGTCCATTATGGATCATTACAATGTCATTTAGTCCATCCCCATTCATGTCAGCAAATCGTATTCTTCCTTCTGGATCGTTAAAATAGACATCAGGAAAGTCATTGAGATCATAAATTCGAGGTATCCGTCTTGGTTCATCATATCCTGTCGCTCCAAGGCATCTGTACCATAAAAAATTATTTTCCTGACTAACTATAATATCAGATAGGCCATCACCCGTTAAGTCAACTAACTGCACGTTCGGATCTGATAAATCAAAGCTAGGGACTTGATCAAACTTTTTATATGGTTTCCATGTCCCAATGGGCGTAGCTTCATAGAAACCAGATATCGAAGGAGTTCTTACTATAATATCCGCAAGTCCATCCCCTCCCAAATCTCCGATAGCAACATCCGGATTTGATAGTGTTATACCTATAGGCATATTTTGTTGAACATTCCTACGATCAAAATTACCATCACCTAAATTTCGCCAATAGTAGTACGCGTTTTCTGAAGTATACAATATATCTGGAAGGCCATTACCAAAAAGGTCAATTAAGGTATAATCCGGATTGTTTAATGCCATTGGAGGAAAATTATTACCGTTAACAGTTAATGACTGGAATTTTTGTGTAAGTGGTTTAAATTCAGAGTAACTAAAGGTTACAGGGGGCATTTCAGAAGAAATGTAAACATTCGAATTCGATTTCTTAAAACCTATAACATTAACTGATCTTAACATAGATAGTTGTGTATCCTTATTGATACTATACTCGAAATTGGTAGATTTTACAAGAGGTGCCCCGATTAATTCACCTTCTGCGAAATGGTGAAGCATTAATACTCTCTGACAACGTCTTAAAGTACGGATTTCAAATCCAGAACGAAATGAAGAAGAAGGATCTTCACGAATAGGCCATTCATCAATAAATTTTTTGGAAAAACCTAAAGGATTATATGGTATTGGTGGTAGAATGGGAAGATCCCCATAGTCAAATAAAACTTCAAAAAGATAACCTCGTGATTTTGTTCCATTTGCAGTTCCATCTGACCCTACTTTAAAAGGACCAACTTTTTTAGATTTATCAAGATCATCAGGGACATTACCATATAAAATCCGCCGTATGTATATCTGATTATAATGACGGTTTTCCTCGTATATCTTTGGAATTTTAATATTTAGATTCTCTTTTTCATATTCATATAAAATATGATTACCTTTAGCATCAAAAGTTTCTTCTAAGAACCATTCAAAAATATGTCTAGTATTTTTTGAATCAAAAAGGCGAGTAGAATCAGATTTACCATATATATTAGTGATATTCTCTTTAGTTATGACACGCCAGTGGATGTCTCCATCATCTCTTACCCATTTCTCAATTCTTGAAAAGGAACCCTCTGTTCTTGGTCGATAACGATAGATTGTATAATTAACTCTATTTATATAAAATGGTAAATTTGAATACTTATCCAAAACGGGTACAAGATCCTCCGCACCTGAGATTACAAAGATATCTTCATCAGCATATTTCGGGATACCCTTCTCAGTTTTCCGGGTGATACGCGGTATGGAAATTTGCCAACCCAAACCAAATGGGCCATTACCACTTCCGGTGCTATATTGTAAGGTTAATTTTGGACCAAAATCATTCCTACCCGGAGATGTGATAATGGGGACTGAAAAATTGCCTGTACCTGTGAATAAATCTGGTTGAAAAGTTTCCCCAATTCCCTTAATAGCACCCCCTCCCTTAGGGATAGAAATCGCAGGATTATTCACTCCCGATTTATTACTCATGTTTTTCACCTTTGCCATTTTTGTTAATTTGAAGGCCATTCTATCTTAGCATTATAAGACACTAACATTATAACATTCGTAATTCCCTCAAGAGATCCTATATCATCTTTATTAATTTTTACCTCCCATTTTCCAAACGGTACCATTCGTTCAAATTTGTCTCCACATAGAATAGTACCTTGCGAATCACTCATCCCTTGAAAACGCTCTGATTGTCCATTTTCAGATATGAAATCTATATTTAAGGGAATCCTTATTGCTCTATCGCTTAAAGAAAATCTTAATACAACCGAATCTATTCTTTGGTCTTCCTCATTCGGAGGGAACATAAACCTATTTATGTCGAAAATCAAAGTGAATTCAGTACTATCTAAGGGTGGATTATTAAATAAGTACCACGCATCTGGAAAGCTTGTTTTTATAGAAAAGGGAATCATAGAACTTACACTTGTTCCTAATTCCTCTATGATTTTTCTCTTATAATCCATATCTGAGAGTGCTGTGTAATCGATCGACAACATAACATCTATGATCGACCCGAAATCGAATTTATTAGATGCCTTCGATAATTCTAACTCCCATTCAACAGCAACGCCAGATCCTTCAAATGGCAAATAGCGCTCATCCCGATAGTTCAGTTCAAAAAGACCTGTTGCATTTGAGGCTCCTGTTAAAGCTACACTCTGCATTCTTGGAACTGGAATTGTGATTCCTTCTCGATTTATTACAACTTGAGAATTACTTGTCGTAGATAGAGTGGTATTTACATTCGAATTTGGTCCCACAAGAGCAAAGAAAGACAGGCGAACACTTTTAATAATTCGTTGATAATGACCTGGAAAATCACGATCAAACCAAGCCATATAAGTGTTAAATACAGCCTTACCGTATTGACGTAAGTTTATAATAGCTTCGGGAGCCATCTGAGCTAATGAAATATGTTTAGTAATTTGTAGCTTCCTAGCATTATTATTAATGTAAGCATCATCCATTCTATTTATGTCTAAAAGAAGTTGATCACCAGAAAGCAAACCTTGTTTCTCTGAATCCCAATATTCATTGGAAATGAATTCGTAGGTTTCATTTCGCTCGAATTCCATTGTTGCCTGAGCCATTCGAGCACCGGTATATGCAAGATAATAAAATCCATGTAATATTTTCGAGAGCATTCTTACCATCCACATATATAATTCCTTGTTAGTAAATTTCTCTTTAAGAAATGCGAGAGTCTCATCAGCAAATTCAGCTTGCATTTCAGCGATTTTCTGTTCCATTTCTGCAATTAGAACCCTATCCTTAGCGACCAATTCATTCTGCTTGGAAATCATTTCATCTTCTGCAGCCAAATCTCTTTGGAAATTCCATTCTTGTTCCCTTCTCTCATAATTTGCATTCATACTAGCTATTGTTGATCTTGTTCCAGTAATACCTGCTCCAGTTGAAAATACCCCTGCAATCCCACCTAAAAAGCCCGCGATATTTGAACCTCCGTATGAAGCACTAAAAGATGGACCCCCACCCATTCCCCCACCCCACCCAACAGATATATTCGGCGCAAGTGAAGCAATAGCAGCACCAGCCTGAAAACCCATAGATATTAAAAGCAATGTTATCGATTGATCTAGATAATCTAAAGCCTGCTGTTCATATTTATTCTTTCCCCCATCAATTAGTCCTTGATAATGATTTTGAATGATTTTAGTTCTGCTTGTTTGATATTCTGCCATTTTTAAACCGTCTTGAGATTCCATTACTCTCAATTTCCTAAGGTGTACATCTGATTTACTCAATTTTAACTCTTGTTGAGCGCGCAAAAATGATAGTTCTTCAGATTCCTTTTTCTCAATCGCCGTTAATAACGCATTTCCTGCTTGGACTACTAAATTTGCTAGGTTTTTCGCTCGTTCAATGAGGTATACAAATCTAAATGGTCCCACGTTAGAAATGGATGAAAAATTCAAATTTTCATATCCCGATCCTACGGATGTAATCACCGCCATTGGATCTATTGCTGCTTCGAATAGCGGAAGAGTTCTTTTAATTCCCGCGATATTTCGTCCATTCCTTATCTTACGTAAATTAGATTCTAAATGATAAATATGAGTTTTAAATATTGGGTTCTCTGGTATGCATCCAACTTTTAGATTGATTAGCATCGCCTCAAGACTGTATGGATCGATGATAGTCGTAATTGGATCTGTCCAATGTTCTAACAAGCATCCCTGATACGAAATATTACCAGAAGTATCCATGCCAAAACTTTCATCCACATTTATAAGTTCATCTAAAGCATTATCAATAGAAGCTTCATTCATTGTACTTAAGGTACGCTCCTTCCAAATGGCTGGAAATTCTTGCTCAAATTCTGTTATATCCAGTAGTTCTGAGACGAATAAATATAGTATACGGGCAGTGTTTATCGATTCTTGGGTATCACGCGTAAACTCTTGATCTGCCCATTCGAGTAGATTTTCAATATATAAGAGTAAGATTGATTTTTGGTAGGTATACGGTCTAACTCGTGCAATAGCATGGGGATTAAATGGGTCTTTACGCCAAATATCAATATCTTCTGGATCATAGATGTAGGTGAAAAACGGTTCATAAGTTTCTTCAATGAAAGGTTTAAATTTCCAAAATACATTGGCGTCTATATTTGAAGAATCTGGTTTTATATAAGGATTAAAAATATAATGAAACCATCTATTCGCTAATTCGAATTTTCTATTTTGGTTCAATCCATCAGCGATTAGTGAAGGAATGTGAAAAAATATCTCCCAGTTGTAAATCTTATTTGGACCATGGAATTGCAGTTTTGATGAAGGGAAATGGACAATGTTAAGACTATCATTAAAGTTGTATTTCTCAGAGAAATCTTCTGCTAACTCATCCACCTGAAGATCAGGGTGGTAAAAATCATCAATCCCTTCTTGAAATAATGTATTTTTTAGTTTGCAATATTTACCATAATTTAATTGACAAATAGAAAATTTAGGAATAAAAGAATTACTATCAAAATGAATTATAATTATAAAACAGCGATACTGATCAGAGCAAAAGAAATACGAATTCATCCCTATTCTAATAGCATCATCAATGTTAAATTTTTGATCTATTTCTTGAATTATATCAAAATATCGATATCCGTAAAAATGATCGGAACCTATTAACATCCCTATTAACAATCGTAATTTATTTTCATCAGTGAAAAGAAAATTACAGACCTGGTAACCCTTAACGGGGATTGATGTTGTAAATTTTCCTTTCCATTTTTTCATCATCCTAGTATTGGGGGTGATATATCCTATTTCTGCTTCCGCACTAGTTTTATCTTTATAAAGAAAGATATGTCTATACAAATACGAAACGGTAACACGTTTACCTTCAGGTGTGTCTCCATAAAAAAAATACTTTTGACGAAAATCTTGTTTTGGTATTTTAAATATAAAATGAAGTTTCATACTTATCCAAGAATCTTGAGTGCTTCCCATATATTTATCTTGAGATGTAACAAAACCCTCTACATCATGTACTCCTGGGCTAAAATATCCCGGTATGGGACCTTCATCTGTTGGGATGAAATTCAACATATTATATCCTGTTTGAGGAGAATCTCGTGGAAACATTACATCTGACATATCAAACCTCCGATGTTTTGTTTGACCAGGAGAAATTGTCCAACCACGAACTTGACCCGGACCTTCTCTATAAGTTCCAATTCCGCCGCCGCTACCATCCAAACGGAACGACATAGCTCTTAGGTAGTTGTCTTGTTTGTCGCAAAATGCATCATACTCCAAATGGCATGACAGAATTGGCAAGTCAGGAATAGTTATTGTTTTTTTAGCAGGATGGTCCCAATTACTATTTTTATGGTTAAACACGGTAATTGTCATAGGTAATAACTCAAAAGAGAGGCCTATTGAAGCAAAATCTATATTATCTGCGCACGTTAAGCAAACTTTATGTGATGGACCAGTCCATTCTGTACTTGGTGGGATATCATTCAGATAAAGATCCAATCCATCAGACTTGACGATC
>Ga0114925_10001347_pt1 | contig 12034 bp, 11 predicted proteins | sample SumtaG_2_FD_87287 | JGI IMG/M metagenome (GOLD analysis project Ga0114925, IMG submission 87287) | Deep subsurface microbial communities from Indian Ocean to uncover new lineages of life (NeLLi) - Sumatra_00607 metaG | ecosystem: Environmental > Aquatic > Marine > Oceanic > Sediment | place...
AATTTTGAGAGTAAAAACAAATTTAAATATTGTCCAAATTGTGGGGAGAGCATTGATGAAAAAATTATTATTTGTCCTGCGTGTGGAATAAATTTAAATTAATTAACAAGAAATAAAGCAGAAACACACATTAAACAAATCATTAAAATCAGTAAAGTAAGATTTATTATAAAGCAAGATTCTGTTTGAGCGACATGACAGAGAGACGAGGCTAAAATATATAATACAGTAACATAAATAAACGACAGAAACGATATTGCGATTTTATATTTCATTACGATAAAATATCTGCTTTTTTTATTAAGGTTTTCTACATTTTAAAAATGTGTTTTTTTAACATGTGAGTCATTTCAAAAGACATTACAAATTGCTTGGTTAGATCTATATCGACTTTGCTGATTGTAAATAATAATTTTAATATTCCCCTATCAGGATAGCTATTTGATTCCTTCTTATTTAGTATCTTCACATCAACTTCCATAGTCTCATCAACTCTAAGAGAAGTTTTAAATTTTAAGTTTTGAATTCCCAGTAACGCAATTACAGTCTTTTCATAAATGCCTGTCTTTAAAAAAAGTCCTATTGCTAAAGGAATGATAAACGGGCCCGGAAAAACGGGTGTTTTATAGGGCATTTCTTTTTCAGCATAGAGCTCATCAAAGAACATTGATAAATTAAACCAGCATAAATTACAAAAATTAAGTAAGTCGGCCTCTCTTAAGGTTCTCCTCGATGTTGTATATACTTCTCCCTCATTAAATTCCTCATAAAATTTACCATGTGTATAAGAGATTGTTACCACCCAAATCTATTTTATGTTCTCATCTACTAATTATGAGTCTAATTTTAAATGAATCTTTTACTGATATTAACTTTTATTGAATTTTACAGTCTCTCTATTTGCTATGCACAAATTAAATGTAATAATTAGAACTAAAGTTTTTAATGTTATTACTCCTTTTTTTTGTAAGAATATAAATACCTCAAGACCGGATAAGTATCCTTGAAAATAATCTTTAGAGTATAAAATTTAATGAAAGACGAAACTGAAAAAGATACCTTTAATATCATCAAATCTAATGAAATCAATGAATATATTACTATAACATGTGAGATTTGTGGTAATTCTAAAAAGGATATAAAAATTGTAGTTTATATTAAAAAAAATCCTTTAATTACCATACCAAGCAGTTCTTATCCTAACGTAGAGAATTTCTTTCAAGATTTAACTGTATCTCTTAATCTAAGTGAAGTGACTGAGAAAAACAACATATTAAAAAAAATCTACCAAACGTTACTAGAAAATTTAATTATATGGTCTGAAAATAACTACACTACTAAATATATTGACTATAAGATTGCATTCCCTTTATTGAAAGAATTGTGCAAGGTTGGAGAGACTAAATTTCAAATAATTTTCCAACAAGAAATATTGAAGGAATATGCTACAAGCGGGCCTCAAACTAAAGAATTTCTAAATAGCGAAGGATATTTAAAACTAATAGGTAACTTCTTCTAAAAAATAAAAAAAGGGTAAATTAAAAATTAAGATTTATTTAATTCCTCATTAATACCAGCGATTCTTTTTACTATGTCTTTCCTAGATTCGATATCATATTGAGTTGTTATTGCAATACTTTCCATTATAGGCGACCCTCCCCCATGATAACTCCCAAAGAGATGTACACCTCCTGTTGCAGAGCAGTACATATCACCGACGTATCGCCAGAATTGAGCAGCATTTTTAGGTGATATATTAGGATTTCTAGTAATATACTTATAAAGATGTTCTTTTATTTCAGGATTCACGAAGTCCCCTTCATGGGGAAATGTTGCAGGAATTCCTCCTGAAAGGTCAACAATAATTTCAGCTTCCCGAAAAACATTTTCTCCCGATAAACATCTTCCGACATTGCAATAAATTGAATTTGGAATATAACTTCCAGGTCCATAAGGAATAAATCCTACACCAGGCATATACACTTCTGGTTTGCCTAAATCAGAAGCAGTATATCCCGCAGCATATCCTAATTCGGTAACCATAATCAGCTCCGCTAACTTACTTCTTACATGTGATGCTTTATGGATATTATTATATTCTGCTGCTAAAGCCGCAGTTCCTACTACTAGATCTCCTATTGCAGGTTTACATCCGGAATAACTATGTCGATGAAAAAGAGCAAATAATAAGGCGAGAGTACCAGCATGTTGGTATTCACCACAGAGAAAAACCCTTTCCCATGGTACGAATACATCATCGAAAATTATATAGGAGTCAGTTGCTCCAGGCATAAATCCACGTTTGAAATGTTCTCTTTCACGTAGGTTATGAATTGTGACGACTTGTTTTACTCCTTCATAATCTCCAGGTACAGCAAATGCAACAGCATAATCTTTATCTTCAGGTCTCAATGCCCTAGTTGGTACCACAATGATCTCGTCTGAAACAGAAGCTTCGGAAATATGGACTTTGCATCCCCGAACTATAATTCCATCATCTCGTTTTTCTACAACACGAACATACATATCTGGATCTTCTTGATCTGCAGGTCTTTTTATTCGATTACCTTTTACATCGGTTTGGGCACAAGCTGCAATTAAATCCTCTTTTTGGAATCGTTCCATCCATTTTTTAAAGTTTTCATGATAATTAGTTTCTCCATTGTTGGATTTATCTGCTTCATAGCTAACATTATATACCGCATTAGCTCCGTCACACCCCATACATCGTTGAATACATCCCCCTACTTTCTGGCAGATTTTACGGGTCATATCTTGCTTCTTGTGAAGGTCTTCAGTATTTTGATGTATGTGTGTAAACCTGTTAATTATATCGCCAGTGAGATGAGATTTTGCAAAGATCAAATCCTTATATCCTGGATCATCAACTACGTCAAAGGTTGTTCCTATAGTATTGAGACAGGGATTCTGCCGTTCATCTAGTCGATCGATTCTTTCTCCGTTAAAGAAAATATTTTTCTTCATTTTACTTAAATCATTCATATATTCTTCTTTTGTTCTCATTTTTTATACCTCGTTTATAATATATTAGAGAAATGGTCTATTTTATGAAATTACCCTTTTAGAGAACCAACAAAAAGAGGTAATAAACTACAAAATAGTCATCTTCTACTTATTATATTTTATTCATCAAAATATTAATTATTTATTGATTTTAAGCTTAAATTAAATCTCATATCTAAGGCTTTTCTACCATGAAGTAAAGGAGTCAACTTTATAGATTTATGTTGTTCAAATAGGTCTAAAAAGATACTATAATCATTTAATTCTTTAAATATCAATCTTTTTACAAATTAACTTACAATTATAAATTTACTACTAGGAGAATTGTGCTATGGATGTCGAAGAAAAGCTAGATCTGATGAAAATCATGTTTAATCCAAAAAACGTTGCGCTTATGGGAGCAACGAGTAAAATGGGCAAAATTGGTTCTTTGGTAGGCATGAGTATACTAAGCTGTGGATTTAAGAAGAAGATATTTCCTATTAATCCAAACCCTAATTATGAAAATAAAAAAATACTAGGATTTGATGTGTACCCTTCTCTCGATAAATGTCCAGAACAAATTGATTTAGTTGGGATTGTTGTCCCGCCAAATGCTGTTGTAGATTCTGTAAAACTAGCTATAGAAAGTGACGTGAAGACAGCAACTATAATCACAGCAGGATTTGGAGAAGTAAAAAACGAGGAGCGACAGAAAGAAAACAAAGAATTAGTTAAAATTGCCGAAAAGGGGGGATTAATCTTTGTTGGGCCAAACTCCATGGGATTTTATTCTTCAGAAGATACAACCTCACCTTTACATTTAGGATTTGGTTTTATGCTTCCTAATCCTGGAAATATTTCAATAGTATCACAATCTGGAACCATGGGCACAATTCTATGTAATGCATTACAAAGAATCAGATATTTTGTATCAAGTGGGAATGAAGCCTCTTTAACCCTTGAAGATTATCTGCAATATTATACTCAAGATGATGAAACAAAAACGATAGCTTTATTCGCTGAAGGGTTGCGGGCAGGTAAGCGATTTAAAGAAATATGTACGGAAACTACTAAAAAGAAACCGGTCCTTTTCCTCAAAGCAGGCATCACCAAAACTGGTGCAAGAGCGGCTAATAGTCATACGGGTTCAATTGCAGGTTCATTAGATATTTACAAATCAGTTTTTAAACAAACTGGTGTAATATTTGCTGATCAAATAATGGAATTCATCTATCTAATCAAAGGAGCACAATTCCTTCTCCCGCTTCCTGATAATGATCCTCTACGAGCAGGTATTATAAGTGGAGGTGGTGGTTTTGTGGTACATCTTACTGATCTATGTGAAAAGCATGGAATCAATGTAGTTGATTTACAGACAGAACCAAATGGTCCTAAACTTATAGAAGATATTTCAGAACACCTTCCTTTCTATTGGAGTCATAATAATCCCGTTGATATGGTTGCTACGAACAACCCCAATGCTTATCAAAATGTAATGAAGCTGATGTTAGATTCTGACTGTTTTGACGTTATTTTTACAATGACTTCTGCCACGTTTCACGAAAGGATAAAGATGTTGAAACCTCTAAACGAAACTGGAAAAAGAATGAAGGAAATGATGATGTCGAGAACGGGTGATGTGATAAATCAAATAGTCGATGGTGAAATAAAATTGGCTAAAAGTCAACTTACTAAAAAGCTAATTTACATTTCACTAACCCCGAATCTTGGCAATCCGATCTATGATAAATATGATGAAAATCAAGTAATGGTGTTCGGTGGCAATTTTGAGACTGCTGCGATTGTATTAAGCAAACTTCATGACTATCAAAGATTTATTAACCATTCTTCTTCATGATCTTTTCCATTAAATCGAGATAGAAGGTTCCTAATTATTCTTATTGTATGTACCTGCTTAATTGCTAAAAAAGTATTAATCTCTAATCCTTTTTTTTTAAAAATATAAAAAAATAGTAATTATAATAAAATTCTCAATCATATAATTGCTGTTTTCTTTGTTATTTTGTCTCTAACACTGCGCGAGCTTTTTCTAAATTATCAACCCCAATAACTATTCTGTTATTTTCAGTTAAATAAATTAGATCTATATTAACACCTGCTTTCCCTATTTTTCGAGCCAGTTTCCCCCCTGAACCGGGTTTTCCTGCGATATGCCCTATATCCAAAACAAGTACTTCACGAACAGCTCGTACTTCAAATCCTTCATTCTCTAGAACCCATTTTGTTGTCGTTTCATCTTCAACCAAAATGTGCATGATTCCGTCCTCATTTAGAGGAAACCCACACAAACCTTCTATATTAATCCCATTTTTACCTAGAACTTCCCCCATATCCGCTAACATACCTGGTTGATTTTTCAAAATTACTGTAAGATCTCTCATTCTATTATTCCTCTTGTATCTAATTATATTATTTATTAATCTAAACCAAATTTCGTTATCATTAGATTTTATACCAATGCTTAATAAAGTCATTTCTCTATTTAAGCTTTATAAATTACATAAAAAATAGTCTTATTAACGAAACTAGTTGAGTTGTCTTAAGAGTAGAGTTCTCTTATGTAATTTCTCAAAATTTCAATATCTTCAAAATAAAATAAGGTCTCTTCTTCCTTAAAAAAAGGGGTTAGCAATCCTCCTCTTTTTAAAACCTCAGTTATATCCGCATCTTTTAATACAAATACTTTTGTCTTGTTCAGAAATTCTTCAAAGGAGAGGATAATTCCCATTTCAATCATCTGACCTCCTTTATCATGTTCAATTACCATGATTATTTCATTGGAAAATTTAGCAATAAGATCAAATTTTAATATCAAATTCTCAAGATGGGTACGCCGAAATTCTTTTTCAAAAAACCCAAGGTTGTTTTCTATAGTATTTACTATTTTTTGAACTTCTTGTAGGGTAATAAATGTACCTTCACTGTACGAGCCGCATATAAAGATTTTGTTTTTCTTCAGATCGTAAACTGAAAAAATATTAATAAACTCGTCTAAAAAATCATCCCACGCACTCTTATGTGAAATTTGCATACTATTCCCCCAATTTATATAAAATAATGTAGAAATTCATTTATGCTATAAATTATTATATATCAATAATAATTGACTCAATCGATTTTGAGTTAAATTTAAATACATGATTATGCTTATTTAACATAGAAATAGATGAGAAAATTCATATAAATATATGGAGGTAAATGATTTGGAAACCCCAAAAAAATTTGAAATTATGAGGAAAGAATTGGAAATTATATCAGAAAAAACAAGATATAAAATACTGTTAACCTTGTTAGCTAGTGAAAAATCTCTCTCTTTCAGTCAACTGAGAGAACTTTTACCTTCTATTGCAGAAAATACCTTAAATTATCATCTCAAAATTCTTAAGGAGAATGATTTTATTAAGAACGAGAAAAGGTCGGAATACAAACGATCTGAACATCGCTCTTTTTATTCACTTAGCAAAAGATCGATGAATTTACTTGGAAGCTTAGGATTAACGGCAGTAAAAGAAGAATTTCAAGCTCTTTTCAAACAAATGACATAGCGATATGCACAATTATTAAATAATCAATAGAGATCGTTTTGTTGACCAATATAAAACATTTAATAAAATTGTTTTAATTAAACTGTGTTTGAATCTATAAATCTAAAAAGTTATATTTTTCCATAAATTTAGCAATAAATAATTCATTAATTACAATTTAATTGTTAAACAATTAGAAAGAATTGGGGATACTAATTGGAAGCTAATTTTACTCCTAAAGAACGAGAGACGTATGATCGATATCTCACAAAGGCAGAAGAAGTGTGGAAAAATGAAAATCAAAGCGTTGGGGTTTATGTTGAACAACTTGCTAGAGACTATCCAAATAAAACGGCATTGTTCTACGATGATAGCTCATGGACGTGGAAGGAATTCAATGATGAATCAAATATTATTGCTAATTATTTTCAAAAACTAGGACTGAAGCCAGGAGATACGATTGCAGTGATGATTGAAAATTCCCCACATTATTTTTTTGTTACAACAGGAATAAATAAAATACAGGGAATAAGCGCGTTAATCAATATTAATCAAAGAAAGCAAGCTTTAGTTCATTCGATCAAAATTGTAAATGCTAAATATATTATTGTTGATGGAGAAAGTTTACCGAATTTGCTTGAAGTTATTGAGGAATTACATTTTAAGGATGATGAGATTTTTATTTTGAACAGTTCAGATAAAGTTCAGACAGAGTATATCGATCTCCAAAGACAAACCAAGGAAATTACCAAGAATAATCCTACGACAACTAAAAACTCAACAATGACTGACATTGGATTTTATATCTACACTTCAGGAACCACGGGTCTCCCCAAAGCAGTGATAATAGAAAACCAATCACTTACTTGGAATGGGGTATTTTACGGGTATTCGATAACTCAAGCGGACTCTAATGATATTATCTTAATTGCAAATCCATTATATCATTCTTTATCAATCTGCACAGCGTGGGGTATTGCTGTGTATTTGGGTGGGACAGTTGTATTGCGTAAACGATTTTCTGCCTCAAATTTTTGGAAAGACGTTCAGAAATATAAAATAACGTTTACAACTTATGTTGGTGAAATCCCTCGATATATTTTAAATCAACCCCCTTCTGAGTTAGAAAAAAATCATACACTTAAAAAAATGTTGGGGTTAGGTTTAAGGAAGGATATCTGGTTAAAATTTAAAGAACGATACCAGATCGACCATATTTTTGAATATTATAGTTCAACAGAAGGTTATGGTCCGATTGTAAATGTAGATGAGGTTCCAGGGATGATTGGGAGAAATAATATACAAAACCATGCTTTAGTAAAAGCAGACCCAGAAACGGGTGATCTTTACAAAAATGAAGAAGGATATTATATAAAATGTGAGCCTGGTGATGTAGGAATGTCTTTAATGAAAATTTTAGAAATTGAGAATTTTAGAAAGTATAGCAACCAAGAAAAAACAAGTGAAAGGGTCCTTCGTAATGTCTTCGAAGAAGGAGATGCCTATTTTATTACGGGTGATTTACTCCAGCTCCATGAGGATATGTGGCTTTCTTTTGCAGATAGGTTCGGGGATACTTTTCGATGGAAGGGAGAAAATGTTTCTACCCAAGAAGTTGAAAATATTTTGAGCTCCCATGAATCAATTTTAATGAGTGCTGTATATGGAGTAGAGATCCCTAATCACGAAGGAAAAGCAGGAATGGCGGCGATTAAACTTGATCCAAATATGGGATTTAAACCAGATGAAATTTCTCATTTTGTCATAAATGTATTACCGAAATATTCGATACCAATATTTATTCGTATACGTCAGCAACTTGAGGTAACTGGAAGTAAAAAAATTAGAAAGGCAAATCTTCGAAAGGAAGGATTTAATCTTAATGAAATTAAAGAACCGATGTATTTTTGGGAAATATCGAAAAAGAAATATATTGAATTTAATCAAGCAAAATATCAAGAAATTCTCAATGGAAAAGTAAACCTATAAGTTCTTTAACAATATTCCTATTTCTTAATGCGCTGCAATTACTTATAGCTTGAGCTTCAAATTAATAATAATAAACCATATAAACCAAGCAATAGCATAAAAGATATAAAAATAGGTTTACCTAAGATTTTTACAACTTTCATAAATTCTGTTTCAAAGTATTCGGTACTATAGGCAACACAAGGATGAAGTGGAGTAATCAGATAACCTAAAGAAATGGAAGTATAGATAAAGATGAAATCAATAAGTGACATAGTAAGAACTGTAATTGGTGCTAAATATATGGGAATTACAATTGATATTGGTAATTGAATACGCCCCGTTGCGAACCCAAGAAAAAATCCAATTAATATTAGAAGAAATACTGATAAATCTAACACTGCAATTTCTTCAGGAGCACCAGAAAGTACAAAGACCTCTAAAAATATAAACATCGAGAATATAATTAATGGGAATCGCCATATTTTCATTTTTTTCGAGATAGTCTTTACACTTGAGAAGTTCATCTTAGCAAACCTGAGAGCAAGCCAAATACTAAAAACAAGACCGACAAGAAGGAACAGTTCTGGAACAGAGAAATTAAAAAATGTCCTTCCAACAAAATCGAAGATTGGAGCAATAAGAATTGGCAAAAGATTATGAAAAGCTCTTTTAAGATCCCTTTCTCCTTGTTCGGTAAAAGGTGATACATTCTTTACTAGAGTAATGTATCCTATTAACCACATTACTATTAGACCAGGAAACAATCCAAGTACAAGTACATAGAGATTTATATCAGTGAGAAAACTGGATAGAATTAATGAAGAAGATAAGGGATAAACCATAATCAGCATATGTCTATACCACACATTAATCGAGACTTTTTTTGTCGCATCCTCTTCGCTATCTATTTGTTGTACAATAGGAGCTGACATTAATGCTCCCCCGGGCACTGGTAATAATCCAAATAAAGCCGGTATCATCATAAGAGAGGATTTCCTCGAAATTCGCATTTTTTGAATCATCTCCATCATCAACCCAGATTCTTCCATTATCCCTCCCAGAATTGGTATAAAGATCATAATAAGAATAAGGGTTAAAATCGATGGATTAGTCAAAACATTGATTAAGGATTGCAAGATATTAACTCCTGCCAAAAGAGCAAAACCAAACGCTCCTATAGTTAAGATAATACCTAATTCATACTTAGAAAGTATCATAACTAGGCCAATAACAATGATAAAACTTAACCATGCAGGTAACATATCTTTGAATTAAAGGATTTGATAATTCTACAAACCTTTTCTTATAAAAATAAAGGAAAAAATAATTACTTTCTCATTAATTTTAGGGGATTTCAATACCTGGTACTTCTACTTTTACAAATTCAATTCTTCCACTTGATCTTTTACCATAAAAGAGTTGATTAGTGCACATAAAAAGAGTTCTCCCATCCTCCCCACCCAAACAGCAAGCATAGACATTAGTGTCTTTTACTTTAACAGTAGAAGTGATTTCTCCTCCTTCCAGAATACGTAAAACTTCTGCATTTGATGGGTTTGCCACCCATATAGCTCCCTCTTCATCAAGACAAATACCATCTGGAGAAAAGCCTTCAAATTCAGCCCAAGTTCTTCTGTTTGTTAGATCCCCTGAAGGAGCAATATCAAAAGCAGTAAGACGCCCTCCATGGCTTTCCCCAACAATGAAAGTTTTGCAATCGGGAGTCACGATGCATCCGTTGGGAAATAGAAGGTCTTCTGCAACAATTCTTGCTTTCCCATCTTGAGTGACCATAATAATAGTTGTAGGATCAGAAGGGGGTTCGGGAGTTTTAGAACCCCAGTTTCCAACATAAGTTCGTTCTTTAGCGTCAGTTACACAGTCATTACAGTTAAATTCTGTAAGTTTGCTAAGGTCCGCGTGAATTTTCAATCCGTCTGGATCTAAACGCATTAAACGTCGTTTTTGCATTGAAACTACAAGCATCCTACCATCATTTAAAAAACCCAATCCTGACGTAAAATCTTGCATTTGGACAATAGTTTCTGATTTGCCCTTGTCATCAACGGTAATAACTTTCCTTGCAACTGCGTCTGAAAAGTACAATTTTCCGTTTCGCCACCTAGGTCCTTCAGGAAATTCCAGATCCGATAATAAAATTCTAGTCTCTTTATTCATATTTATCAATTTATTTCTATTGTTATCTACAAAAAGAAAAATAAAAGCATTCTTATATAGGTTTCCCACATACCACGGGATAAAAAAAGTAAAAATGACATCAATTAAAAGTTGAAAAACGACACTTAAATAAAATAATATCTTAATCAATAAATCATCCCTCTATCCACAGATTTAATGTAGTATTTCTAGTGTAATTATATCAAAATTAGAGTTGATATCGCATAACAGTTCAAGAAATGAAAGATGATCTGACAAAATATTTATCAAGTAAGAAACTTGAGGAACATATATCTCATATAGTAGACATCATTGATAGACATAGTAATAGTAAGCCAAATCAAGTCCGTATGGCGACTAAAACGATCAAGAGGAGAGGAGCGAAAGAGAGTCTATTTGAAAACCAATTTTTTACTATAATGAAAGATTATCACACGAAAGACAAAATTGATATTTGGGTATTAAAACTAAAACGCAAAATTTGGTTAGAAAAAGATGAATTCTCAGAATTAAAAGAATTAATTGAATGCTACGACGGATATTATTCAGGCTTTTCAGGGGGTTTTATTTTTCCATCCATGCCTAGCACGAAAATCATAGAGGAAGTAACAGGACTTCTTGAGAGTCTTGTATAATTCAAGTTTTACGATTTTTTTCTCATTGTATCGATTATGAAAAATCCTATTTCTAGAACTGAGAAATAATAATTTTGAAAATAATAATTCTTCTCTTGTGTGCCTTGAAATTAATATTTAACTAATATGTAATAATACTATTCTAGTTTATTTGGGCAATTATTTTAATTAATCTTCAATCATTACAATGGATATGGAAGAAAAATTTCCAGTGGTAGATGTCGCTGGGAGTCCTGAAGAAATAGGCACTCAACATGGAAGATTACTAAAAAACAGAATAAACCGAGTAATTGATTTTTATAGTGATGTAACCAAGAAATTAGATGAAGATGGTCGGGAGAGTAATAGAAAATATATTTTAGATTCAGCTAGAAATTTCAAAAATGTAATTCATGGGTATAATTCGGATTATTCAACTGAAATTGAATCAATTGCAGAAGCAGCAGATGTAGATCCTCTATGGATTTATGCAATTAATTCAAGAAGTGAAATTATGTCAAATATGGAGAATGAGAGTACTGAGTGTACTGCATTATACTTCAAAAATCCACGTATCCTAGGTCAAAACTGGGATTGGGCTGCAGATTTTGAAGAATTAGCCTTTATTATGAGAATGACCAAACCAGATGGTCACAAAATAATTCAAGTAACTGAACCAGGGATGATTGGTAAAATTGGTTTTAATAATTCAGGTTTGGG